>Ga0114939_10002974_pt1 | contig 12101 bp, 6 predicted proteins | sample AshMeaCrysSpring_FD_87196 | JGI IMG/M metagenome (GOLD analysis project Ga0114939, IMG submission 87196) | Groundwater microbial communities from Big Spring, Nevada to study Microbial Dark Matter (Phase II) - Ash Meadows Crystal Spring | ecosystem: Environmental > Aquatic > Deep subsurface >... | reverse complement strand
TCCAATGGACTCAATCGGGTCTTCTGATCCATGCAGTCCAGCCGTGTCCCAGAGCCTGACCGCTATGCCTTTCAACAGAAACTCATCTTCAATGGCATCCCGTGTAGTTCCTGGGTGCGGTGTCACAATCGCCCGCTCGCGCGCGAGCAGCCGGTTCATCAAGCTGGACTTGCCAACATTGGGGCGGCCGGCGATGGCCACGGTCAGACCTTCTCGCACCGGTCTGCCGTCATGGTAATTGCGAATGATCTTCCCTATCGGTTCTACGGCCTTCTGCCTGAGGCCCGACATCATGGCGCCAAGGTCCGAGTCTTCCTTGACGTCATCGTCCTCAGGGAAATCGATGGCGGCTTCATTGCACACGAGCATGTCTATCAAAACCCCGCGCACACCCTCAAGCTCCCTCCGGAATTCCCCGCAGACCTGCGCGGTGGCCGCCTCGAGAGCCTGCTTGGTGCGCGCATTTATGACGTCTATCACCGCCTCGGCTTGGGTGAGGTCGATACGGCCGTTCATAAAAGCCCGTCGGGTAAACTCCCCGGGCTCGGCCAGCCGCGCGCCGCTTCGCAGAATTAAATCCAATACCGCCTGAACCGCTGCCGGCCCGCCATGACAGTTGATCTCAACCACGTCTTCGCGGGTATAGCTTCGCGGCGCCCTCATCACGGCCAGCAGAACCTCATCGAGGGCGCTGCCGCCATGCGGATCGAAGATGTGGCCGTAGTACAGGCGGTGAGAGGCGAAGCTTTCCGACGTGGGTTGCCGATTGCTTGCCTTCGATGCGGGCCGAAAGATGCTAGCCGCAATTTGGATGGAGCCTGGACCGGATATTCTGATGATGACGATCCCGCCTGAGCCGGCAGGGGAGGCCACGGCGGCGATGGTGGAATCAAACATGGCAACCACTATTCAACCGCCCCTAAAACGGATGGTGCCTGCGGCCGAGGCGGATCAATCAATGAATCACCCGAATTTCTTCTGGGTGTAATACTGCTGACCGATCGAAAGAACATTGTTGACCAGCCAGTAAAGAACCAGTCCGGCTGAGAAGTTGATGAAAATGAAGGTGAACACCACGGGCATGAGCAGCATCATCTTGGCCTGGGTGGGATCGCCGGCTGGCGGCGTCATCTTTTGCTGCCAGAACATCGTGGCCCCCATGACAAGGGTGAGAACGGGAACTCCGTAAGGCGGCTCCATGAAAGGGATAGAAAAATCGAAGCGGAAAAGCCGGTCCGGAGCGGAAAGATCATTGATCCACCAGATAAAGGGCGCATGGCGGAGCTCGATTGCCTGATCCAGCATGCGGTAGAGCGCAAAGAATACAGGTATCTGAACCAGCATGGGCAGACAGCCGCCCAGCGGGTTGATGTTGTAGGTCCGGTGCAGGCGCATGATCTCCTCATTCATTTTCTTCCGGTCGTCCTTGTATTTGCTCCGGAGTTCTTGGATCAGCGGTTGCAGTTTCTTCATCTGACTCATGGATTTGTAGCTCTTGGTTCCCAGCGGCCAGAGGAGGATTTTACTGAGCACCGTAAGGATTATTATGGCTACGCCGTAGTTTGGAATGATAGCGTAGAGGTAGTTCATCAGCCACAGGCAAGGCTTTGCGAGAAAATCGAATGTTCCGAAATCTACAATCCGATAGAGCTCGTGGCCGGCCTGCCTGACGGCGTTCATGCTTTTGGGGCCGAAAAACAGCTGATATTCATATTTCTGGCGGCCTTTCGGATCGAGCGTCTGTTCAGGCTCGACGTATCGAGCTTCAACAACATGGCCGGGCAATACCGCCAGCCGAACGGAAGCGGCCTGGTCTTGAAGAGGGATCACGCTGGTGGCGAAGAACCGCGACTCCAGCGCCACCCAGCCAATCTGACCGCTCAAGCTTCCTTTCTTCTCGATATCGTCGATGGGAATCTGCTCCAACCTGCTATTTATCAGTGCGCTGGGGCCTTCAAATGCCTGCGACTTCTTGTGATCGGGAAAGATATTCCGAAGTGCCACCACCAGGCTGTCTTTCATAGGCTGGTCGCCATTGTTGGATAGTTGGACATCGAGGCCTATGGCGTAAGAGTCGGCGGCAAACCGATATACCTTGTCGACCTGCAAGCCGTTATTATTGGACAGTCTGAAAGCGATCTCCCGGATGCCATCGGTAAGACTCAGCTGGCTGCCTTCTATGCCAGCCTGGAAAACTTCGTTTTCAAAAACGCCGGCACCTTTGCCGGACAACCCGATGAGCAATCCATCCACCTTGCTGTTGTCCGGCAACAAATTCATCAAGGGTGAGTCAGCTGCAGCTTCCGTGCGATAATTTTTCAATAGGAAACTGCTGATTCCGGCACCCCTTTCGGAAAGCACCGCTTTATAAAGAGGCGTTTCAACCGTAATGCTCCGATGCGGCCTGTCAGGTCGCGGGGCAGCCGCGCTTTCCACTATCGGCTTTGATTCGGCAGAAGGCGATGCTGCAGTGGCTGCCGGCGCGCTCGCTTCCTCTTTTTTGGCTTCCCTCTGAAGTTGGGGGGTAGGTTTCTGCTGTGGGGCGTCCTGGCCGAAGAAAAAATTCCAGAGCATGAAGACCAGAAAAGAGAGTACAAGAGCCAAGAGTAGCCGCATTTGGTCCATATCGATCTCCTAAAGCTATCCTTACGAGTGACCCTTTTTTTAATATCTGACTTTGCGTTTTACGCTTTTTGATGCGCAATCGAAGCGGTGAAAAGAGTCAAGGGACCGGGTCCACGCCCCCATGATGAAATGGATGGCATCGCAGCAGCCGCCTGACAGCGTAAATTGCGCCTCTTGCCGGCCCATGACGCGCGATCGCTTGATAAGCATATTCAGAACAGGAAGGATAAAAACGGCACGCGGGACCCAGCAGCGGAGAAAGGACGAATTGGTACGCTTTTATCGAAGCCAGAAAAAAAAGGGTCAATAACCGTCTAATTTTCAAGATGCCTCGGCAGCTTATCGTAAAAATCCTCCAGCGCCCGGGCGATGGCACGGTTCGGTTGCCTGGCTGCGCCTCTGCGGGCGATGAGGCTGATGTCTAAAGGCCGGGCGATGATGTGGCGCTTGAGCCGAAAGGCCTCTCTAGCCAATCGCTTCAGCCGATTGCGCGCAACCGCTCCTCCGACCTTGCGGCTTGTGGTGATACCGATTCGTGAACGCCCGCCCTCGGCCGGCGCAACAAACACGATAAAGAACTCAGTGCTGAGCCGCATTCCTTTGTCTGATAACCGCAGAAAATCGGAACGCTTCGAAATGCGGTCAACCTTTTTTAAAAAAAACCGCAATGGTTCGGTCGCTTTGAAGGGGTTGGGTCCGGATCGGTCGCGCGAATCAGCCTGCCAATCGGGACCTTCCTTTGCCGCGGCGGCGGCTCAGCACTTTTCGGCCGCTTTTAGTGGCCATGCGTTTACGGAATCCGTGATTCCTGGCTCGGCGCAATCTGCTGGGCTGAAATGGTCTTTTCATATCTGCACATCCTGATTGAATTCAGTCTCTTGCCAATGCGTCCGCGCCATGCAGGCAACACTGGCACCAAACGGATTTCAAGCACGGGCCTATCTACGAACGGCCTTGATGAAACTCAAAGCTGAGCCTGCGCAATACAAAACTTTGGAAATAAATCACAAGCCGTGAGATCTGTCAAGGAATATGCAACATGGCAACATGGCGAGTTCTCTCAGCGGGCGGGCCTGGTATCAATTCTCCAGGATTTCAAATAGATCGAACTGCTCCATATGGTATTGCGGCTCGGGGTAGATGACGATCTGCTTTCCAAGAATCCTTTCCAGGTTGACAATGAGGTGGTTTTCTTCCCGGTGCAGCGACTCCGCCACTTGGGGATTGACCCTGATCGCTACCCGCTGGCCGAGAACATCGCGTGAATTACGCAGGATTTCACGGTAAAGGTGGTAGCAGACAGACTGCCGGGAAACGATGTAGCCTTCTCCCTCGCAGTAGAAACAAGGCTCGCACAGGATCCGGGTCAATGGCTCGCGAGTGCGTTTGCGCGTCATCTGGATCAACCCCATCTCTGACATCGGCAGGACATGGGTCTTGCTCTTGTCACGCTTCAAGGCTTCCTTAAACGCGGTAAATACCCGTTCTTGATTGGATTTCTTCTCCATGTCAATAAAGTCAATAATGATGATGCCGCCGATGTCGCGCAGCCGGATCTGGTAAGCGATTTCCTTAACCGCTTCCAGATTGGTCTTGAGAATGGTCTCTTCCAAGTTGTGTTTGCCTACGTAACGGCCTGTGTTGACATCTACGGCAGTGAGCGCCTCGGTGTGCTCAATCAGAATATAGCCTCCGGACTTCAACCAGACTTTGCGCTTCAGCGCTCTGGAAATATCGCCTTCCAGGTTGTAGGCATCGAAAACCGGCTCAGAGCCGTCGTATAGGATTACATTCTCCTTGAGACTCGGCATGTAAGTATCCAGGAACGAAAGCACGGCCTCGTATGTGGGTCTCGAGTCAATCACCAGTTTTTCGACTTCGTGGATGAGCAGATCGCGAACCGCCCGTAAGCTTATGGAAAGATCCTGATGAATCAGGGAAGGGGTGGGTGCGTTTGAAAACTTGCGCTGGACGTCCGCCCAGAGGTTCGTCAAGAAGCCCATCTCATAGACAATTTTCTCTTCGCTTTCGCCTTCGGCCGCCGTACGGATAATATACCCGAAATTTTCTTTGCGCAGATCGTGCACCAGCCTCTTCAGCCGGCCTCTTTCAGCCTCGTCCTCGATGCGTCGCGAAATGCCGATATGGCTTGATGATGGCATCAGGACCAGGAACCTCCCGGGAATGGAAATATGCGAGGAGATGCGGGCGCCTTTGGTCCCGATGGGCGATTTGGCCACCTGCACGAGAACCTCCTGCCCTTCTACCAGCAACTCCTCTATCAGGAAATCGCGTTTCTGGAGCGGCAGTGGAAGCGCTTCCTCTTCCTCTTGAGGGCTCTCGGGGTCCTCGGATCGCAGCGCAAAAAAATTCTCTATATCTTTGAAATTATTTTGATAAACGTCATCGACGTAAATGAAGGCCGCCTGATTTAGGCCGATATCCACAAACGCCGCCTGCATGCCCGGCAGCACCCTGAGGACCCTACCTTTATATATGTTGCCCGCAATATCGGAATCGTCGCCTCGGTCCACATGAAGCTCGACAATGGTGCCGTCCTCCAGCAGCGCGACTCTGGTTTCATTCTCATTGACGTTGATGATCAGCTGTTTGTACATTGCCCGAGCCTTTATCTGGGATGAGACCTTGAATGGTTCCGGATCATATCTTCAGGTCGACGGGGGCCTCGACCGCTTGCTGAGCTTGCGGATGCCAACCTCTGAAAGCGTCTCCTCGTTCAGCCCGAATATCTGTTTGAGCACCTCGCGCGGCCGAACGGTCTTACCCGGCTCACAGCTCAAGGTCATCTCCATAACGCCTGAATCCACCATGCGGACTTCCGTCAGAATATCCCTTAACACCATCTTTTTCAACTTGCCCTTGTGCGAAGAAACCACCAGTTCACGGCCGCAGTCAAGGCTAGCCAAAGACGCCTCCAATTTCTCGGAAAGATGTTTGCCGAAGAGTATCCGGAAGGTGCAGCAATCCGGCGGATCTTCGATGTTTTCGCTGCCGGCATGGATATCAAGCCCCTCCGGCAACTCCGCGTTAAGATTGCTGATCAGCTCAGCCGGCGTCACCCCGCTCGCGACCGTTACCACCATGCGCTCCTCTTCGCTCTCCATTCCGGTAGGCAGCGGATTGTCGAAAGCGACCTTCGGTTTCGGGTGAAAGCCTTCGGAGAATTTCAGAGGGATGCGCGCTCGCCGCAAGGCTCTCAGAAAAATGTTGACCATCTCGAGGTGTCCCAAAAAGCGCGCCGGGCCTGTTTTCGAGTAAGACACCTGAAGCCTTCGATAGGCTTGGGGCGGCACTCCGCCAGGGCGAAGGCTTGCGTCCTCTCGCACCAGGGTTGGGCGGTGAACACGGGGAGCGACGGATTTGAAATCGCAAACCCCGCAGGCATTGCACTCTCCGAATCGGCAGTCGACGGTAAGGCCTTCAGCAAGGGCCTTTTCCCATTCGGATCGCAGAAAGGCCTTGTCCACAAGAATATCGATATGATCCCAGGGCAGCGGCTCGCGGACGTCACGAATACGGCTCAAAAAGAAGTCCGGGTCGATCCCTGCATCGGCGAAGGCCTCCATCCATGCCCTGAAATTCAGCTGATCACCCCAACCATCGAACCGGCATCCGCGGCGGTGAGCGGCCCTCAGGACCGATCCGAGCCGTCGGTCACCCCGAGCCAACGCTCCTTCGAGACGGCTCATTTCCGGGTTCTGCCACTTGAACTCGATCCCGCCGGTTCTAAGCCCTTCTTGAATGGCTCGCAGCCGCGTGCGGGATTCCTCCAGCCCAAGCTGGGGTGCCCACTGAAACGGGGTATGCGGTTTGGGAATGAAGGTGGCCACGCTGATGTTTAACTGCCCGCGGCGTCCAGACGGTCCTTTGAGCTTTCGAAGGCGGTGGACCAGATCCACTATCGCTTGCAGGTCCTCGGATCGTTCAGTGGGCAGACCGATCATGAAGTAGAGCTTGACCAGTTGCCACCCCATCTGAAAGGCATCGCGCACGGTTTCCACGATTTCGGCTTCAGTGATGTTCTTGTTGATCACATTCCGCAACCGTTGGCTTCCAGCTTCCGGCGCAATGGTAAAGCCGGTCTTGCGGACCGTGCGGATCAGATCCATGAGTTCGGCGGAAAGGGTGCCGGCCCGCAGCGACGGCAGCGAGATTGCCACCCGATCGGAGGCAAAACGGCCCATTAAGCGCTGCATCAGGGGAACGATGCAGCCGTAGTCGCCCGTGCTGAGCGACAGCAGCGACAAATCCTCATAGCCGGTGGCCGCCAGTGCCTTTAGCGCCAGATCGAAAACCTTTTCAGGCGATCGTTCGCGCACCGGCCGATAGAGCATGCCCGCCTGACAGAACCGACACCCGCGTGTGCAGCCGCGCGCCACTTCTATCCTCAGCCGGTCATGGACCGGTTTTCCGAACGGCAGTACCGGCCGGTCCGGGAAAGGCAGCGCATCCAGGTCGCCCGCGATCGCCCGCCGGATGGCGGTGCAGTTTTGGAAGCGCGGTTCAAGGGTCTGGAATCCTGAAGCGTCATAGTGCGGATCGAAAAATGACGGAATGTAAACGCCTTCGATGGCGCACCAGCGCTCGAGAAGCTCCTGCCGGTCGGCAGCGCCGGATTGCCTCCACGCAAGCCATGCGTTTACGAGCGCCGGAACCACCCCTTCGCCGTCGCCCACCACGATCGCGTCGAAAAAGTCGGCCACGGGTTCGGGATTGCAGGTGCAGGGCCCGCCGGCAATAACGAGGGGATGCCGCGCATCGCGCTCGGCCGCCAGCCAGGGAATCCCTGCAAGCTCGAGCATGGTGAGCATGTTCGTGTAGTTCAGCTCATAGAGCAGGCTGAACCCGATCATGTCGAAACGATCCAGGGGCGTGTGGGATTCCAGTGAAAAAAGAGGCTTTCCCGTCCGGCGCAGATAGGCTTCCAGGTCCAGGGCTGGTGCGTAGACCCTCTCGGCCGCAACATCCGGCCGCCGGTTGAGAATATGATAAAGGATTTGAATGCCGAAATGAGACGTGCCGATCTCGTAAAGGTCGGGAAAGGCCAGGACCACGCGCAGCTTGACGTGATCCGGATTCTTGCGCACTGCGTTGATCTCCGAACCCAGATACCGGCTCGGCTTTTCCAATGAGGCCAAAAACTTGAAGTTCTTTTCCATGGATTTATTTTCACTCATATTTTCACTCATATTGCCCTTGTGGGCGTTGACATATATAATTCACTGAAATTTTTTTCATTTAACTCAGATCCCTGCGAAAGCCAATTTTAAATTTGATGAAAAAGTCGATCACATTCGGCCGTCTGTGGGCCGGCATGCTGGCATTCGTTTTCTTTTGCCCCTACACCATCGAGGCGGCGGACCGTCTGCGCGAAAGCGCCGTGGTCAAAGCGGTGCGCATGGTCAGCCCGGCCGTCGTCAACATAAGCACGGCTTACGAAGTCCGCGCCCGGGCCAATCCGTTTTCGGGTTTCGGCAGCCCGTTTTTCGACGAGTTTTTCAAAGACTTCTTCGACCCGCGCTTCGAACGCCGCCAGCAGAGCACCAGCCTCGGCTCGGGAGTCATCATCGACGGTGAACGAGGGCTGATCCTGACGAACGCCCACGTCATCCAGCGCTCGGGGACCATCAAAGCGGTTCTCCAGGACGAACGCGAATACGAAGCCCGGATCGTGGGGGCCGATCCGGACTCGGACCTGGCGGTGCTTAAAATCGAGCCCCGTGAAAAGCTGCCCTCCATCGCCATGGGAAACAGCGACGATCTTATGATCGGCGAGACGGTCATTGCTATCGGAAATCCATTCGGCTTTTCTCATACGGTGACCACCGGGGTGATCAGCGCATTGAACCGCAGCATCCGCACCGAAGACCGCGTGTTCCAGGATTTCATTCAAATCGACGCGTCGATCAACCCCGGCAACAGCGGAGGCCCGCTGCTCAACATCAACGGCGAGCTGATCGGCATCAACACCGCCATCTATGCCAAGGCGCAGGGCATCGGTTTTGCCATTCCCATCGGCAAGGCCCAGCGGATCGTCACCGACCTTATCCAGTACGGCGAGGTAAAGCAGGCCTGGATCGGCCTGGTCGTCCAGGAACTGGATGATAAAATCGCCCGCTACTTGAACTACCCCGGCCGAAAAGGGGTCATGGTCAAAAGCATAGAGAGCGAAAGCCCGGCCCAAACAGCGGGACTGCGCGAAGGCGACATACTGCTCTCTTTCGGAAATAAAAAAATCGCAGACTTTGACGACTATCTGGCGGCCGCTAAAACGGTAGCCGCCGGTGAAACTCTTGAAATCCAGGCCTGGCGTGGTGGCCAGACCCGGATGATCAACTTGAAGACCAAAGAATTTCCCATCGAACGCGCGGATGAACTCGCCTGGAGCCTGCTTGGGATCAAGGTGGATGAGCTGACGTCCAAAAACCGCCGCGATTTCCGGGTCGCGACGAGAGAGGGAGTGGTCATATCCGAGGTGAAAGGGGGATCCTATCTGGCGCGGATCGGCGCCCGGCCGGGAGACGTCATCCGTCAGATCGACGATACAACCGTTTCCACCCGCGAAGAATTCCGCAAGGCACTGGTAAAGTCTCGTCAGAAAAGCTCGGTTGTCCTGCTCATCCAGCGCGGCGAACAAGGCTATTATGTGACGGTGAATTTATGATTGAAGATCAACCCAAGAAGAAGGCATTGCCGGTTTGAGTGTATTTAATTTTTCCACTTTGGAAAATATTTCGTCACGTCCTTCGGAATCGGCTGTCTCAAAAACGGGTGAAACAAACACTTCGCATTAGAATTCAAACTGTTAAATCCATCAGCCAATTTCATGCATTGGCAATTTAATTGCACCTAAATACAGTTGGCCATAGGGTTCTTTTTAACGATCCGGCAGCTTCGGCACCATTCGGAGCTGAGGGAGGGTCCTCTCGGGGGCTGGCTGTTGCGGCCGCAACCCAGATGTTCACCAACTCCCTTCGAACGGCAGTAACACCCCCTCTGATCGAGAATTCTCAGCCCCACCGATAGAATCCCCCGAATCCATGACCGCCGCTGCCGGGTCCAAATGCATTGAGATGGCAAATGGATGCGTCGGCGAGCACCTGAAAACCGCCCTGCCGCAGCCACTCCGCTATGTTTTTCAGCAGAGGGGCCGATGGCAGCCGGCCTTACCACAACTATGCTTTGGGGCATGTCATTTGACCAAAGGGAAAGGAGGGCGTTGTCATGAACTCCATAATCGTGCTCATCATTAGCCTGATAGGCATTGGATTGGGGTATTTTGTGTATGCTAAGTCCATCGATCGAACCATCATTCAGCCCGACGGCAATAAAACCACGCCGGCCAAAATGTACATGGACGGGGTTGATTTCACCCCTGCCAACCGCAACGTCTTGTTCGGCTACCAGTTCAAGTCGGTGGCGGCCTTGGGGCCGATCGTAGGGCCGATCGTTGCCGTCCAGTGGGGCTGGTTGCCGGCGCTGTTATGGATTGTATTGGGAACGATGTTCATCGGCTGGGTGCAGGACTACGCCAGCATTATGGTCGGGGTGCGCGAGGAGGGTCAAACCTTCGGCGCCCTGAGCTTCCGGTTGATCTCCCGCCGCGCCCGCACCATTCTGTTGATTTTCATCTACGCCTATCTCTTGTTGATCATGGCGGCTTTCGGCAAGATCGTCGGTTTTGACCTGATGACCAACCCGGCCGTGCCGCTGGGGGTTTTGCTGGTGATGGTCTTGGGGATGGTTGCCGGGCACATGACCTACAAGCTGAAGATGGACATTCTGGTCACCACCGGCATCACGGTGGTCTTGGCGTTTTTCGGCATCTGGCTCGGAACGGTCGGTCCGGTCAAGAGCTTGTTCCTGTCCATCAACGGCGGGCCGACCTCACCGGTCCTGTTCGGCAGCGTCACCTGGGCGCAGTTCCTCTGGAGCATTGTCGTTCTGGTCTTGTGTTATTTGGGGGCCACCCTGCCGATCTGGAGATGGGCGCAACCCATCAACTATGTCGCTTTCTGGATCGTGTTTCTGGGGATTCTGGGCGGCACCATCGGGATGATTGTCTGGCACCCCGCCATTCCAGCCGACTTTCCGCCTTTTTCCGGCTTTGAAGGCAAACTCGGTGAGCTTAAGGCACTGGGGCCCTTATGGCCGCTGCTCTTTGTGACCATTGCCTGCGGAGCCATCTCCGGCTGGCACAGCCTGGTATCGAGTTCCGGGACGGCCCGCCAGCTGGAGCAGGAAACCGACGCTCTGTATGTGGGCGGCGGGGCCATGTTTCTGGAAATGTTCCTGGCGACCCTTTCCTTGCTCTGCGCCGTGGTGGGGGTGGGCTACGAAAAATATGTGGCCTTGGTGGCCAAGGGGGCAAATGCCGGGGTCTTTGCCAACGGTCTGGCCACGTTCCTCAGCAAGATCGGAATTCCAGTCAGCTTCGGGCTGCCATACGGCGCCGTGTTCCTGACGCTGATGGCCCTGACCATCATGTACCTGGTGGTTCGGTTCATGCGCGTGGCCAGCGCCGAGTTCCTCGGAGACGCCGTACCCGTCATTCGCAACACGGCGGTGGGCACCATCGTGGCGTTGGCCCTTTCAGCGGTTATGATCTGGACCGGATTCTGGACCTACGTTTGGATTCTCTTCGGCGGCTCCAACCAGCTGATGGCCTCCTTGGCCCTGCTGATCATTTCTCTGTGGCTTAAATCCAAGGAGAAAAACTACCTGTGGGCGTTTGTGCCGTTCATCTTTATGTTCATCACCAGCATCGCCGCGCTGCTCAACACCGCCTGGCAGGTCGTCGCCGTCAACTTGAAAGGAACGTTGCCCATTGACAAGCTCATCGGCAATTGGATCGCGGCTGGCCTGGCCATCTTTCTGTCCATCGCCGCCCTGATTCTGGCGTATGATGCGATTAAGGCATTGACTCGACCGCTTAAGCTTACAAAACCGGCACCGGCCTGATGATCGGATGGGCTTGATAAAATCGCGGAAGTCAAGGTCCGGCCCGAGTCGATGAGGTGGAAGAATGCCCACTCTCCTACGGTGGCCGAAGGGGCGCAAAACGTTCTTGAAATGCTGGCGCACCCTAAAGGACATCATCTACGGAATGACCACCTACGAGATGGTGCGCGACCTGAAAAAGGAGCGCGCGCGCCGGGAGCATTTGTTTGTACTGATCACGATGGGCGACTGGGTGGGGATCCCCATTCTTCCGCCATATTATGCCCTGCGGCTGTTGCCTTATGTCCTGCCGCAAATCACCGGGTGGCGATGCTGCCTGCTCAGAGAGCACGACCTGACGGATCTTACGGATTTCGAAACCTGACCAAACCCATAGGAGGAGCGGATGACGGAAGAAGAAAAAAAATCCATTCTGGCCAACTGGAGGGATTCGGCTAAAAAGGTGCTCTACGGCATGGCTGGTCACGACATGGCGCGTTATGCGCTCAAAACGC
>Ga0114939_10002973_pt1 | contig 12103 bp, 10 predicted proteins | sample AshMeaCrysSpring_FD_87196 | JGI IMG/M metagenome (GOLD analysis project Ga0114939, IMG submission 87196) | Groundwater microbial communities from Big Spring, Nevada to study Microbial Dark Matter (Phase II) - Ash Meadows Crystal Spring | ecosystem: Environmental > Aquatic > Deep subsurface >... | reverse complement strand
TAAAGGTAAAACAAGGCACAGATCTGATAGCCTGAGCGATGTCTTGCCACTGCGGCAGCCCTGTAACATCTTTCTGCAAACTCAAGACGGAATGATCTAGTACTGCATCAGCACTCAAACCGAGTACTTCATAGCCACTGCGATTACACCCAACCACCATCGAAGTGTCGGGATCGAGCAAATAGACAGCATCTTCCATCGCTTGCCATAAAGACAAGCAATCTTCTTCAGTTAACGTGATCATCTTGCTTTTCAATTGCACCTATAAATGCGACTGCTGTCATGGGCTTCCCGTAGAAATACCCTTGTACTTTATCACAACCAATAGAGTGTAAATAATCTAACTGAAGTTGATTTTCGACCCCTTCAGCCACTACTTGCATTTCTAAATTGTGGGCTAACTGCGCCATCGTTTTAACAATAACCTTATCTCGATGACTATTATGCACATTATGAATGAAACTACGATCAATTTTAAAGGTATCTATCGGTAATTTTTGCAAATAAGCCATTGAAGAATATCCCGTTCCAAAATCATCTATGGCAATTCCCAACCCCAATGCCCTCATAGCACTCAAATCGGCAATCACTTTATTCAAGTTACTCATTAACAAACTTTCGGTCACTTCAAGAGCTAACAAATTTGGCGGCAAGGAAAACTCCGCCAACAACTCCTGCACCATCAAGGGCAAATTTTCTTCGTGAAACTGTCTTGCGGACAAATTAACCGCCATGACTAGATCCGTGATGCCTTTATCTAGCCAAGAGCGACGTTCACGAAAAGCTTCACGCAACACCCAACTACCAATTGGAACGATTAACCCTGTTTCTTCCGCCAATTCAATAAAGTCATTAGGATACATCAAACGACCGTCGGGGTGTTGCCAGAGAACTAAGGCTTCTACCCCAACAATTTTACCCGACTTTAAATGGACTTGTGGTTGATAATACAACAACAATTCATTTCTTTCTACCGCATATTGTAACTCATTTAGGATTTTCATGCGTGCCAAATTTGCTTGAAGCATACTCGACTCAAAACAGGTTAGCTGTCCGCGACGTGTCGCTTTACCGACATGCAAAGCTATATCCAAATTTCTAATCAACTCAGTCAGTTGCGTCGCATCTTCTGGATAATGACAGCTCCCCATGGTTAAGCTCAAGAAAAACTCTTGATGCTGCACAGCCAAAGGCATTTTATGATGATGAATCAGCAGTTTTGCAATCTCTTTTGCTGTCATTGCACAAACAAGCACATCAATAAGAATGATGAATTCATCATTACCTTGACGAAACAACTGAGTGCCAGCTGGCAACAACTGCTGCCAACGAGACACAATCACTTTTAAAAGTTCATCCCCTTTGGCGTGACCGTGACTGTCATTGACCTGTTTAAAGTGATCAATGTCAACGAACAACAACTGAAAAGGTTTATGCTGTCTCACTAAATTTGAGAAAGTTAATATCATCAAGTTGCGATGAGGCAATCCAGTCAAGCCATCATAATGGGCTTGCTGATAAAGTGCTTGCTCTTTGTGTATCAGTGCCGCATCGGCTCGACGTAACAGCAGATAAGCCAACAACAAGACCAAGGCAATGGCAAAGAGCGTAACCAGCAAATTCATCAACACGCGTTGATATAAGTACTGATGATCGGTCATCACCACCAACTGACCCGCAACCGCACGATCCACTTTGATGGGATAAACGACCACATAGGCTTCATAATCACTGGGTATTTGCAACGAACCAGAGACAACCCATTGCCGCATATCGACCAGACGTGTCCATGATGCCTTTAATTGATAACTCGTATCCACTAACATAGCACCCGAAATGGCACGATTACCAGATAAACTCAACAAAACAGCATCACTATGCTGACTGTCTTCAAACTGTAGTGCGGGAGCGATATTATCCGCAACCACATTAGCTTGATCCACAATCGAATCCATTAACTGAGAGCGAAGACTATCTAGCGTCATTGAACTCATCCAAAGGGTTAAGAGCAACAAGGCAACCGCCAAATACCATAACTGTGTCGTTAAGGACTTCATTCCTTTTAACAGTTGTTGCTTCATTTAGACACACTCCGCGCCAGTTTTAGTAAGGAGGGCGGCAACTGCAGACCCACGCGTTTAATCAAAGACAAATTGACATCAAACACCACTTTACCTGAATCGGTAATCAAGGTAATCATGCTGGCACGCCCGTTATCGGGCATAATATTGGTGAGTAACAAGATGGGTAAATGTACAGCACGATCAAACAAATCAGCATGTTCGGTAGAGGCAACAAACAAAACTTGACACTGATCCAAGGACATGGTCGGTTGGTAAGCAATGACTTCAATAATACTGCCTTGCAACCCTTTCCCATCTAATTGCTTAAGTAGCTGACTATCTCGATTTTGTCCCGCAACACAGAGCGTTACTTTGGACTCTTCACTCACGATTGGCCATTGTGTAAAACGCATAAAATTATAAGTATATGCCGCATACAAGCGCGCACTATCATCAGGTGCTTGCGCTTGTGCTTTAACGCTAACCAAAAGCACAGCGACTGCAACGAAGATGAGCTTGACCAACCGCTTGATGCTCACAGGAATCATCTCTAAAATCGCCATTCGAATTTCACCCTAGCCACACGCCCTGGTTGTGGCGCTGCCTGTTCAGGAAAATCAGCAGAAAGAGGAACGCGATAGACTTTATCTAATAGATTATAAAAAGACAATTGTGCCGTTAAGGATGAACTCAGTGGTTTGGTAAAGGTTAAATTGACCAATTGATTTTCTGCCAATTTTTGACCATCTCTTTGACGACGATCACCGATATATTGCCATTCGATGCCTGTTAGTACATCAGCCACTCTGGGTAAACGCAACTGCATTTTAGCCAAGCGTTCAGGCGCATCAATCTGCCAACTCTCACCTCGCTCTGCGACTCCTTGTAGCGTCGCACTTGCACTGATGCGCCAGCCATTACTCGCTGCTTTATGCCACTCAATTTGTGCGCCGTTAACGGATAAATCATTACGATTGAGATAAACTTCTTGTGTGCCAGACGCAGGCAAGCTCAGCTCTATCATGTCTTGTGTTTGATAAGTAAAACCAGTTAGCCCCAAACGTCCTAAATTGTCTGTCTGAAGCTCCCAGCCAAAGTCTAAGGATTTTATGTACTCTGCATTGAGGGAAGGGTTAGGCAACTGGAAACCGCTGGTTGGATCACTGCTACCGTAACGTAGTTGATAAATATTCGGCGTTAACCAAGCTTCAGCATAATTAACGCGCAACCTATCTTGCGAAGACAATTGGTATATAGCACCCAGTTTCGGGCTTGCATAGACTTTTTGATGCCACGGATGATCAAGACGCAACCCGAGAACGGCTAAGAGGTTTGGCGTGATTTGCCATCGATCTTCTAACCAAGTCGATACGGCCTGAGTCTTAAAAACGGAATCTATCACGGGTGATGCTGAACCCACGAGCCCTGTGTACAACCACTGACGGGTGTTGTCTTGAAAAATAACTCCCTGCTCTAGTCGATGATGCTTGTTCATTTGCCAATGACTACGTACCTCGACTCCCCACCACTGACCTTCGGCACCACCACGATAATTTTGATTGCCCGCATAGGCATAATTACCATCAAAACGATAGTTTCCCCAATGTAAACGAGTGCTCAAACTCGCCTTGGGAGTTTCAAACCATCGGTAACGCAAATCCGCCATGGTATAGCGATCTTGATACCAAGTATTGGGATTAGCAAACTGCGTATTTTCAATGGCATTAGGCACTTGTTTATAGCGATCGCTATGTAACAGATTGGCGTGAAAGGCTCCACGTTCGTATTTAGCAAAAAGTTTATCGGCTCGTTGATCATCTATGCCACTCGCCACACCTGAGGGATAAGACCAGTTAAAACCCTCTGCATTTAGCTTCGAGTAGGACAACATCAATGACCCTTTAGCCACATCGGCAAAAGCCGTTCCGCGCGTGCGCCACTCATTTCCACTGGCATAACTGGTAGCGATTTCAGCCGTATGTTGACTAGATGCTGATCGCGTGATGATGTTAACAACCCCTAAAAAAGCATTAGTACCATATTCTGCACTGCTCGGACCGGGTACAAACTCGACTCGGTCGATTAACTCAATATCAATGGGAAACTCATCGCCAGACAAGCCTATTTGACGATAAATATTGTCATTAAAGCGATAGCCATCGACCGTAATCAATACACGTGAATTATAATTACCAACACCCGAAATACCCCGTGCGCCAACATAGGTATAGACTTGGTCATTGGTGGTAAAAATACCCGGCAAAGCATTCATAATATCTGCCATGTTTCGATAACCAAAGGTTCGAATGTCATGAGCGGTCAATATCGTAATCAATACTGGCTGTGTTGAAGGATCTTTATTGGCAGAACGTGAACTTTCTTGTTGTGCAGGCAAACTAGATAACGAGCTGATAGGCAATTCCAGTAACTGGTCTAATTGGTCAGCGGAACTGGCTACATTAGCCGTCAAAGCAAAACTCATTAAAGCGCAAAAGCGAAGCACAAACAGAAAAGGTATCATATTTTTGAACACTTCCATAAACATGACTTATATGTTAACAGATAGTATTTTTGGCAACAAGTGCTAAGGTTCAAAAATTATTTTTAGTGATTATTCACAACATCTAGAGCTTTTACAGCTTCATCTAGTGTGGCATAGAATTCCACAACCACGCTTGCATGACCAAAATCCGCTTTGAGCAGTTTAGTTTTGACTTGTGAATTGACACCCTGAAAAATAACACGAACGCCCTGTTTTTGTAGTCTACTGACTACATCTTCAAGTACCAAAATAGCGGTTATATCCACAAATGGAACATCAGACATCCGTAAAACTAATGTATGGCAATTTTGATTACTCACTTTCATCGTTCGAGCAAAATTTTCAGCTGCACCAAAAAATAGAGGACCATCAATGGCATAGAATTGCACGCCTTTTGGCAAAGTGGACAAGCCTATTTGCGCTAACTCCTGCTGAATAGTCTCTGAGTTAGCACTTCGGAACTCAACACTTTGTGACATACGACGCATAAATAATAATGAGGCCAAAATAACCCCAACATTAACCGCCACCACCAAATCAGCAAATACCGTTAACGCAAAAGTAATGACTAAAATTAAAGTATCTTCTCGTGGAGCTTTGAGCAGAATATGTAAAAAATGGCGCCACTCACTCATATTGTAAGCAACTAAAAACAATATCGCTGCAAGAGCGGCTAAGGGAATATGTTCAGCTAAAGGTGCGGCAACTACCAAAATAAAAACCAAAACAATGACATGAACTATGGCCGCTAAAGGACTAGTCGCACCATTACGAATACTGGTCGCTGTTCGAGCAATTGCGCCTGTCGAAGCAAAGCCCCCAAATAATGGTGCGACCACGTTGGATACACCTTGTCCAATGAGTTCTTGGTTGGGGTTATGCTTATTACCCGTCATGCCATCTGCAACGGCAGCAGACAGCAGCGATTCTATTGCGCCTAACATAGCGATTGTAAACGCCGGTGCCAATAACATCATTAGAGTTGCTATATCTACACTAGGTAAATGAAGCTCAGGCAATCCTTGAGGAATAGCCCCAAAGGCACTACCAATGGTGGCAACCCCATCAAATTCAAATAAATATTGAACACCAGTTAATACAACTAAAGCGATTAAGGGAGCAGGAATTTTATTGAGTTTAGGCACCTTTGCCGCCACAATCAAAATTAGTAACCCAAACAAAGCCAAAGCAGTGGTCGCCATATTCAATTGGTCGATATGTTGAAGCAAGCTAATTACTTTTTGGTGAAAATGCGTACCATCAGGTGTTGGCAAACCAAAAAAGTCCTTCCACTGCCCCACCCAAATAATCACCGCGATACCACTGGTAAAACCAACAATGACGGGCATTGGGATAAAACGCATCACCGCACCTAAACGGCTCAACCCCATGAGAACCAAGATTAGACCCGCCATAAGTGTTGCAATTTGCAGTCCATCGATTCCATAACGTGCAGTAATATCGGCTAAAATTACAATAAAGGCACCCGTTGGACCACTAATCTGTAAGCGACTACCGCCAAGAGCTGCCGCAAAAAAACCTGCGATAATTGCTGTGTACAAACCTTGCTCAGGGCGTGCTCCACTAGCAATGGCAAATGCCAAAGCCAGTGGTAATGCAATAATACCAACCACTAGACCTGCAAAAATATTGGGTAACCATTGATGTCGTGCAAATAATCCCGCACGCCATGCCTCTATCAGTGCTATATTCATAGGCTACCTCAAAACATAAAGAAACACGTTTTCTTGTAAAAGCATCACTTAACATTGTGACATGAATAAAAGCTAAATTTATATAATAAAAAAATCTATTTTCTATTAGAATAATGGAAAAATTCAACAAGGAAATCATAGCATGAGTAAAAATAAACCACAGACTTACCCAGGATTAGACAATGATCAATGGGGCGGTTTTACCCACACGGGTGAAATTATCCGCAATGCGCGCATCTTTGGTTTTATTTCCGAAACTGAAACCTGTCAAGGTTGGCGCATGGACCAAATTGAAGTCTTGTGGGATAAAGTCAATGATTTTTGGGATAAACATGGTGCTCAAGCCAGCAACTTAGCGCCTGAAGTCTTCGCGGTGTTTGAACGTACACACAGAGAAGCACTGGAAAAAGCCAAGGCGATGGGCTGGACTCCGGAGGACTGGTTAACTGCATCTGATTTTGATGGTTGGATTAAAGAAGAAGAGCTGGAAGAGCTAATGCCTCCCGAATGGTTGCAAAGAGCGGAACATCATCGCTAGCAAGCAAAATCGGTGATACTCAGTTGTATTAACGAGGTATCACCTTCATGTGAGATTAAATCATTCTCGGAATTTGAGAAGAATGATGATGTAAAATGGGTCTGGGGTTAACAGCATCGATGAAATAGCTAAAACGAGCTTCAAAATTAAGTAATTCATCATCGACAATAAACTGCCAATTATAAAGACCCGACATAGTGTAGAAAGAACCATTTATGGGTTGAACTGTGAAAAGTTTTTCATGCAAACTGATGCTTAGTCCCTCACGACTCGCCAAACGCTCAAAATATCCTCTGATCTGTTCGGGGGTTTTAAGCATATGATTAGAAAAAGTCGGTATTAACAAGGCGTTAGCGTCGTACAACGAAGACAGCAATTCAACATCTGCTTCATTAACGCCTTGCATCCACCTGTTAATCAATTCATAGGGTTTCATCATAAAATGATCCTCTTAACACAATAGTAACCTAAAAAATTCTCGAGTATTGTAGATACTCGAACATAAAAAAAGCGAGATACTCTCGCTTTTTTGTTTTTTTATTTCGTCAAAGACATAAATAATTGCGGCAGCTTCTCTGGCAATCTTTGTACATTATCGACTACAGCGTACATTTTGTCACCAAAAATGCGCGATACATAGGTATCAGCATGCGGATCTAGACTAATGCAGTAAGAGGTCACGCCCTGCGACTTCAACTCTTCAACCGCTTTTTTGGCATCAAAACGTAAGTGTTGCGGATCATCGACATCAATGTCGGCAGGTTCACCATCGGTAATCACCAGCATCAGTTTTTTCTGCGCTTGTTGTTTGCCCAAGTGCTTACCCGCATGACGCATTGCCGCGCCCATTCTAGTCGACAATTGCCCTGTCATGCCTGCCAAGCGTGCCTGCGCGTGCTCGTCCCACTGCTCAAAGTAATCTTTAAAACGGTAATATTGCACATCATGACGCGAGTCGGACGCAAAACCATGCACTGCAAAGCGATCACCGATGCCATCCAACGCCCAAGACAACAACACAGTCGCTTCTTTGGTCAGTTGCAAAATACTCTTATCGCTACCACGCACCAAATCGTTGGTCGATTGCGACAAGTCCATCAGCACCATTACCGCCACATCACGATGCTTTTGAATGCGACGCATTTGGATGCGATCATCGGGGGTAGACCCCATACGAATATCGATCATAGCTCGAACAGCAGCATCTAAATCTAGGTCATCCCCTTCGGTTTGTTTACGTTCGATTTGTAGCCCTCGCGGTTGTAACATATCGATAATGTGCTTTAAGCGTGTGGCAACACCCTTGTGCTCGCGCAAAATGTGATCAATTTCGTTGCGATCACCACGTGGTAAACGACGTTCATAAACCGTTACCCAATCGGGACGGTGAACTTGCACTTGGTAGTCCCATTCGGCATAGTGGAAAGGTCCTAAGATAGGTTCTTTGCCCTCCATCTCATTAAAGCTAACGCCATTGTCTTCGTATTGGTAAAGCTCGGTCGATAATACCAATACTTCGCCATCGTTCTCCATGTCACCAGTCATTTCGGAATCGATTTCGTTAATGAACTCCATTAGCCCCACATGGCGACGCTCAGCGCGCTGACTGGCTGGCGTGTAGTCTTTACCACCGCCTTCCCAATCGAGCTCGGCAAATTCCCAAATAAATCGATTATCATCGCGATAAACAATTGGCAAGCCCGCCATCACAACCGACGACAAACGTGCTTGCATTTTACTGAGCAGCTGACCGCAATAGGTCACGCCCAGATCCCATGCCATCTGGTTATCATCAGCTTTAGTCTGCATCGCTTCACGAAAGCGCCCGATCCAATCACGCTGCAATTCCGTTGCCGCAACAAAGTTCTCATCCAGCAAACCACGACTGAGCAATAACAGGTCCGCTAAAAATGGATCTTGCGCTTGAATTTGCTCTGGTGTCGGCATTAGGGATAACCAAAGGTTTCTTAAACCGGGAAATCGTGCCACCGCGTTCGCCTCGACACGTGCATCTTCGAATAGTGCCACACAAATACGTTGAAACATATTGAGGTTGTCAGCTTGAATCGCTGCCTTGGTGTACATAATGTGCGCTGCCGTGTGCGCGGCAACCGCACGATAGACTTCCATGCCACTAATGCCATCGACATCATCATAGGCATCAGGAACAAACACTGCACCTTTTTCGATGTAAGGCTTGTAACCTTCTTTGTTTTCGTAGTCACCAGACGTCGGACGCAAGTAAAACTCGCGATTCCAGAAGGCACGCAAATACATTTGCAACTTACGTTGCGCATCGATAAATAGCACCCCACGACGCTGAGACTGAATCATACTCTGCGCGTCTGCAGATTCTAATGAAAAATAGGCAATTTGCGCGGCAAAATCTCGACGATAGGTTTCTGCGCCATACATCACCCAACGACGTAGACCACCCAAGGTCAGCAGGGTTAACAAGTGCTCAACGTGAGATAAGAATGGACGCAAGCCACGTGGTGCCAAGGCAACCATGCGTTCGAGCAAACTCAAATAACCCTTAAATACAGCAATATCTCCCAAACGCTTAGATGCCATCGGCATGCTCGACACCATCAATGCCAAAACCGGCCCTGAGGTTTGCGAGGCAAGTTTGAGCAAGACTAGGGCGATTTCACCGACCGCATCTTCGCCAATCTCGCGCGCCACTTCGGGCATATTTTCGAGATAAGATACAAGCAGGTCTTCGCCTTTACCCAAATTGCAGAGCGCATCCGCACCATCTAAATAAGTTTGAATACCATTCGGCGACATCACACGCTGGGCTTCATCAATACTTCCTTCAAGTGCATCACGCACGATATGTGACTTTTTTGCGCAACTTAGACCAGAAATAAAGACTTGAATATCAATCGACATAATTTTTCTCCTCGGTGTGAGAGGCGTAAGGAATGAGAAAGCACTGCATTACCTTTGACTCATCACACTTATCGATCAGGCAAAAAAGGTAGCGATTGTGGCATCCAATGTATCGCGAATATCCGCATCATCGGTAATCGGGCGCACCATGGCCATTTTACAAGCTGCTTTCGCATCAATGCCCTTAGCAATCAACTTACCTGCATAGATACACAGACGCGTTGAAATACCCTCGTCCAAACCATGGCCTTTTAAGTTGCGCGCCCGTTGCGCGATTTGCACCAACTTTTCAGCATCACCTAAACTGATGCCCGCTTCGCGACTAATGACTTTCGCTTCTGTGACTTCGCTGGGGTAATCAAAATCAAATCCTGCAAAACGTTGCTTTGTGGATTGTTTCAAATCTTTCATAAGGTTCTGATAACCTGGGTTGTAAGAAATGACTAATTGGAAATCTGGATGCGCTTCCACCAACTCACCTTTCTTGTCAATTGGCAAGGTACGACGGTGGTCTGTCAATGGGTGAATCACCACAGTGGTGTCTTGACGCGCTTCAACGATTTCATCAAGGTAACAAATCGCGCCCATACGTGCTGCTAACGTTAATGGGCCATCTTGCCAACGTGTACCGTCTTTATCTAACAACCAGCGACCAACCAAATCTGCTGCCGTCATGTCTTCGTTACAGGCTACTGTGATTAACGGCTTGCCCAAACGCCACGCCATATATTCGACAAAGCGAGATTTACCACAGCCTGTTGGCCCTTTAAGCATCACAGGTAAACGATTTTCATAAGCTGCCTCATACAAAGCAATTTCATCATCTTGAGGTTCGTAATAAGGCTCTTTGGTCACACGGTATTGAGTAAGTAGATCAGACATGGCGAATCTCCAAAAGATAAGAATTTTATAAAGCTAAGGACATTAACATCGAATGCACTTGGGTTTATAAAAAACCCCAAACACTGCTGCTTGGGGTTTTGTGTTAATTCTTAACGCAGCGGTTAAAAATTACGTCACTAAAAAGAAGTTACCATTACGAGCAGTTAGGACGCTAGGCGGTTGGCACACAAAGACAAGCGTATGTAGTTACCTGCAAGTCTGTTGTGAACCTCACGCCTACAATAAAAAAACTGCACATGGGGTAAGTCTTTTTATTTTGTGTTACCACGGTAAATAACCATAGAAGCACCTTGCGACTGCTTGAAATTATCGTAACCGATTAAACGCACATGGTTACCTGGGTTGGCATCTTTACATGCCTTGCACTCACCCAAAATAGTATCAATATCTGTTTCACCGAATAATGGCAGTTTCCACATGTACCAATAGTTATCCATTAAGTACTCTGGTTCGATATGTTCTACCGCTGGATTCCAACCTTTAGAAACGATATAGGCCACTTGCTTACGAATTTCATCGTCAGTCATCGCTGGCAAGTAAGAAAAAGTCTCAAACTTACGTGTCGAAGGGTCAGACAAACGTGACTTGTAATCTTGCATTTCGCTCATTTTTTCACCTCAAAATATTAAATATGGTGTACAGTTTAGACGCTTATCAAAGCTTAGATAAGCATTAAAAGACATTATTTGTGTGCCGCGTCCAACTTATCAACCGTGTCGAATTCAAAACGAATTTCTTTCCATGTTTCCAGAGCGACTTTCAACTCTGGGCTATGTTCGCCCGCTTTACGTAAAATATCACCGCCTACTTTTTCCAACTCTGCACCTTCGTTACGCGCCTGCACACAAGCTTCAAGTGCGACACGATTTGCGCAAGCACCCGCTGCATTGCCCCATGGGTGACCTAATGTACCACCACCGAACTGAAGCACTGAGTCGTCACCGAAAATGTTAACCAACGCTGGCATATGCCATACGTGAATACCGCCAGAAGCAACAGGAATCATACCTGGCATATACGCAAAGTCTTAATCAAACATAATACCGCGTGAACGATCTTCTGCAACGAATTCTTCGCGCATAATATCAATCCAACCTAGAGTTGCTGTGCGATCGCCTTCCAGTTTACCAACGACTGTACCTGAGTGCAGGTGGTCGCCACCCATCAAGCGTAGGATCTTAGCTAAAACACGGAAATGGATACCGTGCATTGGGTTACGGTCGATTACACCATGCATTGCGCGGTGAACGTGCAACAGGATACCGTTTTCTTTACAAAAACGAGAAATTGAGGTGTGAGCTGAGAAACCTGCTGTGATATAGTCAGTCATGATAATTGGCGTACCAATTTCTTTCGCATACTCAGCACGCTTTAACATTTCTTCAGCAGTTGCGGCAGTAACGTTTAAGTAGTGACCCTTACGCTCACCCGTTTCTTTTTCAGCTTT
>Ga0114939_10002971_pt1 | contig 12116 bp, 4 predicted proteins | sample AshMeaCrysSpring_FD_87196 | JGI IMG/M metagenome (GOLD analysis project Ga0114939, IMG submission 87196) | Groundwater microbial communities from Big Spring, Nevada to study Microbial Dark Matter (Phase II) - Ash Meadows Crystal Spring | ecosystem: Environmental > Aquatic > Deep subsurface >... | reverse complement strand
CCGTTCTGTCGCTCCGGCAAAGCGGATGGGCAGGAAATCCAACGCCCATTCGCCGTTCGCATCGAAGCCGGCGCGGAAGGAAACAATCAGGCGTCCGCCCCGTTTGTGGAAGGCCTTCAACTTTGTGGCCAGCGCGGTGTCCACAACGGTGGAATCGGGGAGGATGAGCACATCGAAGTTTGCTAGCGAATCCAATCCATCGATCACCGCGCAATCATAGTGCGCCTCCTCGCAAAGCAGGACGGCGCCTTCCTCGCTCTTGCCGCCGTCGAGGCCCGGATAGCTTGCGGAAAAAATCCCGACGCGGGGTTTCACAAAATCCGATCCGGCATAGAAGGGTTCGGCGGCCTCGCACTGGCCGTAAACCGCGCCGATGAGGTCGTAAGCCGCCTGGTCGAGGGTTCCGCGCGGAGGGAGCTGGTCGCCGACCGAATTCCCGCCGCCGAGCGCTTGGGCGCGGAAGCATTCAAATTCGAGCGCGGCCTGGGGTTTGATCCCGCCGAAATCGCCCCACATTTTTTGGAAGCGTCCGGTCATGCCCAGCCAGGGTTTTCCCCACGTGCTCTGGGCGCGGGCCATGCGCGGGAAGTGGTGGTAGCCCCAGAACCCGGAGGGCAGGGACTCGATTTCGCAGTGCGTCTGGGATTTTGCCCGGGCGCGCGGCCCGACGCCGGGGTCCATGCTCCCCTCGTTTTGCGCGTTGTAGAAGATCGTGGCCTGCGGGCGAATCCCCTGCACGATGCGCGTGAACTTCGCGGCGAAGGCGGCCTGCGCGGCTCCCTGAAACCGGTCAAACGCGCCGGGGCCCTCGTCGGCAAGCCCGTGTTTGGCGCGGAAGGCGCGGCTCGCATCGCTCCAGCACGCGTTGTTGGCAAAGAAGAGAATGTCAAAGAAGAACCCGTCCACTTCTTTGCCGTAGCGCGAGAGGATTTCACGCACATGGGCCTCGATGTAATCCTGGTAATCCGGATCCAGCGGGTTGTTGAACTGCCATGTGGCCACGTGCCCGGGGAGTCCGTCCGGCCCGACCGACCATCCTGCGAAGTGGCCTTCCTTGGTGAGTTGCCTCCATTGAGGGAACCTGAAGGCGACATCCTCTTCCCACACGATGGTCGTGTAGATCGGGGCGCGGATGCCCGCACGGTGCAGCGCCTCGATTTGCTCGCCGAGCAGGTCGCGCCCGTTGAGCGCCGGATGCGGGGTCCCGGTCTTTGAGGGAAAGTAGCACATGCCGTGATGGCACTTGGCAAAGACGGTGACGCTGTTCACGTGGGCCGCCTTCATCGTGGCGGCAAATTTTCCGGCATCAAACTCGCTGCCCACGTCGGGGATGTGGGGGGAGGTGTGGAAGTCGAGGTGGACCTGGCGCTGGTGGTTTTGAAAAAGGGATTTCATGGGTGAGGGAAAAGGGCGGGATTATCAAAGGGAGCAGGGATCATTCATGGCCCGCATCCAATCTGCAAGGAGAGTGTTGAGGCGGGCAACGACCGCGGGCTCGGCGGCTGCAAGGTTTTCAGCCTCGTGGGGGTCCCGCGCAAGATCATAGAGCTCGACGGGTTGCCTCGCACGGGCCGGCTTGCGCCGGTTCATGGTGACGGGCACCTCTTGTTGGTAGGGTTCGGCCGCAAAGTTGCGGATCAATTTCCAATCCCCGTCGCGCACGCTGCGAACCCCGGTATTATGATAAATCGCAAAGACCGGACGCGCCTCCCCCACCCCCCCCCGCAGCAGCGGTGCGAAGCTCTGTCCGTCAAGGTTCGTGGGCGGCTCGACCCCGGCCAACTCGAGAAGCGTGGGTAGAAAATCCACATTGCCAAGCGGGACCGCCACCCGCCGGCCGGCGCCGAGCGACGGATGGCGGAATATGCACGCGATGCCGATGCCGGATTCGTAGAGCGTCCACTTGTCGCGCATGGCTTCGAATCCGTGGTCGGTGGCAAAAACGACCAGCGTCTTTTCCGCCAACCCGGCGCGGTCGAGCGCCTCCAAAATCCGCCCCACCCCGCGATCCAGCGCGGCGGCCGAACCCTGGAGCATGGCGAAATGCGCCTCGGATTCCGCATCGCGCTCGATCCATGGCGGAACAGTCACTCCCCGTGCGGAATCCGGACCGACCCCGCCGAAGTTGAATGGCGTGTGGGTTTCGTTGAAGCTGACCTGCGCATAAAACGGACGGCTGTCCCCGGCCCTGGCACCCAGCCATTCCGCGACCCCCTCTGCGAGTTCGCCGGCCGGAATCGCCATGTCCGGGTAGTTGGGAAATTCCTCGTCGCGCGAGCGCATCAGAAAATTCTCAAACCCTAAATTCCGCCATTCCTCGCGCTCGGCGACATGCTGGAAATGGAAGAGCGTTGTCGAGTATCCCGCGTCGCGGAACATCGCCGCCGCATGCCGCTCGCCGGGTTTGAATTGAAACCCGTGGTGCGTGAGCCCGATGAGCCCGTGGTGCTGCGGATGGCGCCCGGTGAACATCGTTCCCCGGCTCGGCGAGCAGATCGGACAGGCCGCCGTGAATTGCTCGAGGACCACCCCACCGCGCGCAAGGGCATCGATGTGGGGAGTTTGGACCGTCGGAATCCCATAGCAGCCAAAATACCGACCGCTGTCGTGGGTTAATAAAATCAGGATGTTCGGATGGGACATGAGGACTCATTATGCGCGGGAGGGAGGTGCCCCGACAGTCCGCGCCCGTGCAACCTTGCAGACTCTGACGGCTTGCGGAGGGCATCGGCTGCATGTATCAGGACGGGGGTTCAGAAGTCACCACATTTTCGATCGGATGCACCCGCTTTCAACAACCGAACCGACCACCCTGCTTCCGCTTGGCGACACCGTGCTGCGCTACTCGCTTGAGGGGGCAAGCGGGCACGTGGAGTTCCTTCCGGTTCCTGCGGCGCTGGTTCATCGCTGCGTGGCCGGGGATGCGAACCGTCCGTTCCATCCGTCGCAATCCTCAGCGTCCGGACTCGCGTGGAACGGCCTCGAGAAAGATCCGCTTGTGCAAACGCACCTCCGCGGAGATGCGCACCCGGGAGGCTGGGTGGCCGGGCACAGCCTGCGCAACAGCCCGTCCACCATGGCGCTGCGCTTCGAGCGGCAGGAGATCACACGCGACGGCCATGTGCTCGGGATCCGGACAATCCTCGCATCCGCAGCCGGCCTGCGGGCCACTCACACCGTGCGCCACCGCGAAGGCGCGGCCGGATTTTTCGTCGAAACAGCCCTCACCAATGCCGGAGCCGAACCGGTCGAGATCGAGATGCTTTCGAGCTTTTCGGTCGCGGGCATTTCCCCGTTTGTCCCCGACGATGCGCCGGGGCGCCTCTTCCTGCACCGCTTCCGGAGTGCATGGTCGAACGAGGGGCGGCACTGCGTCGAGTCCTTCGAGAATCTGCACCTCGAGCGCAACTGGGGCGGCAAGCCGAACGGGCTTGTCTTCGGGCAGACGGGCAGCATGCCGGTGCGCGGATTCCATCCCTTTGTCGCCATCGAGGATCGCGCGGAGGGGGTTTTCTGGGGGGCGCAGATTGCCTGGCATGGTTCCTGGCAGATTGAAGTGACGCGGCGCGATGACGCGGTGGCCTTTTCGGGCGGACATGGAGATTTCAACCGTGCGCATTGGATGAAGCGCCTCGCGCCGGGCGAGTCGTTCGCGGGACCGACCGCGCTGGTGGCCTGCGTCCGCGGCAACATCGAATCGCTCTGCCATGCTCTGCTCGATCTTCAGGAGGAAATGGCGGCGCCCGAGCCGGAGCACGAACGCGACCTGCCCATCATTTTCAACGAGTGGTGCTCGACATGGGGAAATCCGAACCACGATTATCTCGTCCGCACAGCCGACCGCCTCGCCACGACCCCGACCCGCCACCTCGTGATCGATGACGGATGGGCGGAGAAGCCTCCCGGCGAGGCCATCCAATTCAACGGCGATTGGAATGTGAACACGGCCGCATTCCCCTCCGGCCTTGCCGCCACGGCGGACGCCATCCGCCAGCGCGGACTCATCCCCGGCCTTTGGTTCGAGTTTGAAACGTGCACGCGCGGATCCGACGCCTACAATCTGCACGCCCATCAACTCCACCTCCACGGACGCGTCCTTCAAATCGGCAATCGCCATTTCTGGGATTTTCGCGACCCGTGGACCATCGGTTTCCTCACCGAAAAAGTGATCCGCAGGCTTCGCGAGGGAGGCTTCGGCTACCTCAAAGTCGATTACAACGAGAGCCTTGGCATCGGATGCGATGGCTCGGAATCGCCCGGCGAGGCGCTTCGCCAGCACCTCGATGCCGTCCGACGGTTTTTTGAAAAAATCCGCGCCGAAGTGCCGGGGATCGTCATCGAGAATTGCTCGTCGGGCGGGCATCGCGCCGAGCCGGGATTCGTCTCGCTCACCAGCCTCACCTCGGTGAGCGACGCCCATGAGACCGTCGAGATCCCGATCATCTCCGCCCAACTCCAGCGCCTCGTGCCCGCGCGCAAACTCCAAGTCTGGGCGGTCCTGCGTCCGGAGGATTCCGCGCAGCGCCTCCGCTACAGCCTCGCCGCCACCTTCCTCGGACGCATGTGCGTTTCGGGGGATGTTGTCACGATGGACGACGCCCGGTTTGCCATCCTGCGCGAGGCGCAGGAATTTTACACGGACGCGGTGCCTGCCATCCGTGACGGGCGCTCCCGCCTGCTCGACGCCACCGGCCCGAGCAGGAAATACCCCACCGGATGGCAGGCGGTCGTCCGCTCCGCCGGGTCCCGGACACTCGTCGTTTTCCATTCGTTCGAGGGCGGGCGACCGGAAGGTTCGATCCGCATTCCCATTCCATGCGGGCGGAACGGGCTCGCAACCTTCGGAGCGCCCGCCGGAACCGAGGTGCGAGACCATGAGATCGCGATCCCCCCGGTGCCCGACTTCACCGGCTGCGCATGGCTAATTTCGTAGGTAGGCAGACCAATCGGCGGGGAGGAGGTCGTGTTTGCCCTCGCGCTGGTGGAAGCGCACGGCAGTGCCGACGGGGACAGCATCCGCTGCCGGCATCCGCGGCGGGAGGCCGGCGGTCATTCCGTAAAGGGAGTAGATTTTTGAGGCTTCGCGGAGGGCGAGGAATTCGCCTTGCGGGTCGCCCCAAGTGTCTTCTTTGGCGGTGCCAAGGTGGAGCGGACGGGGGGCGATGAGGGCGAGGAGTTGGTGCTGATCAACGGGCAGTTCGTTTTCCCGGTCGGCGTAGGTGGCGAGTTTGGGCGAGAACCAATACGGGAAGTTGCTTGTGATGATGGCTACGGTTTCTCCAAACTCGCGGCGGCTTAGGGCCGCCCCCATGCAGCCCGAGTTATTGGCGAAGACGGCGCTGAAACGCGGATCTTGCGCGGCGGCCCAGAGGGCGGATTTACCGAGCCGGGAGTGGCCGAAGACCGTGGCGCGGCGGGCATCGATTTCGGGAATGCTTGCGGCATAATCAAGGATGCGCGAGAGCGACCAGGCCCAGGCTCCGATGGCACCCATTTGATGGTCTCCGGTATTTTCCGGGAAGAGGGAGAGGAGGCCTTCGGCAAAGTGGGTTTGGGATTCCGGGACGATTTCGCCGCGGAAGGCGGTGGCGACGGCGTAGCCGCGATCGATGAGGTCTTCGAGGTTCCAGCGCCGGGCGAAGGCACCGCGCTCTTTTTGCTCCATCCCGGAGACCGGCGCGGGAATGCGGATCGAAGGTTCGGCATCCGTCGTGTGGTTCCCCCAGAAGTTTAGGCCGATGAGAACCGGCACGGGGGATTTGGCTTTGGCGGGGATGGCGACAAGGACATCGAAGGCGGCGGATCGGTCGCCGTGCCGGAAATGCAGGCGGGCTTGTCGCAGGATCGCTTTGCCGCCAAAAATCTCGCGCGTGCTTTCGTCCTCGACCGTCATGCGGATGGCATCGGAAGGCGCGGCGCGCGAGATGTCGCCGGCCGAATCGCTGCGGGCAAGCCAGACCGGTGTGCGCGGGGTTTTGCCATAAACAAATTCCTCGAAGCGGGCGAGGATGGCGGGGCGTGCGCGTTGTTCCCACTCGGCCGCAGTCGTGACGGGCCTGCCGTCGGGGTCGAGCAAAAGGTCGGGCAATTCGTAGGGCGGAACTTTGGATTCGTCGGTGAGGATTTCGCGCACGGGTGCGGCGGCGACCGGCTTCAAGGTGGCGCACATGCAGAAAAGTGCCGCGATGACGAAATAGAGCGGCCACATTTTTGAAGGGAGCGACATTGAAAAGGATGGGAGCAAATTGCCTTGAAAAACAGCACCCGGCAAGCGCCATCGCACGGTTTTACCAGAGCGAGGGCATGCGGAATCGGGCATCGCAAAGCGGGCTACTGCGCGCTGACCCTCAGGCGCAGGAACCGGCGAGGAGTGCCCGTGCCAAGGTCGGTCGAGTCGGTGTGGATATAGGGCTGGCCGGGCGTGAGGAGACCGGTGATGTCCGATACGTCCGACCAGTCGGACAGGTCGGAAGAGGCCTCGATGGTGTATGTGATACCGGTGGTATCGCCGGGTGTGAAGCCGAGGGTGAGGCGGTCGCCGCTGATGTCGATCTCAGGCAGGATGCCTGTGCCACTTAGGTTCGGGTTGCCACCGAGAGCGAATTCGAGCAGGTTCGGGATGCCGTCGCGGTCGGGGTCGGCGGTGGGGGCGGCGTCGGGATGCTGTGACCCGCCCGCGAGCAAGGCGAATTCCGCATCGGCCCACAAGGTGTGGGTCACGCCCGGTGCGGAGACAAGCGCGGGCCGGGTGAGTGCGGCCTTCCATGCGGCGGCCATGTTGGCATAGCCGGTGTGGTTCGGGTGGGTGCGGTCGTTCGGAGAGGCCGCCGTGCCGTAGTTGATATTGGTCGAGGGGAGCGCGCTCGAATAGCCGCTGCCTTGGAGCGCGGCAAACATATCGACGAGGTGGATGGATTTTCCCTGCGACTGCCAGTAGGGAAGTTCGACATTGCTCAGGTAGGTATTGAAGGCCGTCACCTGCGAGTAATTCGGATGGTTCGGGTGGTTGATCATGATCGTCGAAATGTAGAGATCAACGCCCGGCTGGAATTCATAGATCTTGGCCACAAGCGCGCGGTAGTCGTCTTCGATGGAGGCGGCGGTGGCACTTTGCGCGATAATGTCGTTGATGCCGATATGGAGGAGGACGATGTCGGGATCGAATGTCTCGGCCGTGTAGTTGGTGGTAAGAACCGTGTAGATATTGCCGGGAGGCGGCGTGCTGTTGCCTGTGTAATTATTTTGGATGGTGTAGCTCGGGTGACCCTGGTGATTCCCATCGTAGCGGAGGAGATCGGTGGTCGCCTTGGTTTTGTCGAAGGCATCCAGCGTGTTGGTGTTGGTGGTTTGTTCCGTGCCGACGAACTCAAAGTTGTTGGTGAAGTCCGGGTCGGCTTGCAGCAGGTTTTGCAGCGGGCCGCGGTAGCCGCACGGAAAGGCGGTCTGCCCGTTGGCTTCGCCAAACGAGAGCCCGTAAGTGATCGAGTCGCCGAGTGCCATGATGCGGATCGGACCGGGCGTCCGGGGAGGTGCTTCGCCAAGCACAAGCCATCCGGCGATGGAAAGGTTTTCGTTGGTATCGATCGCCTGCGGGGTGATGGTGGCGGCGTGGGTGCCGGTGCCAAGCGCGGTCGAGAGCATCGCGTAGGAGGTGAAGCCGGTCCCGGAAAATGCGGGGTCGTTGAACGATTTCTCTCCGCTCGCCGACCCGCTCGACCACGCGATTTGCCCGCTGGTGGCCGACCGCCGGTAATAGACGCCCAGTTCGTTGCCCGCGAAAGCCACCGAGACAGCCCCGGCCGTCGATGCCGACGCGGTCGTCTGGAACTCCTCCGTGGCGGTTGTGCTGATCGAAAGCGTGGAGGGTGTCCATCCGGCTCCGAATGTGACCGCCGGGTTGGTGCGATCAATGATGCGGGCGGTGGTGAGGTCGGTTGGACTGAGAGGCGCGGGAACCGGATGGTTCACCAAAGCCGGTGGCGTTCCGATTCCGAGGAGTCCGGCCAGCGCGCTCTGCACCGCATCGCCATAGACTTGGTGTCCCAGATTGCTGGGATGCACATAGTCGGGCAGGTAATGGTTGGCGGTCGGGCTGAACGCGCCGGGTTCGCCATTGGCAATCCGGTAGGGATAGCCGGTGCTCTGCTTGTGGGCGACGAGCGCTTGCCCGAGATTGATCTGTGGAATCCCGTAATGTTCGGCGACTTCCTTGTGGACGAGAACCTTTGGCGGGAGTTGTCCCTGCTCGTAGTAGGTCGTCGCCATGGCCACCGTTGTTGTGTAGAGAAACACAATGTCGCAGGCGGGTGCCGCCGCGCGGATTTTGCGCACGATTCCGTCCATCGCGGCGCGGATGCGCTCGTCGGAATAAAGGTAGTTCCAATTGATCTGTTCCTGTTCCGAGTCATTGACCCCGAACTCGACAAAAACGAGATCCGGGTTGTGGGCGAGGACATGGCGGTCGGTGCGGAAGACGCCGAACTCGCTGCCGGTGCCGCTGATCGCCGAGTTCGTGAACGTGAAGGACGTCGAGGGATAGGTTGTTTCCAGCCAGTTCATGACGCGGGTGCGCCATGGGAGGCCGTTGTTTTGTCCGACCCCGTCGGTGATCGATCCGCCAAGGAAAACAACCTTGAGCGCGTGGTCGCTTTGGATGCGGCGGACGGTATTGGCCAGCGAGCGGTCCACGAATGTCCCGACGAGGATCGGCGAACTCCACACCTCCTGGCCGGAGAGGCCGGCGGCATTTTTCGGCACCACACTGAACCGCACATAGCCACCGTCCTCCGCAGCGGTCGGAGCGAACGTGAGCGCGTTTGCGCCGGAGATTTCAACCCACGGGCCGGTTTCAAGCACCGAGCGGAACCACTGATACTGACTGGCTCCCTCCGTGCCTCCGGCGTATTGATAGGAGGCCGTCAGCACCGAACCCACTTGAGCGGGGGTCCCGCCGACCGCGAGATTGAATGCCGTCGGCTCCGTAGCCGCACTCGACTGGTAGATCGTCTGCACCTGCGCCGCGGTGAGCGCGCTGTCGTAAACCCGGTAGTCATCGAGGTGGCCTTTGTAATATTCACTCCAGAACCTGCCGATGCGGAGCCCGCCCGAGGCGCCGCCGGTATTTGAGTCGCTCACAAATTCCGGGATGATGGTCTTGCCGGTCGCGCTGCCGACTTCGGCCCCGTTGCGGTAGAGTTTCATCGTGCCTGCGACCGGATCTTTGATGATCGCCCAGTGGACCCATGTGTTGAGGTAGTCGGCGAGGGGCGCGCCGGTCGAGACCTCGTCGTTGATCGTTGTTCGTCCCATGCGGAAGACATGTTTGTTGGTGTTGTTGTAGCCGGGGGCGATGACGGTGCCGTCGCCGCCGTTCTGCCGCGCCCAGCCGAGTGCGGCATTTTTTGGCATGCCATTCGTGCCGTCCTGCGCGCGGGTCCAGAAACAAATTGAGAGACCGGCGGGGAATGCGCGCAGCATGGGCACGGTGATCGAATTGGATGTGCCATTGAAGACCGCATACGATCGCCCGTCGGCCGATTCAAAGGTCGCCGTGCCGTTGACTGTGAGGTTCGACGTCGAGCTGTCGGCGAGGTTCGCAGCATCGAAGGTCAGTTGGAGGATCGGAGTTTGGGCGCGCGCGGCCAAAGGAAGCGCCATCGCAATCACCATGGAAAAACAAACGGGGAGAGCATTCATCTCCCCAGACATTCGCCCCGAATACTAATGACTATCAAATGTGCAGACGTGCAACCTTGCGGAAACACCCGCCCTTTCGGTCAAGGGGCCACCACGCGCAGGCGCAGGAAGCGACGGGGCGTGCCCACGCCAAGGTCGGCGGTATCGGTGTGCGTGTAAGGCTGGCCGGGGGAGAGGCCGGCCGTGATGTCTGACACGTCGGACCAATCGGACAGGTCGGACGATGCCTCGACAACGAAGCGCAGCCCGGTGGTTTCTCCGGGCGTGAAGCCGAGGGTGAGGCGGTCGCCGCTGGCGCCGATCACTGGCAGGATGCCCGTGCCACTTTGCAGGGGGTCGCCGCCGAGCGCGAATTCGAGGAGGTTCGCGAGGCCGTCGCCGTCGGGGTCGGCGGTCGGTGCGGCGAGGGGATCTGCCAGTCCGCCGGGCAGGGTCGAAAATTGTCCGCGATTCCATGCGCTCAAGACATCGGGCACACGCGCAATCTGGAGGGAGATTTCTTCGGACGTGAGCGCGCGTCCGTAGAGCATGACTTCGTCGAGGAGCCCGCGCCAGTAGGTGCCGGAGCCAGCGGTATTGTAGCCGACAGAGAGTTGCTGCGCATTCGAGAGCGGTGCGGCGGTGGTGAGGCCGGAGGTGAAGTCCGCACTGCGGGCGGTGCCATTGACATAAAACCGGAAGGTTGCGCCTTCGCGGGCGACGGCGACGTGGTGCCACTGTCCTGGGCCAAGCAGGGTCTTGGCGTTGTTGATGTGCGCGTTGGAGGTCGTGCCGGTGCCATGTTTGAACTGGACCCGCAGCTTGCCGTCGGTGGTGCTGGTATCGATGGCGAGGTAAAAATCCCACCCCTTGGCGAGGATGACTTCGTTTGTCGAGGACGAGTAGGCTGCGGGCCGATAGATCCAGGCCATGATGGTAAAGTCGCCGGTGACGATGTGCGCGGTGCCGGCTTGCGCTCCACCATTGGCGGTGACTTCGAGCGCGCCGCCGGTGTGTCCGCCCGCAACAATGCTGCTGCCAGCTTGGAGATCGGCGTGTCGGGCGTTGCCGGAGGTGTCCCATGTGGGGTCGAGTCCGTCGTCAAAACTCCAATGCGCAAGGATACCGCCGGGGTAGGCGGCAACTTGCACAGCCACCGTTTCGCATGGCGCGCCAACGGTTGGCGCAGCGGTGCTCACCGGCGTGATGCGGGCCTTGATCCACTGTCCGGCATCCGCGCCGGTGAGGGTTCGGGTGAGTCCGCTGCCGACAGAGACATACGTGCCCGCCTCGGTGGCCGAGCGCAGCCATTCGACGGTCGAAGCACCTTCCGGGTCGCCATTCGGGTCGCTGTAATCATAGGTGGCCATGAGCGAATAGCCCGCTATCGCGGAGCCCGACAGCGCGGGGGAAGTGGCACTCGGCGGCGACCCCGGTTGCACGGGACCCAACGGGCCGCTCACCACGGGCGTTCCGGTGGTCGGCGCGACCGAGGATGCGGGAGTAACCCTTATGCGCAGGTAATTTCCCACATCGGCGGAGGTGAGGACATAGGTGGCGCCAGTGGCGATGGCACTGCCTTCCACGGAGTCGGATGCCGAGCGCAGCCATTCGATAAGCGTGCCACTCTCGGGATCCCCGTTCGGGTCCGTGTAGGTGTAAGCGGCGGTGAGCGTGCCGCCCAGCGAGGGGGAACCCGAAATCGAAAGCGCGGAGGCCGACGGAGCCGCAGGGGCTCCCGAGATCGGGCCGAAGGCGGGGCTTGTGACCGGGCTGCCGGTGGTCGGTGCGGTCGTGCTGACGGGAGTGACCCGGATTTTGAAATAGGCGCCGGCCTCGGCGCTTTGGACAGCGCGGGTCGTGCCGGTGCCGACGACGCTCCACGGGCCCGTGGCCGACGGGGCGCGGAGCCACTCGATGACCGTGGAGCCTTGGGGGTCTCCCTCGGGGTCGGCGTAGGTATAACTGGCGGAAAGCGTCGCGCCGGTCGAGGCGGTTCCGGAAATCCCGACATGGCTGGCGGTGGGCGGCAGCGTGTTGGAAACCAGCATCGAAACCGGGACCGTGACGCTTCCCAACCCGGTCGATCCCGGATAGGAAACCACTAGCGAGGACGAAAGCGGAGTCGAAGAGGCGGTCTGCCCGGCCGCGGAGTAGTTGAGCGTCACATTGCCGCTGCCGCCCGCAGGGATGGTGACGGAGGTCGCACCGACGGTGAACCAACTTGCAAGAGGATCGAGCCGCACGGCCATGAGCGGGTGCGCGAAGTCCGGGTTTAGCGTATTGGTCGAGTTCCGGTGGGAAATCATGAGATACTTCGATTCGCCGGCATTTTTGACCCCCGCCGTGTAGGAATAGACCGCTTCCTCGGAATTCATCTGGAGGTATTGGAACGTGATGGTGCCATCGCGTTTCAGGATGGCTTGGAAGGTGACAAGGTT
>Ga0114939_10002970_pt1 | contig 12116 bp, 11 predicted proteins | sample AshMeaCrysSpring_FD_87196 | JGI IMG/M metagenome (GOLD analysis project Ga0114939, IMG submission 87196) | Groundwater microbial communities from Big Spring, Nevada to study Microbial Dark Matter (Phase II) - Ash Meadows Crystal Spring | ecosystem: Environmental > Aquatic > Deep subsurface >... | reverse complement strand
CGCTGATCGCCTTCGGGCGCGGCGAGTTCGCGGGCGTCGGCCTGGGCGCCAGCGTGGAGAAGCTCCTCTACCTCCCCGAGGCGCACACGGACTTCCTGCTCGCCGTGATCGCCGAGGAGCTGGGCTTCGCCGGGGTGCTGGCCGTGCTGGCGCTGTTCGTGTGGCTGCTGTTCCGCGCGTGGGCGATCGGGCGGCAGGCGGCGCGCCTGTCGCGCCCGTTCGCCGCGCTGGTCGCGCACGGCATCGGCGTGTGGATCGGCGTGCAGGCCTTCATCAACATCGGCGTCAACTTGGGCGTGCTGCCCACCAAGGGGCTCACGCTGCCGCTGCTTTCTTTCGGCGGCAGCGGCATCGTCGCCAACTGCGTCGCGGTCGCGATCCTGCTGCGCGTCGACTACGAGAACCGCCGCATGCTGCGGGGGTACACGTCATGACGACGGCCGCTCGTTCCCCGCGAAGCACCGGACCCGCTGCGATCGGCAGCACCGCGGCGTTCGGCCACCCGGAACGGCGGAGCGCCGCGTGGCCACGGTGATGATCACGACCGGCGGCACCGGCGGCCACATCTTCCCGGGCCTCGCGGTCGCCGACGAGCTCGGCCGCCGCGGTGCGCGCGTGTTCTGGCTCGGCACGAAGGACGGCATGGAGTCGCGCCTCGTGCCCCGGCACGGCGTCGACTTCGAGGGCATCGACTTCGCGAGCGTGCGCGGCAAGGGCTTCAAGCGCCTGATCCTCGGCCCGTACGCGATCATGAACGCCTGCCGGCAGGCGTTCGCGGTCATCGGGCGCCGCGCGCCGGGGGTCGTTGTCGGCTTCGGCGGCTTCGCCTCGTTTCCCGGTGCGCTGATGGCCGTGGCGCGAAACGTCCCGCTCGTCGTCCACAACCTGGACGCGCGGCCCGGGCTCGCCAACCGCGTGCTTCGCCACGGGGCCGACCGCGTGCTCACCGGCTTTCCCGGCGTGCTGGGCGAGGGCCGCGACCCGCGCGTCCTCTGGGTCGGCAACCCGCTGCGCGCGCCGATCGAGGCCTGCGCGCCGCCCGAGGCGCGCTACGCCGGGCGCACGGGGCCGCTGGAGGTGCTGGTCGTCGGCGGCAGCCAGGGCGCGCTCGCCCTCAACGAGACCGTGCCGCAGGCGCTGGCGCTCATGCCGAAGGAGGCGCGGCCGCGGGTCACGCACCAGGCCGGCGAGCGCCACATCGACGCGCTGCGCGCCGCGTACGCGCGCGCCGGCGTCGAGGGCGAGTGCGTGCCGTTCATCGACGACATCGCGCGCCACTACGCGACGGCGGACCTGGTGATCTGCCGCAGCGGCGCGACGACGGTCGCGGAGCTCGCGGCGGTCGGCGTCGCGAGCCTGCTCGTCCCGTTCCCGCACGCGGCGGACGACCACCAAGTCGACAACGCCCGGCAGCTCGAGCGCCGCGGCGCCGCGCAGATGTGGCTGCAGCGTGATTTCACGCCGGCGCGGCTCGCCGAGTGGCTGGGTGCCCAGGACCGGGGCCAGCTGCTCGCGATGGCGGTCGCGGCGCGGGGCTTGCGCAAGACGGGCGCGACCGCCCGCGTCGCCGAACTCTGCCTTGGGCTCGCGAAGCGATGAAGCACAAGGTCAAGCACGTCCACTTCGTCGGCATCGGTGGTGCCGGCATGAGCGGCATCGCGGAGGTGCTCGCCAACCAGGGCTACCGGGTCTCGGGCTCCGACCTCGCGGCGTCGCCGGCGACGCGGCGCCTCGCCGCGATGGGCGTGCGCATCGCGATCGGCCACGAGGCGGGCAACGTCGCGGGCGCCGACGCGGTCGTCGTCTCGACGGCCGTGCCGGCCGACAATCCCGAGGTCGTCGCCGCGCGCGAGCACGGCACGCCGGTGGTGCCGCGCGCGCTGATGCTCGCCGAGTTGATGCGCCTGAAGCAGGGCATCGCGGTCGCCGGCACGCACGGCAAGACCACGACGACCTCGCTCATCGCCTCGGTGCTCGCGGAGGGCGGGCTCGATCCCACGTTCGTGATCGGGGGGCGCCTCCTCGCCGCCGACGCGCACGCCCGCCTCGGCCGCGGCGACTTCCTGGTCGCGGAAGCCGACGAGTCGGACGCCTCGTTCCTCTACCTGTCGCCGGTGATCGCGGTCGTCACCAACATCGACGCCGACCACATGGAGACCTACGGCCACGACTTCGGGCGCCTGAAGCGCGCGTTCGTGGACTTCGTGCAGCGGCTGCCGTTCTACGGCGTCGCGGTGCTGTGCGTCGACGACCCGAACGTCCGCGAGATCCGGGCCGACGTCGCGAAGCCGGTCGTGACCTACGGCCTCGCCGACGACGCCCTGCTCCGCGCGACCGACGTCGCCAACGTCGCGGGACGGATGCGCTTCGTGGCGAGGGCCGCCGACGCGCCGGACCTTGCGGTCGACCTGGCCGCGGCGGGCGTGCACAACGTGCAGAACGCGCTCGCCGCGATCGCGATCGGGCGCGAGGTCGGCGTCCCGGACGCGGCGATCGCCGCCGCGCTCGCGGCGTTCAAGGGCGTGGGCCGCCGCTTCCAGCGCTACGGCGAGGTCGCGCTCGACGGCGGCGGGACGTTCACGCTGATCGACGACTACGGCCACCACCCGGTCGAAATGGCGGCGACGCTCGCGGCCGCGCGCGAGAGCTTCCCGGGCCGCCGCCTGGTGCTCGCCTTCCAGCCGCACCGCTACTCGCGCACGCGCGACCTGTTCGAGGACTTCGCGCGCGTGCTGTCGACGGTCGACGCGCTCGTGCTCTGCGAGGTCTATCCGGCGGGCGAGGCGCCGATCGTCGCCGCCGACGGACGCGCGCTCGCGTGCGCGGTGCGCGTTGCGGGCAAGGTGGAGCCGGTGTTCGTCGAGACGGTCGCGGCGATGCCGGAGGCGATCCGGGCGCTCGCGCGCGACGGTGACGTGGTGCTGACGATGGGCGCGGGGTCGATCGGCGGGGTGCCCGCGCAGCTCGCGGCGGGGCCGCGATGATGATGCACGAGCCCTTTCCGCACGCGGCGCTGCGCGGAACGCTCGCGCACGACGCGCCGCTCGCACGGCACACGACGTGGCGGGCCGGCGGCCGCGCGGGCACGCTGTACGTCCCGGCGGACCGCGACGACCTCGCCGCGTTCGTGCGCACGCTGCCCGCCGGCGAGCCGGTCACGGTGATCGGCCTCGGCAGCAACCTGCTGGTGCGCGACGGCGGCGTGCGCGGCGCGGTGATCGTCATGCACAACCCGGGCGCGATGCTCGCGGTGCAGGACGGGCTGATCTACGCCGACGCCGGGCTCGCGAGCCCGAAGCTCGCGCGCTTCGCCGCACGGCACGGCTGCGCCGACGCGGAGTTCCTCGCCGGGATCCCGGGCACGGTCGGCGGCGCGCTGGCCATGAACGCCGGATGCTACGGCGGAGAGACGTGGCGCTACGTGGTGCGCGTCGAGGTGCTGCAGCGCGACGGCACGTTCGCGATCCGCTCGCCCGCGGACTACGTGGTCGGCTATCGCGCGGTGACCGAGCGCGATGGCGCCGCGCCGCAAGGGATCTTCACGGCCGCGTGGTTCCGCTTCCCCCCGGGAGACGGCGAGGCGGCGCGTGCCCGAATCAGGGACCTCCTTGCGCGGCGCATCGCGACGCAGCCGCTGTCGCAGCCCAACGCCGGCAGCGTGTTCCGCAATCCCCCGGGCGACCACGCCGCCCGGCTGATCGAGTCCTGCGGGCTCAAGGGCTTCGCGATCGGCGGCGCGCGGGTGTCCGAGAAGCACGCGAACTTCATCGTCAATCCGTCCCGCGAAGCGCGCGCCGCGGACATCGAGGCGCTGATCGTCCACGTGCGTCGCGTCGTCCGCGAGCGCACCGGCGTCGACCTCGAGCCCGAGGTGCGCATCGTCGGCGAGGACGACACGGGAAGCCCGCGATGAGCGACGCGCGCGCGTTCGGCAAAGTCGCCGTGCTGATGGGCGGGCCGTCGTCGGAACGGGAGATCTCCCTCCTCTCCGGCGCCGCGGTGCAGGCCGCGCTCGTGCGCAGCGGCGTCGACGCGCACGTGTTCGATCCGGCCGGGCGCGACCTGTGGGAGTTGAAGCGAGAGGGCTACGCCCGTGCGTTCATCGCGCTCCACGGCCGCTTCGGAGAGGACGGAACCGTCCAGGGCGCGCTGGAGACCCTCGGCATCCCGTACACCGGCAGCGGCGTGATGGCCTCCGCGCTCGCGATGGACAAGTGGCGCACGAAGCTCGTGTGGCAGGCGGCGGGCATCCCGACGCCGCGCTACCGGATCGTCGACGCGGCGACCGACTGGATGCGCGTCGTCGCCGAGCTGGGCCTGCCGCTGATCGTCAAGCCGGCGCGCGAGGGCTCGACGATCGGCATCACCAAGATCGCGACGGTGGACAGCGACGAGCTGGCGGTCGCGTACGCGGAAGCGGCGAAGCACGACCCGCTGGTGCTGGTCGAGGAGTTCGTCGCCGGCGTCGAGCTCACCGCGTCGATCCTCGGCCGGCGCGCGCTGCCGCTGATCCGCATCGAGGCGCCGCAGGGCAACTACGACTACCACAACAAGTACTTCTCCGACGAGACGCGCTACTTCTGCCCGGCGGGGCTGGCCGACGACGTCGAGCGCGAGATCCGCGAGCAGTCGCTCGCCGCGTTCGATCTCATCGGCTGCGAGGGCTGGGGACGGCTCGACCTGATCCTCGACGCGGCGGGGCGCTGGACGTTCCTCGAGGTCAACACCTCGCCCGGGATGACCGGCCACAGCCTCGTGCCGATGGCGGCGCGCGAGGCGGGCATCGACTTCGACCGGCTCTGCGTCGAGATCCTGCGAGGGGCGCATGTGGGATGACGCGAAGGCGCTCGCAGCACTCGCCGCGACGCTGGGCGGCATGGCCGCCGTCGCCGTCGCCGCGGCGGCCGTGCTCTGGCTCGCCCGGCAGCCGCTGTTCGCAATCCGCGAGGTGGTCGTGACCACTCCGGTCGCGCGCGCGAGCGCCCCCCACCTCGAGGCGGTGATCCGCGACGAGCTCGCGGGGACGTTCTTCACGATGGACCTCGACGCGACGCGCCGCGCGATCGGCGCGGTGCCGTGGGTGCGCAGCGTCGGCGTGCGCCGGCAGTGGCCGCACCGGCTGGAGATCGCGATCGAGGAGCACCAGCCGCTCGCGCGCTGGAACGACACCGGGCTCGTGAACGCGGGCGGCGAGACGTTCGCGGCGACCTACGCCGGCCCGCTGCCCCAGTTCCGGGGCCCCGAGCACTACGCGCGCGACGTCGCGCAGCGCCACGCCGAGTGGACGGCGCTCTTCGCGCCGCTCGGGTTCGTCGTCGCCGAGGTCGCCGTGTCCGCGCGAGGCGCCTGGCGGGTGCGCGCCGACGGCCCGTCGGGCCCGCTCGTCGTCGAGCTCGGCCGCGACGACCCCTCCGGGCGGCTCGCCCGGTTCGTCGCCGCCTACGGCAGGACGATCGGCGCGCTCGCCCGCCAGGGGGCGCGCGTCGAGCACGTCGACCTGCGCTACCGCAACGGATTCGCGGCCCGGGTGCCGGGCCTGCGCGAGGCGCCGGCGAAGCCGGGCGCCTAGGAACAGGGCCATGGGCAAGGAAACCAAGAAGGACCTGATCGTCGGCCTCGACATCGGCACGTCGAAGGTCGCGGCGCTGGTCGCGGAAATCGGCGAGGACGGCGCGCTCAACGTCATCGGGCTCGGCACGAACCCGTCGCGCGGGCTCCGGAAGGGCGTCGTCGTGAACATCGACGCGACGATGGCGTCGATCCAGCGCGTCCTCGAGGAGGCCGAGCTGATGGCGAACTGCCGCATCAGCGAGGTCTACGTCGGCATCGCCGGCAGCCACATCCGCAGCCTGAACTCGAGCGGCATGGTGGCGATCAAGGAGAAGGAGGTCACGCAGGGAGACGTCGACCGCGCGCTCGAGACCGCGCGCGCCGTGGCGATCCCCAACGACCAGCAGCTGCTGCACGTGCTGCCGCAGGAATTCATCATCGACGGCCAGGACGGCGTGCGCGAGCCGCTCGGCATGAGCGGCGTGCGCCTCGAGGTCAAGGTGCACATCGTCACCGGCGCGGTGTCCGCGGTCGAGAACATCGTCAAATGCGTGCGCCGCTGCGGGCTCACCGTGAAGGACGTGATGCTCCAGCCCCTCGCGTCCGCGGTCGCAGTGCTGAACGAGGACGAGAAGGAGCTCGGCGTCTGCCTGATGGACATCGGCGGCGGCACGACCGACCTCGCGGTGTTCGCGAGCGGCGCGATCCGCCACACCGCGGTGATCCCGATCGCCGGCGACCAGGTCACCAACGACATCGCGATGACGCTGCGCACGCCGACCAAGGACGCGGAGGAGCTCAAGGTGCGCCACGGCTGCGCGCTGCGCCAGCTCGCCGACGCGGGCGAGACCGTCGAGGTCCCGGGCGTGGGCGAGCGCGGCCCGCGCAAGCTTTCCCGGCAGACGCTCGCCGAGGTGATCGAACCCCGCATCGAGGAGCTCTACTCGCTCGTCCAGGCCGAGCTGCGCCGTTCCGGCTTCGAGGAGCTGCTCTCGTCGGGGATCGTGCTCACCGGCGGCACCGCGCAGCTCTCCGGCATGGTCGAGCTCGGCGAGGAGGTCTTCCACCTGCCGGTGCGCGTCGGCGTGCCCGCCTACGCGGGCGGCCTGGCCGAGGTCGTCCGCAATCCCCGCTACGCGACCGCGATGGGGCTCCTGCTCGAGGGCCGCGACCAGTGGCTGCGCGCGCAGGCGTCGCGCGAGCAGTCGGCCGGCATCGCCGGCGTCGCGGAACGGATGAAGCAGTGGTTCAAGGCCAATTTCTGATCAGGAGTCAGTTGGCGGTTGACAGTTGACAGTCGACGGGCCGGCGAGCGTTCGGAACACCAGCGAGGAATGACACATGGAAGGACGAAGACGAGACATACATCCAGGCGGCCAGGGTCGGAACCAACGACCTACTGTCAACTGCCAATTGCCAAGTGACCACTGAACCCGACAGGAGCACACCATGTTCGAAATCATCGACCAGGACCCCCAGGAAGGCGCGATCATCAAGGTGATCGGCGTCGGCGGCTGCGGCGGCAACGCCGTGGAGCACATGATCCGCCGCGGCCTGGCCGGCGTCGACTTCATCGCCGCCAACACCGACTCGCAGGCGCTGCGCCGCGCCACGGCGCGCATGCAACTGCAGCTGGGCTCGACGCTGACCCGGGGCCTGGGCGCCGGCGCGAAGCCGGAGATCGGCCGCGACGCCGCGATGGAGGACCGCGACCGCATCGCCGAGGTGATCGAGGGCGCCGACATGCTTTTCATCACCGCGGGCATGGGCGGGGGCACGGGCACCGGCGCCGCGCCGGTGATCGCCGAGATCGCGAAGAGCCTCAACATTCTCACCGTCGCCGTCGTCACCCGGCCGTTCTCCTTCGAAGGCAAGCGCACGCGCGTCGCCCAGTCCGGCATCGAGGAGCTCGGCAAGAAGGTCGACTCGCTGATCATCATCCCCAACGACAAGCTGATGCAGGTGCTCGGCGAGGACGTCGGCGTGCTCGACGCCTACGCGGCCGCCAACGACGTGCTCCACGGCGCGGTTGCGGGGATCGCCGAGGTGATCAACAATCCCGGCCTCGTCAACGTCGACTTCGCCGACGTGCGCACGGTGATGGGCGAGGTCGGCATGGCGATGATGGGATCGGCGACGGCGAGTGGCGCGGACCGCGCCAAGCAGGCGGCGCAGGCGGCGGTGAAGAGCCCGCTGCTCGAGGACGTGAACCTCCTCGGCGCCCGCGGCGTCCTGGTCAACATCACCGCGTCCTCGGGTCTCAAGATGCGCGAGTACCACGAGGTGATGTCGACCATCAAGGAGTTCACCGCCGAGGACGCGATGGTCATCGTCGGCACGGTGATCGACGACGAGATGGACGACCGGCTCCGCGTGACGATGATCGCGACCGGGCTCGGCGGACGCGAGTCGCACGCGAAGCGGCCGCCGAAGCTCGAGGTGCTCGAGACGACGCAGGTCGGCGCCCGCACCGGCACCGACGGCTACGGGGTCCACGTCGAGACCATCGACTACGACAAGCTCGACCAGCCGGCGGTCGTCCGCCGCCGCACGGTGATGCCCGGGCCGGCGCAGGGCGCGAGCGTCGACTACGCGGACATCCCGGCGTTCCTGCGCAAGCAGGCCGACTGAGCCGAGCGGAGGCGCGGAGCACCCGACGCCGGGCGAGGGAGGTCGGCCGACGCGCAGTGGGCGGCGCCATGCGGCGTCAATGCGAGGAGGCCGACCGAACGACTTGGCTGTGCTAGGCTAAAAGCCTGACAATGCTGAAGCAACGCACACTGCGCCAGGCGATCTCGACCAAGGGCGTCGGTCTGCACACCGGGGCCCGCGTCGAGCTCGCCCTCGTCCCTGCGCCGGCGGACTCGGGCATCGTCTTCCGCCGCACGGACCTGCCGGTGCCGGTGTCGATCCCGGCGCTCGCCGACCGGGTCGGCGACACGCGCCTGTCCTCGACGCTCAAGGGCGACGGGGCGAGCGTGTCGACGGTCGAGCACCTCATGTCCGCGCTCGCCGGACTCGGCATCGACAACCTGCGCATCGACATCGCCGGGCCGGAAGTGCCGATCATGGACGGCAGCGCGATGCCTTTCGTCTACCTGCTGCAGTCGGCGGGCGTCGCACTGCAGAATGCGCCGAAGCGCTTCATCCGGGTGCGCTCGTCCGTCGAGGTGAAGGACGGCGACAAGTGGGCGCGCTTCACCCCGCACGCCGGCTACCGGCTGGACTTCGCAATCGACTTCCCGCACCCGGTATTCGGCTCCGAGAACAAGCACGTCGTCATCGACTTCGAGCTGCACTCCTACGTGAAGGAAGTGGCGCGGGCGCGCACCTTCGGCTTCATGCAGGACGTGGAGGCGATGCGCTCGGCCGGCCTCGCGCTCGGCGGCAGCCTGCAGAACGCGATCGTGCTCGACGAGACGCGGGTGCTGAACGCGGAGGGGCTTCGCTACGACAACGAGTTCGTCAAGCACAAGGTCCTCGACGCGATCGGCGACCTGTACCTGCTCGGCCACCCGCTGATCGGCGAGTACGCCGCCTTCAAGCCCGGCCACGCGCTCAACAACGCGCTCGCCCGCGCGCTGCTCGGCCGTCCCGACGCCTACGAGGTCGTTACCTTCGACGCCGACGCCGAGGCGCCGGCGGCGTTCCAGGACTGGCAGCTGAAACCCGCCTGAGCGGCGCCGCTCCACCACGATGGTGATCGTCCGGCTGCTGCTCTTCCTGTCGCTCGCGACGATCGCCGGGTCGCTGCTGCTGTATTTCTTCACCCGCAACCGCCGCTACCTCGCGTTCATCTGGCAGGTGGTCAAGTTCACGCTGCTCGTGCTGGTCGCGGTGCTGCTGTTCTTCGCCGCCGAGCGGCTCCTCGGGCCGATGCTGGGCCCGCTCCTCTGACGCGGCGCGCGCCCGGACGCCGCCCGCGCCGGCGTTGCCGCGCTGCAGTCCGCCGAACGCCCGGGCGTCGGGCGGGGCATCCCTAGCGTCCGCTGCGCCGCAGCAGCCGCCCCAACGCCACCTTGAGAGGCCCCGGCGGAAGGCGCGCGGCAAGTCCCTCCAACGGCCGCGCGCCATTGCTATCCCATTGACGGGGAATGCTTTTTGCGGGTTCCGGCGGGGTGTTTCGAGGTTGCACCCGGAGGCGGATTCGGATAAATTTACAATCTTCGCGTTGCAAGGCGGCCAGGAGATCGGGCGTTCGCTGCCGCACGACCGCGGCGACCGCCCCGGACGGCGTGGACAGTTCCAGCGTCTCGCCTTGGCCTTGGGTTACGAAGACGCGTTCGGCGACCGGCCGGGGCAGCACGCGGCGCACGGCCCGCAGCAGGGCCTCCTCGCGGCGCCGGCGGTCGTTCCAGGACGCAAGCAGCGCATCGGCATCGACGATGCGCGCGAGGGGCGTCAGCCGTCCCGGCCGGGCCATGAGTGCCGCCGCCGGGCTGTGGCGCCCATGGGTCGGAGGGTTGTGGAGTTGAACATCATCCTCGTAAGCGGCGCCACCGCCCGTGCCCGTTCGGTCGCCCTGGACTGGCGGCACTTCGCCGCGGCCGGAGCCGCCGTGCTGGTCGCGGTCGTCGCGCTGGCCACGTTGTTCAATTTTGTCACGTTGCGCTGGGCCGCGGCGGTGCAGCACCCGTGGCTCAAGACCATCCTGCTTGCCGAGCAGCGCCAGGAGGCCGCGCGGATGCAGGAACGGGTGCAGGGGCATCTCTCGGCGATGGCGGTGAGGCTCGGCGAGTTGCAGGCGCAGATGATGCGGCTGGACGGCCTGGGCGAGCGGCTCGCCAAGGCGGCGGGCCTCAAGCCCCACGAACTCCAGTCGGCCCAGCCGGGGACGGTGCCCGGTCGCGGGGGACCGCTGCCCGCCTCGTCGCGCCCGCTCTCGGTCGACGAACTCTCGGGGCTGGTCGAGCGCCTCGCCCGCGACGTCGAGGTCCGGACCGATCAGCTGACCGTGCTCGAAGCCCTGATCGTGCAGGGCTCCGCGAACCGCTCGTTCCTGCCGTCGCTGCGCCCGGTCGCGGAAGGCTGGTACTCGTCGAACTTCGGCGTGCGCATCGACCCGTTCACCGGCGAGAGCGCCTTCCACGAGGGGATCGACTTTCCCGCGGAGGCCGGCACGCCGATCCTTGCGGCGGCCAGTGGCAAGGTCGTCTACTCTGGGTTCCACCCCCAGTATGGTAAAATGTTGGAGATTGATCACGGCAGCGGGCTCGTCTCGCGGTACGCGCACGCGTCTCACGTCGGCGTTGGCGAAGGCGACCTCGTGGTCCGGGGCCAGCGCATCGGCGCGGTTGGCTCCACCGGACGTTCCACCGGCCCCCATCTCCACTTCGAGGTCCGGCTGTTCGGCGTTCCGCAAAACCCGGTCCGCTTCCTCGCGTCGTCCTGACCGGCGACGTCCCGACATCCGCCGGCACGCGGTGATCGCAGACGAAGGGGTGAGGCCGTCCTCACCCCTTGTTTTTTGGCCGCGCGGCACCAAGACAGACCGATGATCTCCAACATCCTCACCCGCATCTTCGGCAGCCGCAACGAGCGCCTGCTCAAGCAGTACGGCCAGGTCGTGCGCAGGATCAATGCGTTCGAGCCGTCGGTCGCGGCGCTCGCCGACGAGGCGCTCCGCGCGAAGACCGCGGAACTCAAGAGCCGCGTCGGAAACGGCGAGCCGCTGGACGACGTGCTGCCCGAGGCGTTCGCCGTGGTGCGCGAGGCGGGCAAGCGCACGCTCAACATGCGGCACTTCGACGTGCAGCTGATCGGCGGCATCGCGCTGCACAACGGCAAGATCGCCGAGATGCGCACCGGCGAGGGCAAGACGCTGGTGGCCACGCTGCCGCTCTACCTCAACGCGCTCACGGGCAAGGGCTGCCACCTCGTCACGATCAACGACTACCTCGCCCAGCGCGACGCCGACTGGATGGGACGGATCTTCCGCTTCCTTGGCATGACGGTCGGCGTCAACCTTTCGCAGATGCCGCACGCGGAAAAGCAGGCGGCCTACGCGGCGGACATCACCTACGGCACGAACAACGAGTTCGGCTTCGACTATCTGCGCGACAACATGGTGTTCGCGCCGACCGAGCGCGTGCAGCGCGGGCTCGCGTTCTCGATCGTCGACGAGGTCGACTCGATCCTCATCGACGAGGCGCGCACCCCCCTCATCATCTCCGGCCAGGCCGACGACAACGTCGACGTCTACTACCGGCTGAACGAGCTGCCGCCGAAGCTCACCAAGCAGGCGGAGGAGAAGGGGCCCGGCGACTACTGGGTCGACGAGAAGGCGCACCAGGTGCTCCTTTCCGAGGAGGGGCACGAGAAGTGCGAGGCGATCCTCGGCCAGGCGGGGCTCATCCCCGTGGGCACGAGCCTGTACGACGCCGCGAACATCGCGCTGATGCACCACCTGTACGCGGCGCTGCGCGCGCACGCGCTCTACCACCGCGACCAGCACTACGTCGTGCAGAACGGCGAGGTGATCATCGTCGACGAGTTCACCGGGCGCCTGATGTCGGGGCGGCGCTGGTCCGACGGCCTGCACCAGGCGGTCGAGGCGAAGGAGGGCG
>Ga0114939_10002968_pt1 | contig 12126 bp, 8 predicted proteins | sample AshMeaCrysSpring_FD_87196 | JGI IMG/M metagenome (GOLD analysis project Ga0114939, IMG submission 87196) | Groundwater microbial communities from Big Spring, Nevada to study Microbial Dark Matter (Phase II) - Ash Meadows Crystal Spring | ecosystem: Environmental > Aquatic > Deep subsurface >... | reverse complement strand
TCCGGAAGAACCGTGCCGTGTGCTTACCGGTGGCCACGGTGCCCTCCGGAAGGGCACATCTTCATACGTGATCCTGGCCTTGTTGTCTGGGGCGGATCTTAGCCCATGACTGTGGTCGACGGGCTGTCTTTCCATGAGAGACGAGCCTGTCGAACGGGAGATGAAACTAACCGGCCGTAACTTCGGGAAAAAGACTCAGGATGTCGTCCTCTTTGACGCCGGCATCCGACAATGATTCATCGTCGCCGAGGCGCTTGCCGGAAGAACGATGATCAAGGCGGTAAGTGATCGGGTTGGCGCCTTGTGTTGTGGGCAGACCCATCTTGCTTACGAGAGCCGGAATCAACCGCCGCATTGGAACGTCATCGGGTAATTCGACCGGTGTCTTCTTGGAACCGGTGGGATCATAAATAATAACTTTCGTACTTGCCATTTCTAAAAAGCCTCCATCTTGTTATTCGATAGTTAATACGCAAAACAGTCGCCGTAGTTGCAACAGATTACGTGAACTGCAAAAAGGTTTCTTTATCGCCGGTTAACTCGTAGTAAACCCGCTCGCCACCATTTCGGGCGCGAATGATCCCAAGCGGCGGCATATCCATCGCCGCGAGTGACCGATCCAGATAGTTTTCTTCGCCCGTGATGCGATGGGTTAGTTTCATCTCGCGCTTGCTGCCACAAGTCGGGCAGGTAGCCGCGCCTTCATAGAGCCGGGCCATTCGCTGGAAGACCGGCTCTTCCACCTCGCAGGTGCTGCAATTAAAAGATACGACCAACTCGCTGTCAAATTCAAGGACTGCTTCAGGTCCTAATTGTTCGCGGGCCAGGGCCAGTAAATCGCCGGCGGTTGTCCCGGCGGCCGTCGCCTCGGGCAACTCCACGATTGGTTCCAATGTCGAATGGCTCATGCAGAGCTGTTTGACTGGATACTCGGTCACGTAGGTATCGTTTGTCAGGCCGTTGATCATCAAGGCCTTGCCGGGTTGAACTTCCATGTTATGGATCAGCTTGAGCGCTTCCTGGGTCTGGAAGGCGGCCACGATAGACGCGCTGGTCGGCGTGGTGGGCACCTTGCCCTGGAGGATATCCTGCCGCGCCAAAAGCGGACAGGAATATCGCAGATTGATGATTTGGTAATCCAGATCGGTCAAGGTGCATTCATAGCACGCGCCCTGGCCGGGCCAGAAGACCCGCACAATGCCCATCAGCTCCTGAATCGCGCCGTCTACCCAGGGGCGGTTTACAGCCCAGCTGAAGCGATTGATCGACAGGCGGGCTTCGCGATTGTCCAGGCAGCCGATGATGGCATCGACATGGCGGAACACCCCCAACCCCATCTCATAATTGATGTCGCCATGCCAGGCCTTGAGTTTGACGTCCGGGTTGAGCGCTTTGGCTCCTTCGGCGGCGGCATCTACCTTGCGGCGGCCGCGGTCCTCGGCCCGAAAGAGTACCGACCGGCTCAGGTTGCTGTCCTCGATCGTGTCGAAGTCAGCGATGAGGATATTGCCGATACCCATCAGGGCCAGGTTCTTTATCACTTCGTTGCCTAAAGCACCGGCTCCGACGACGAGTACCGTCGCGTTGCGCACAACCTCCTGCTGCCACCAGCTGATGTAGCCGAAGGTGTGGTAGCGGTCGCTGTCGGGGTCGGTGATTACCAATGTTTCAGTCATGATTGCCTCGAACGCTGACGAACACTAGGCGGGCTTGGTCAGCGTCGTGATAAAATTTTCGGTGACGATCAACCGGCCTTCTGGGGCGTAGGTCACACCGATACCGACATGGGTCCAGACCGGATTTAATATATTCCCGCGATGGTTGGTCAGCCGACGCGGCTGGTTCATAAAAGCCTGGTGCACCTCGCGCACACCGCGTTCGCCGTGGCTGGCCGGGCCATAGACAACGCCGATATTCTCCCCGCAGGCCAGGTAGCTGATAGCCAGTCGATTCAGCCGTTCGCTTACATTTAACCCGTCCGGCGTGTTGTGACTGACATAATTTCGTTGCAGCATGTCGTTCGAGTGCTGCCGGGCGGCCGTTGCCAGAACCGGATGCCAGCGCAGCGGGCCACGGCTCATCCAATTGGGGATATGCTCGTGACGGGCTGCATTGATCAAGTCGAAGAGCAACTTTTCCAATTCGCCGACGACTTCATCTCCTGCCGGTTCGAACGCCGCCAGATCCTCGGCCGTCACTTGCAAGGGCGCGCGGGTTACAGGCGTAGCCGGTGGCGGGCTGTCCGGCACCTCGTCCGGCCGGATGATCAAAACCGGTGGCATCGCCAACCGTGTTCTCTGATCTTCGGAATTTTGGGCGCTGATATCCTCAATAGTCAGGCGCAGCCAATCGGAATTGCTCATGTGAATGTGGCGATCGATGTCGTGCTCAGGCCTTTAACGTCCGATAAAACGGCAGGAGGAAATGAGTTCGGTCAGCGTTGAGCGTGATCGATTTTCGTTCCACCTCGCCGCCGAAATCACGAGGCCAGGTCACATCGACATCATACGTCAGACCGGCATTCACTTCGACCGGTAACTCGCACATGAATTCGCCATCTTTGTTCGTTGTCCCGGCCACATAGCGCCGGATACCGCGCGAGCTGACCCGTACCTGCAGCCCGTAAAGCCCCGGACCATCCGGATATTCCTGCACCACTACCCGCAGCTTGGTCGCCTTCATCGGCGCTCGGCGACTGCCAAGCCCTCTCCGGCCGGAGGTTCCGGCGCTGCCGGTATTAACGCTTGAGGTGGCGCTGGGCATGACGACGTTTGCCGGTGGCGAAGACGGGCGCGGCGCAGGCGACACCGGCCGGGCGGGTGGTTCGATTTGCTGTGGATCGATGCGGATCACCGGCTGCGATGGAGCGGCGGCCGGTTGATTGAGGTCAGCATCGCTAATGCTGAGCGGTTCGCCTCGCGCCGGACCAGCCGGCCGGTCAACCTCATTCGGATTGACCGCGATTTCGGATGTGTATTCCGGGTAGCGCACCGGCACAGGCGGCCGGAAGTAAGGCGGTAAAGGCGCGATCGTATCACCTGTCGACATCGAGTCGAGTGTTGGCGTTCCGGCCGCGGCCGGGTTATGCGTTAATTTGCGGCTGAGCTTGTCGCGCTCAGTTGCGCTGCGTTGAACTTGTTGCCGGATGAAAAAGGCAGCGCGCTTGAGCACCTGCCCGGCAGGGCTGTACGGATCCGGCGGGAAAGCCGGATCGAGTCGATCGAGCTGGAAACCGCTGCGGAAGGCATGTCCGGCGACGGCCAGCGCCAGCCAGGCCGGCGCGGAAGCCTTATCGGAAGCGGATGCGCCGGCTGACGCGGCGGCCAGAACGGCGACATCTTCATTCTCCGCCAGACCTGTCTCACCCAATAAATCATGAAGCGCGATTCGAGTGGCAGCCTCGCTTTCGACCAGCTGGGAAAAGCTGTGGCGCGTTGGCTCGTCCAGGACATCGCCCGCCAGCAACAAGGCGCGGGCACGGGAATCCGTGAAGGGTTCGCTACCCTGGTTGAGATCATGGTTCAGCCACTCCAGCAAACGACCGGCAAACGCCATCAGTTGGATTTGCCCGGGGAAAGTCTGGATCAATCTTTGAGCGGATTCTTGCATCGCTTGCTCCTTGTCTTTGACCGCTGTCAGTGGCCGGTTGATGTCGGAAGACGTTGCTCAACCGGCCACATGGTTGGTGCGGTCATAAATCCGCGGTCGCCTTAAATGGCGATTCCGGTCTCCAGATTGTGCAAACCGTCCCAGACCCGCATGAGTTCTTCCATATCGGAAACGGACTCCAGATCGACTTCCATCGCTTTGCGCAATTCCGGCTTGTGGAGGTTGCGATCGTGCTGGCGCAACATCGGCTTGACCAATAGATTGTTGAAATCTCGTTCGGCCTTGGTGGCTTCCAGCCAGAATAGACGGCGCAGGCGCGGCAGCAGGTCATCATCGCTGAATAAATCATCGATGATGGCCGCGAAGATGCGGTTGACCTTGACGGCCACGTTATCGAGCAAATCCGCGTAGCTGGCTTCCAATTCAGCCGGTACCGGAGCCTGCCCCTCACCCAGGAAGCTGATATCGAAATCGGGCGTCGTGCCGCTGACCGGCGTATCGAGGATGTTGATCTCGATCGGCTCTTCTTCAACGGCCGGAGCCGCTTCGGTGGTTCCGGCGGGCGCGAGTTGGGGCATGGACGCGGCGATCTCACGCGCGACTCTCTCCGGGCCGTATAGGGCGACATCAAGCAGCCGCTCGTTGGTCGGCAGCGCCAGTTCTTTTTCGCCGGCGTCCAAACGGGCATGAACCGATCGGTCGCCGCGCATCAGTTCGTACATGGTCGCCTGCTGGCAGGTGTAGCGGAAGTTGCGATTGATCCGGTCAACCAGCACCCGGTAGGCCTGGGGTAGAGCGACCGGGTTTTCAACCTCACCTGGTATGGTGTAGTTATATTCTTGCCCGTAGCCGGAGCGTTCCAGACGCGAGAATATCTCATGCGCCTCCAGCGTGCGCTCCAACTCGGCAGCCATGATGTCGGCCGCTTCCGGCATAAACTTCGACACCGCGTCCTGCATGACCAGTTCGACCTGGAAGAGAATACGCTTGATCGGTACTTCGATGCCGCTTGTACCCCAGATAAGGTTGTCATAGGTGACATCGCGGCCATCCCAGTACTCGGTGCCATAATTCTCCAACAACATTTCGACTTCGCGCTGAACAGCGTCCTGGACCATACCCTTGATACCGTTTAACGTCGGTCGCAGCATTTGGCGAAAACGCTCATCGCTGTTGGTCCGGCTGCTCAACTCCAACAGGGCGTTGTGGAAAGCGCGTGGCAACTCTTTTTGCTGTCGAGCCAGTACATTCTCGTAACGCCGTTCCTGTAACTGCTCCCAACTGGTGGCGAATGGCGGCTGGATGCCTCGGGCCGCCAGTTGTTTCTCATAATAGAAGCGCAAGGCCTGCAGCGCGTTGCGGGTACGGGTGGCCGCTTCGCGCAGCTGGCTGCGAACGCGTTCGTGCTGGATGAAATAAATGAGATTGTCGCGCAGCAGCGGCACTTCACTAAGCTTGAGCAAAGCCTCTTTTGTCTCCGGGTGAAGCGGGTCGCTCAGGTCGACATTGCCAAGCTGGTCTTTGAAGACCTTCAAAATGCGTTCTGTTTCGCTGGCGAATTCATGTGGCGCGTGCTCCGGGTCCTGTACGTAGAGGGCCGGCGGAGCCATTACCAGGAAGTACGGCCGGTTGTGGCCGCGATTCCCATACCGCTCCCAGTAATTGGGGGCGATGTAACGAGTCACTTCCTTGACTTCCAGTTCCGCCTCCGGTAGCCCGGAGTTGAGCCGGTCAAAAGCCTGGCGGATATTAGCGCCGTTGACAGCCAGAAAAATCTTGGACGCTGCTTCATCCAGGTCGCCGCCGCTGAGGCCGAACAAGCGATTCTCCTTGATCCAGTGCACAGCTGAGAGCGACTTCATCTCATCGACGCGCTGGCGGCCGGCATCGGTGACCAGCACGATCATCGCATCTTCGCGCTTCATCTCTTCCAGTGTGATCGCCTCATGCAGGCGCATCCCCGCGCCCAGGCCAGGCACGTCAACGATACGCAAATAACCGTTCATCAACAGATTGGGCTGGCCGGTCTTTGGCTGGATGCGAAATGTAGCCGATTTGATCAGCCGAATCTGGCGCTGGTTGCTGCCCTTAAAGCCATCCTCACGCAAATGCTTGAGCGATTCTTCGTTTTCGAGTTGGAGACTGAGCGGCGGCGGTGTTCCGGCCTTAAACAATTCCTTGTTGTTTTCGTACGAGTCAATGCAATCGAGCAGAATATCCAGATATTCATCGCTCTCGGTTTTGGCCTGATCCTTGCGCGACTCTTCCAGCGCCTCGATATCCTTGCGCGCTTGCTCGCGCTCGCCGCTGTTGGTGATGTCGAAACTGTCGATCTCAGCCAGCTGGCAGAGCCGGCGCACGCGCTCAGCGAATTCGTCTCTGCTCCAATAGGTCAATACCAGCGACTCGCCTTCGCCCTCGTCGGCCTGCTCGATGTAGACGATCGTGCCGGTCACGGCCGTTACTGCGCCGGTGGGCATCAGATTGCGGCCGAGCAAGGCGTTGATCAGCGTGCTCTTGCCGACACCAGTGCCACCAAAAAAGACCAGCGTGTAAGTGCGCTGGGCTAGAATTTTTTGGGCTTCGTCAATGCTGAACTGGGCTTGGGGGACGGCGCGGATGAGATAATCGCGGGTTCGATCGATCGTTTGTTGGAGTTCAACCCACTGTTCAACCTGGGCGGCGCTGATAAACGGCAACTCCGCCAGGGAGTTTTTTAGAGATTCGTAATCGTTCTTGCTCATGTTTTGTTCTTACCTCGCCAAGAGATCATATTCAACTGCTGGGGAAAGCAGCATCGTTAAACCTTCATGATGAATGCTATTTTTAATACGCATGCCGCGCCTAAAGGTTGCAACCCGGTTGGTTCACCCTTCAAACAAGCGCCCTTCTGCCAGTATTATAAATGATTCGGTCGCGCATTTTATTAGTCTAGAACAATCGTGTTAACGATGCGTAGGAAATCGCTGAATCCAGCCGGCAGAAGTTGATTTTCGGGCGCGGTCGTGATATCCTATTCATGACGCATCGCGTCATTTATCGTTTAATTGATACAGGTTGAATTATCTATGTTTACTTTTACGGCAAAAAATGGGTTCTTGATTCGCGCCCGGCCGATGCTCCCGGAGGACGCGCCCTACCTGGTAGATTTATTCGAACACATGGGCCTTAATAGTCGATATAAGCGGTTCAACCAAACCCTCAACCGCGTCGAGATCGAGCGCATCTGGTCGGAAGCGGAGCATATCGCCCAAGGCGTCGCGGCCAATTCCTCTGGGTTGCTGGCATTTACCGGTCTGGATGGCCGGTCAGATGTGCCCGTGGCCGGAGCCAGATTTGTAAAATTGACGCCAACACAGGCGGAGGTTGCGATTTCCGTCCGGGATGACATGCAGGGCCAGGGTGTCGGCGCGTGGTTGATGTCGTTACTGGTCAAGGAAGCCAAACGCCAGGGGATAAAAGTCCTCGTTAGTAACGTTCAGAATGACAACTCACCCGTTTGGGCCATTTTGAATAAGCTCGGATATGCGATGACCCGCCAACCGGAGGGAAATTCGACATTCGTAACGATCTATCTGGATCGGCCCGGTGGGTTTGCGGACATTTCACCGGAACCTCAATTCGAAGGGCATCATTAGTAATGGCTGACCCAGCAGCGGCCGGATCGACTCACCGGTCAGTTGGCGGCCTAATTCTTCGAAGATTTGCCCATTTTGGCCGGGAATCGCATAGGCCGAACTCCTGGGGTATAGATTCCAGACGGAAATGGCGGCGACATCGTCGTCGGGTAAGGCGGCCATTTCGGCCGCTTTTTTAATGGCATCGATAAAATCGCCGTGGCTGTCGACCAGTTTGTGTGTCAGGGCTTGCCGCCCTGTCCAGACACGCCCCCCGCCGACCTTGTCGACTTCTTCAACGGTCAATTTCCGTCCTTTGGCGACGACTTGTTTGAACTGGTCATAAGTCTCGTTAATGGTTTGCCAGAATATGTCTCTTTCCCGATCAGTGAGTGGATCCGAATCGCGGTAAAGTCCGGCGTTCTCGCCACGCGATAGAGCGACACGGTTCACCGAGAGCTTGTCATATAATCCCTGGGTGCTCAGGTGGGCGCTGATGACGCCAATGGAACCGGTGATGGTCGCTTCCTGGCTCATGATGTGTTTGGCTGGCGCGGACACATAATAGCCCCCCGAACCGGCGACATTGCCCATATAGACGACTACCGGCATCCGCGCGGCGATCTGTTCGATTTGGCGGCCAATCAAGTCCGAGGCGAGCGCCGACCCACCGCCGGAATCGACATGGAAGATGAGCGCGGCCATGTCATCCAGTTTTTCAATGCGCCGGAGCAAGCCCACGAGCGTTTGCTCCCCGGCCGTTTCGCCGCCCACCAACGGAATGGGCAGGTCGATCGGTGGCCGGCGACTGGGTCCCATCGTGATCATTCCTTCCAGCGAGACAACGCCGATGAAACGCCGGGTATGCCGCCGGGGTTTTTCCAATAATATCCGGCGGGCGGTGCTCCAGGTTTCGAGCCTGATTTTTGCCCGCGACTCTTCAGATGTAGCCTTGGCGGTTGTCTTTGGGTCGCCACCGGAATCTCGCTTTTCAAGCTCCTGTGTATCGACCGCTGACCTTCCGCCGGTCAATAGTTCGCGTAATTCATCATCGTAGGCGACAAGGTCGATCAGGCCGGCGGCTTGGGCTTGTTCGGCGGTGAATGGCGCGCGATCGATGAGGGCTTTTACCTCAGCCTGCTCCAACCCCCGTTCGGCAGCCATGCCGGCCGTCAGCATGTCATATTGATCGTCGAGTAACCAATTCAACTGATCGCGAAACTCGGCCGTCATATCGTCTTTGCCGAACCTATCGAAGGCGGTTTTATAAGGCGATATCTGGATGACATCCGTTTCAATGCCGATACGGGACAGTGTATTTTTCAAAAAGTCGATCTCGGTGTAGAGACCTAACACCTCGAATTGCGCCCCCGGCGGGGCGATTATCCGGTTGGCGGCCGTCGCCACATAGTAATGGGCCAGATCGAGGTAAGGCGTATAAACAATCGCTTCCTTTCCCGCCTCGCGCAGGCGGATGATGGCGCGGCGAAAGTTTTGCAGCGTGGCCAGGCTGGCGCTGAACCCGCGAAAAACGAAGATGACCCCGCGCGTGTTTTCGGCGTCGGCGATCGCTTGCAGACGGGCATTTAAGGCTTGCAGGCTCAATGGTTCCGGTGGCAAGGGCAATCGTCGTTCGATGAAGCCGCGCGAGGGACCGCTACGTTCCGGAAGGGGCCCGCCAACCGGCATCACGACATAGTCAACCGCGCGTTTGCGCCGCAACCGGGATTCATTGCGCAAGCCGGCTCCGGCGGCTTCCCACCAATCGCCTGTGGATTGCTGAAATTGCTGCCATCGACGCTGCCACCTTGCCGAGTCATTGCGCCGGGATTTCTTAGAATCTATACCAGTCATGCCTCTGTCCTTGAGGGCGCGTCCATTCTGCCCATACGCGCCTTGATAATTGTTTCAGAGTTTAGTCATACACACCGTAAGTGAGCAAGTACCCTCATCGCATCGATCGTCCGCGCCTGAGCTTGTAGCCATCGCTAGCGGAATGACTGATGTAACGTTATGATTGCCGCTTACTTGGTCGTCTGAACAAGCGATGGAAAACAAAACGATTCTCATCTTCGCCAACGGGGTCATCACGGATAAGGAATGGTTGCTGCGCCAATTGGCCAGGGCGGATGTGGTCATCGCCGCCGATGGCGGGATTCGCCATCTCCTGGCGGTCGGCCACCAGCCCGACATCCTGATCGGCGACCTGGATTCCCTACCGGAAGGTTTCGATGTGGAATTGGTTGTCCGATCCGATGTAAAGGTCATTCGCCATCCGCCGGCCAAAGATGAGACAGATTTAGAACTGGCCCTGCTTTTGGCCGCCGACCATTTTCCTGGAGCGGACTTAATCATTCTTGGCGGTTTTGGCGGCCGGGTCGACCAGACGCTGGCCAATATCCTGCTTCTGGCCCACCCTCGATTGAGCCACTGTTCAATTCGCCTGGAAGAGGCGGGGGAATCGGCGTGGCTGGTGCGGGATCGGACGGAGATCTATGGCCGCCCTGGCGACCGTGTCTCATTTCTCCCGTTGGGCGGGGCAGTGGAAGTGGCCTCGACGACCGGGTTACGCTGGCCATTGCATGATGAGCGCCTGGCTTTTGGGCCGGCGCGGGGCATCAGCAACGAATTAACGGCGACCAAGGCGACGGTGCAACTGAATAGCGGCATGTTGCTGTGTATTCAAGCCCATCAAGCCGGCAGCCCAATCGATCAAGATACTGCCGACGACTGAGAGACAGGAAGGATTTACTCGAAAGTTAATTGGACCGTGCCCGGACCTGGTATTAGCAATACGGTATCGATCACTTCAGCGTCGTTGTCGCTGTTGATAGTCGCCGGCGGAAATGGCAAAACCCAACGGTAACCGCCGGGCGGCGTTGCCCCGTCAATCGCCAGGTTGAGTTCTCCGACCCAACGATTTGCCTCGTTCCGCAAGTTACCGCTCGTATTCATTGAGACTTCACCGAAAAGGGTCGGAAGTTTCGTAGCGCGAATCTGTCGATCGCCCTCGAACCACCATAACGGCGCGGTTTGAAAAAGGGTCAGCGACTCATCGGCTGGGCCACGGGCGTATTCCAGCAGCAGCATATTACGAATGAGGATCGTCAGCGAGGCTGCCATCCAGGCGTGGGGCATATCTCCGCCGCTGAAGGTAAATTCTTGCGGATCGACCTGTTCCGCCCAGGCGAAGGTACCGGGTAGTGTCTGGTGGTTTAACGTCCAGCCGAGAATTTGGTGAACCAGGTCACCGCGATCGAGGCGGAGGTAGGCGTTGGCCAGTTCCACACCGCCATAAGTCCAAAATTGCCCTTCGCGATGTAAATAGCCGCCGTTGTAGGGCTGGATGAAGCGTTGCGCGTAGAGATCAAAGGCTCGACGAATGAGCGGATCATCCGGCGAATAGATCGGGTAGGGATGCAAGGTCGGCGTCGCCCCGCGCGCCATGCCGGAATTGTTGAGTGTCTCCACGCTGGCAGGGATATAGGGCACGGGATCGCCGAGGGACATTCCAAGACTGGTATCAATCGATTGGCGTAACGCGGAGGCTTCGGCTAACCAGCGCTCAGCATCATCCGTGCCAGTGATCGTTGCCGCCTCGGCCGCCTGGCTGAGACCGACCAACGCCCAAAAATTGTCCCAATAATAATGTTGTTCTCCGTCCGCTAGGTCTTCGGCGCTCAGGCTTTTGGGCAAAAGCCCTCGCGTAGCCGGGCCGGGCGAGTTCTCCGTCCGGCGACGCAATTCGATGATGTAGTCGGCTGCGCCAGCGATGTTGGGATATATACCGCGCAGGAAATTTTCATCGCCGGTGTAACGATAGACCTGCATCGCCAGGTAAATGGCCTGCCCCTGTGCGTCCCACTCGTCGTTGTCCCAGGGGATCGACTCACCCTGTATCGGCGGCACGCGGCCGTCCGCTTCCTGCCCGGCGAAGATAGCCTGGACATATTGCCGCGCCACGGCGGGGTGACCACGCATCAGCAGCGCCAGGCCCATATAGGCGGCGTCGCGGGTCCAGACGGCGCTATGGGCCAATGGTCCGGGGTGGGGGCCATTGGGATCGCCGGCCAGCAACAGATATCCGAGACTGGCATCCAAGGCCGCCTGCACCGCGCCGTCGGGAACTTCGATCATGGCTTGTCCCAGGTGCGCTTGCCAGGCTGTTTTGGCTTTTTTCAGCCGATCAGCGGTGTCGACCCGTGTCGGCGAGAAATCAAGCCCGCCGGCCGCCGGCAAGCCAAAATCCAGTTCGGTTGTCCCGGCAGGCAGTTGATAGACGAGGCCGGCCCACTGTTCTCCTTTCTCGAACCGGTCGGCGGGAGAACGGGCTGCCAGGAAAGCCTCGTTGTTCACCCAGACATGGGCATTGTTGGGCGAAACCAGGTTACAGAATTCTGTCAAAGTCCGGTTAACTTGATAGGGTCGTATGGCGATGACCAACTCATCGAAGACTGAACTATCAGACTTGTCGACCTGTACTTGCCACCGCGTCGCCCGGTCAGCCTCATCAAAGAACACAATCGCCTCGGTCGATAATCCGTCGAGTGGAACGTGGGTCATGCGCACGATCGGCAAGCCATCGACTAAGGAGAATTGGGCCTGGCTGAAGGGGTTCACCGTCGCGCCGGTGGACGAATCGCGTAGCCAAATCTGGACAGCCGGGGCGCCCGCATAGGGGTTGATGAACCCTTCTCGGCCGATCAGCGTTTCATTGGCTTCCTGGATACCGCCGACCATCGTCCAGGACGCGCCGCTGGGAGCGGGCGGAAGATCAGGCTGCCGGCTATCCTGATAAGCTATCAACCGGGCCTCGTCGAGAGCGGTTTCGTAGGTGGATCCCAGGCGAGGCGGGCTTTTCAATCCGCCGAACCCGCCCTCATCATCGATGCGGATCACG
>Ga0114939_10002967_pt1 | contig 12130 bp, 11 predicted proteins | sample AshMeaCrysSpring_FD_87196 | JGI IMG/M metagenome (GOLD analysis project Ga0114939, IMG submission 87196) | Groundwater microbial communities from Big Spring, Nevada to study Microbial Dark Matter (Phase II) - Ash Meadows Crystal Spring | ecosystem: Environmental > Aquatic > Deep subsurface >... | reverse complement strand
TAACTGGTTGATTTAGTTGGAAATCCATAAGATAGGCTCCTTACCGATTGAAAATGTTAAATGTATTTTGCAACTGCGTAACTCCTAGAATTGTTTCTGGCCAGTGATTTACCGGCGCCTGGAATATCCTATAGTATGACAGTTGCCGTACCCGGAGGGGAGTCCCGGTGAAGTCTTGCTAAAAAACACTGGGGCTTGCAGATGAGCGGACAATTTGGTAAAAAATTCGGGCGGGGCCGTAGCTCAACTGGGAGAGCGTCGCGTTCGCAATGCGAAGGTCAGGGGTTCGATCCCCCTCGGCTCCACCAACTTTAGAAATTGAGAATATTACGCGGAGATTGTTATGTTGGCGAATATTGCCGTTGATGGCGATGGGTTTTTGCTCAATCGTGAGGATTGGAACGAATCCATAATGCACGAGCTGGCCGCGCAAGATGGAATAAAATTAAACGATGACCATATCAATTATATTTTGAAAGCTAGGCAAATGTACGAAAGTGATGGCGTTGTCCCACCAATTCGGGTATTTGCTAAAGCGGTTGGGATTCAGGATCGCGGCGCAAAAGAATTGTATGCGTTATTTGAGACCGGTCCGATGAAACGTATTTGTAAATGGGGAGGCCTACCTAAACCTACTGGCTGTGTTTAGAGACATAGCGGTGGGGAACTTGAAGAACCCAGCCCGAAGGCGCAATGGACGTGCTTTTCGGGGTGGTGGTGGGCCGTGTGAGAATCGAACTCACGACACACGGATTAAAAGTCCGCTGCTCTACCGACTGAGCTAACGGCCCGGACCCTGCCTCAATCTGCCGAGCCATCCTATCAAGCTGTCCCGCATTGTTGCAAGAAAATTATTTTTCACTGTTGCTCAAAGCAAAACTGGACGATTTCGGTCCGTCTTAAACCAAATCTGTTTTAGATTTGGTAGGATGGCTCGGCAGATTGAGGATTTGTTCCGCGCTAAGATAACTTAAATACTGCTACGGCGTGAGTTAAATTGCGTACTTGATCCTCTAGACTTTCGGCGGCCGCCGCTGCCTGTTCTACTAAGGAGGCATTTTGTTGAGTCGCCTCATCCATGTGTGCAACCGCCTTGGTGACCTGTTCAATATCTACCGATTGCTCACGCGACGCCTTGGCGATTTCCGTAACCAGCGCATTGACCTTATGAAAACTCGTCACGACCTGGTCCATATCAATACCCGCCTGACGTGCAAGTTGCGCCCCAAGGTTAATTTTTTCCACCGAGTTCGCAATTAGTTCTTTAATTTCTTTCGCGGCATGGGCGCTTCTTTGAGCAAGATTGCGTACCTCAGCAGCCACAACCGCAAATCCCCGCCCCTGTTCTCCGGCGCGTGCGGCTTCCACCGCGGCGTTTAGCGCTAGTATATTGGTTTGAAATGAGATCGCGTCAATCATCCCGATAATGTCGGCAATTTTTTTACTTGCGTCTTGAATTTCGCTCATGGTCGTCACCACCGCCTTGACAGTTTTCCCGCCGCTCTGGATCGTTTCATGGGCGCTACGTGCAAGGTCATTCGCTTGTTGCGCATTATTGGCGTTCTGACGCATCGTTGTATTAATTTCGTCCATACTCGCTGCCGCTTTTTCTAAGCTATGCGCCTGTTTTTCGGTTCGATTCGAAAGATCGGAATTTCCCATAGCGATTTCACTCACTGCCATGCCAATTGCGTCGGCGGCCTCTTTAATTTGGCCAACAATTTCCGTAAGCCGCGTGACAGTTACGTTGGTATCATCTTTTAATTGACCAAAAGTGCCGAGATATTCGGTGGTAATTCGCCGAGTCAAATCCCCAGTGGCGATTCCGTTTAATACTTGGGCAATATCATTCAGACCCGTCGCAACAATCTCAATTAGGCGATTCATTCCTTCGGCGATTTCCAGAAAAAATCCCTTCTTACCAGCGACTGCGAGACGCGTAGTAAAATCGCCGCGGACCGCTGCGTCGAGGATTCTCGCCAATTCTAATTCAGCTTTGACTTCATCCGTGCGGTCTACCCACTCGACTACTGAGCCCAGGCGCTCGTTTTTTTCATTAATCACGGGATTTACAACCAAGCGAAAGGTACGTCCTCCCATTTTGATCTCGGCACGGTGTACGGATTGCAATTGATTGAGCAGAGCGCGTTGATGGGCTGGATTTTTATGAAACTCATCGAAATTGCGACCCAAGACTGTTTCAGCCCGGAAATGTGGTAAATCCTTACGGATGTCACTTTCCGAATTGCGAATCATTTGAGTAACTGCTGAATTCATATAAATGATCTTCCCATCATTATCCGCCACCATCATATTAGTTGAGGTTTTATCAAGCGCGCTTTGAATTCGTAGACTATCCGCCGTGAGTTTGCGCTCGGCGTCAATTCGCTCCCGTAATTGTTGTTGCATATCTTTCAAAGAGGCCAAGAAGCTGTGCCGATCGTTTTTCCTCAACGGGATTTCATTATCCAATTTTCCGGTTGCAATATTTTTAGCGATTAGTGCCGCAAATGCTGGCTCCCCGCCCATTTGTCGGAGGATACCACGTACGATTACCCATCCCGCCCCAATGGTCAAAATAATCGCGCCAATTACTGTAGATAAAAATCCAAAAAACGCATCTAGGGCAAGTTGTGCCTCGGTATAAATCTCCGCATAAATATCGGCGGAAAAATGGTCTTCAACTATATGCAATAAATCTATTTTGGCGGTAATTTTCTCAAACCAGGCCTCCGCTGGATATGAAATTTTCACACCTGGCCCCTGATTGCGGACCATTTGCTCGATCTGCTCGACTTCTTTTACCACCGGAGCCGCTAACTTTTCATTTAAGAAATTATTCTGTTCAGGAGAAGCAAAAGAAATGACAATTCGCTGATAGTTAGATTGATCTCCTAACAGCATCAACCAGGTATTAAATTCCGCAGGGGAAATTTGTCCAGCGGCGAATACCCCACTAAGCAGGGCGCGCTCCTGCCCATTGCGTTCCTTGAGATAGAGTAAAGCACTTTTAGCATTAGCCAAACGAGAGATCTTTGCCGTGGGCATTTGGTTACTAGTCTGCGCCGCGACCTCCAAAAGATTAGCGATTACATCGCTATAGAAACGGAATGATTCTCCCGATTGGATACTTAAATTATTAATTTGTTGCCGTTTTTCATCCAGTGGAATTAATAACGGGGCAATACCGGCCAATAATTTTTGAAAACGCGGCTCCACTTTACTTCGATCAATCGCCTGTATTGCATCGTGGAGAGTATTAATTGCGGAGTCAGCGTTACCACGCTGCGAAGGTAATTCATCCGCAAACTTGGTCCCCTTACTGGCGATTAATCCCGAACTCATTCCGCGTTCTCTTTGTAATTCGTGTGCTACTTTACCAAGTGCAACTACGAGGTCTCCTAAATATCGCGCCTGTACTGCAATTTGATAATTGGAGTGCATTTGAAGCGCGCTAAAAATTGCGAGGGCAATCATCACCGACATCGGAATGCCCGCGAGAAGGATCAATTTTGATTGAATTTTGATTTTATCCAACATGGTATATGACAAATTTAATTAAATTAAGGATTGATTGACGGCATTTCTTCAGACAGCCGTTCCTGGGGTAGGCCAAGGCGCCATCCATAAATGGCTTTATAGGTCAAAATATTGCGGACATAACGACGCGTCTCATCAAAGGGGATCGATTCGATCCAAACATCTGCCGGCATTTTTGCATGTGGGCGCCATTGCTGAATTCGCCCCGGACCGGCATTATAAGCCGCCGCTGCTAGAGTAAGATTTCCAAAGCGCCTAATTAATTGTGCTAAAAAAGCGCTCCCTAAACGCAAATTATTATTAGGCTCCAAGAGATTAGAATTGCTCGGAGATTTAATCTCTTGAGCAATTTGTGCCGCCGTCGCCGGCATCAATTGCATTAGTCCCAAAGCGCCTGCTGCGGAACGCACATCCGGCATAAAAATACTTTCCTGGCGCGTTACGGCAAATACCGTTGCGGGTGAAATTCCCGCGATTGCGGCGGATGATTTGATCAATTCTTGATAGGCAAGCGGAAAACGCAAGATTAGATCGTCTTCTTCGAGGGTTTTTCCCAAAGTAGCGATAATTCGGTCAGGCCAATTCCACTTTGCCGCAAGTTGCGCTGCCGTAATCAATTCCTCGGGAGAATTTCCCGTTAATGCCGCCATCCACTCGCGCCGGCCCTCCGGGAAATATCCCAAAATAAACCACTCGTGGGCGCGTAAAAACCCCGGACGCCTCTCGATTCGCGCAATTTCGTCTTCGGCAATTGCGATTGGACGGTGATTAAATGCGTAGGTAATTCCTAATCGGTCTGCTGCAAGAAAGCTGTGATATCCGCGATGTCCGGCGAGGTCACGATAAATTTCCATCGCCCCCAATTGATTCGTCTTTTCTAAAGCGCGGGCCTCCCAATAACGCCATCGAGCAGCGTTCCGCTCCCACGGTTTAAGCTCGCGCACAGCACGTACCACCGCGGGCCAATTCTCCGCCCATAAGGCAGTGCGGACACGCGCGCGCCGAATCTCGGCATCGCTCAATTCCATCGCCTCTAACCACGGTAACGCATTTTTATCACGATTAGTTGCGGCGCGTAATGCAATAGCGCGGTCAATTTTATTGCGCTCAGCGGGCGTAAATGAATATTGCGCCTTTAATTTACGCCACTCATTCATCGCGGTTGCGGAATTATCGCGTGCTAAACGTGAAAGTCCATGCCCAATAATCATGCGCGTGCGCTCATTATCTTGGGCGTGAAATAGCGGCTGGTCTAAATTATTTCGGGGATTACGATGAATACGCGCCCAGGCCCGAACCCAAATACGCTCATTAGCCGGGAGGCGTGCCCCCAATTCCTCGGCGTAATCGACACTTCCCGCCTCGAAGAGCAACGTAATTCGTTGCCATAAATCCGCCGGTGTCATCCCGCCGGCCTCTTGCCAAATCCGAAATAGATTTTCACATTCCGCCGGCTGGCGCTTATTAATCATCCACAGGGCACGGACTTGCTCCATCCACGCGCCCTCCGGGGGGGGGAGTGACGCCTCGGAAGTCAACGCCTGTTGGTCGCGCAGGCCGATTTTCGCCCGGGCGTGCAGGCACCGCATCGCTATATCCTCGGTGTCGACGTAATTAGCAAAGAAATCCGCCCAGCGCTCCTCCGCTGCCAAACGTTTTAGCCACGCCGTCCGTAATTGCGTCGCTACCGGCAAATCTTTATAACGCTTAAGAAAATCTTTAATCTCATCATCCGCAGCATTTTCCAAACGCGCATTAAGCTCGCCATAAACTAAATAACCGTATAGTGGATGACCCTCCAGATTCGGTAATAGCTCAGCGACGCTATCGAAATCCTGATGGGTTAATGCCTCCCACGCTAAACGAAACTCACGGCGCGCCGAAGTGAAATCAGCTGCGTTGCTGGGATGGATTAAAATAAATAACAGAGAAAATATCCCGAGATAAAATTTAGCGGCCATTATTCCACCGTAACTGATTTAGCCAAATTACGCGGCTGATCGACATCCGTGCCCTTGAGCACTGCGGTGTGATACGCCAAGAGTTGGAGTGGCACGGCATAAATAATTGGGGCGGTGAGATTTGCGCCACTAAATAGATTAATTACTTGGATCCCGGGAGCCGCTATAAAATCCTCCCCGGCATCGGTAAAGACATATAATTGTCCGCCGCGCGCATGTACTTCTTGCAAATTCGATTTGATTTTATCGAATAATTCATTGTACGGTGCAAGCACAATTACCGGCATATCACTATCGACCAGTGCCAGCGGCCCATGTTTTAATTCACCGGCAGGATACGCCTCGGCATGGATATAAGAAATCTCTTTGAGTTTCAGTGCGCCTTCTAATGCCACGGGATATTGTATCCCGCGCCCCAAAAATAGCGCGTGTCGTTTATCCTTAAACTGTTGGGCTATAAGGCGGATTACATCTTCCAATTTTAGAACTTTATCAATTAAGGCCGGCAAGGCGCTTAATTCTGCAACCAATTCGGCCGCGCGTATTTCGCTTAATCCCCGCCGCCGTCCGAGTATAATCGCCAATAAAAATAGAGTGACTAATTGGGTTGTAAATGCTTTAGTCGAGGCAACTCCAATTTCCGGACCGGCGCGGGTCATTAATGCTAATTCGGTCTCGCGCACCAGAGAACTTTCAGCGACATTACAAATTGCCAGCGAGTACGGATAACCACGCCGTTTAGTTTCATGCAATGCCGCGAGGGTGTCGGCGGTTTCTCCGCTCTGCGAAATAAATACGGCTAAGGTGCCAGGTAATAACACCCCGTGACGATAACGAAATTCGCTGGCGACCTCCACATTTGTCGGTATTCCCGCGAGCACTTCAATCCAATAACGAGCGATTAATCCCGCGTGATAACTTGTTCCGCAACCAATAATTTGCACTGCTTGAATTTGATCAAAGATCGGGCGCGCCTGTGGTCCAAAAGATTCCTCTAAAATATGAGAATTACTAATTCGCCCCATTAAAGTATCACTAATAGCGCGGCTTTGCTCGTAAATCTCTTTTTGCATATAATGACGGAATTGACCACGCTCAACCGAATCAATATTTAACTCACTCTCTTTAATTGGACGAGAGGTTTTTTCACCGTTACGATCATAAATTGTCAGCGTCGCGCGAGAAATATCGGCGATATCGCCGTCTTCTAAAAAAATAAAGCGTCGGCTCACCGGTAATAAGGCCGCTGTATCAGAGGCGATAAAATATTCACCGATGCCGACGCCAATTACTAATGGGCTACCCAAACGAGCCGCAATTAAACGCTCGGCGTCACACGCGGAAATTACCCCGAGCGCATAAGCCCCCGCCAATTCACTTAATGCCCGCCGCACCGCGAGATATAAGTCTGACTTTTGGCTATAATGATAATGAATTAAATGAGCAACTACCTCGGTGTCGGTTTCCGAAGTAAATTGATAGCCGCTTTTTTGTAATTTGGTGCGCAGGCATTCGTGATTTTCGATAATCCCGTTATGTACAAGCGCAATTTGCTCACGAGAAATATGCGGGTGGGCGTTGTAATCCGTCGGGCGTCCATGAGTTGCCCAACGAGTATGGGCAATACCTAAATTGCCACGCAATGGATGATTAGTAAGATTTTCTGCTAAATCGCGGACTTTGCCGATAGTGCGAATCCGCTCCAAAACCCCGGCGGAATTGCGCACCACAAGGCCAGCGGAGTCATAACCGCGATACTCTAAACGCCGCAACCCCTCCATTAAAATTGCGGTCACATCACGCTCAGCAATTGCCCCGACAATCCCGCACATAATATTTTATTTCTCGGTTTAATTAGTACCAAGTTTTACATTATTGATGCCTAAATTTCCCTCTCTCGTTTTCGAGAGAGGGTTAAATTCATATCTCTAAATTATTTTCCACGTATTGGCGATTTTAGGTATCAACGTAAATATGCGGGGAAATCCGCTTTTTGATTTTGGATTGCCTGTTGATATCCTAATTCGGCCTGACGTTTAGCTTGTTGGGCAAGAGCCAGTGCCTGATTGAAATCGCCTTTTTGCAACGCAGCCTGTGCCTGTTGAATTATTGCGCCAGTGTCACGCCATTCACCGCCGACGGAATCAGCCTTTTGTTGCATCGCCACGGCTTGATTAACTGCAAGATTTGCCTCGGAGTTTGGATCAGCATATCCAATCTCTGTGGCTAATATTAATCCGGGCAAGATTAAAACGAACGGAACTTTCATAATGGATTGTCCTTATTTGCGCGATGATGGGCCATTAAATTTGAGACCATTATTCATGGCGGTGAGGAAATATTCCAAATTTCGATATTCAGCGCTTTGCAGTTCAAATGGTTTAGCGCGCACTTGCTCATTGCATCCATGAAAGCGGCGATGCAGAGTCCCCAATTCACCCCAGGTGGAACGATAAACCGGCCAACTGGCTGCATGACCCAATGCCGGACTCAAAATGTCACTGCGTAAGAGGCGTCCGACATTTTGGGCGTGACAATTAGCGCAAGAAAAATTTAGTTGTCCGCGACGGGAAAACCAAAGTTGTTTTCCTTGTTGATAGGCCTCTAATGCTTTGGCGTCGTTTTTTGGGACTTTTACATCAATTATCTGCCCCCGCGACGCATTTGCCATATATGCAGTTAAAATTGCGAGCGGGCCTTTTTCATAATTAAAGGGCTTTTCACCGTTAGCGGTGCGACACTCATTGATTGCTAATTCCATAGTAATCACCATCGCACGTTTTTTATCCCAATGCGGATAATTTTTTCGTTGCGCTGGGCCTTCGGGAAAACAATCGGTATATTTTTTCCCATTTGCAAATGGCGTTTCCCACATTTGTTTGCCCTGATCAATAAACGGGTCATAAGGCGGAAATTCCTCCATTGCCTGCCAATTTTCGCGTCCGACCGGATCAATCGCATAAACGCCATTGACATATTCCATTTTCGGGACTTGTGGAAACTTGGTAAAGAAATAATGCTGAAAGCGTCTAATATCCTCCTTAAGATCTGCCAAGGCGATATTAGTTACGGATAAGGCGAGACCAATTCCAAGGGTTAATTTTTTTAGCATATAGGCACCCTATTTTGACCAGATAAACTCGACCACTTGCTCGAGTTCGGATTCAGTGAGAATTTGATGCCTGCCAAAAGGCGGCATTGAAGTTTCCGGGTTAAAAACCGTTGCATCCCAAATGCGTTCGTAGAGTTTTTGCCTTTCTGGATAACGAATTTTCATTGCCATGAGCGGCGGTCCAATATTTCCGGGTGATTCCCCGCCCTCGATTTGATGACAAGCAAGGCAATTCCCTTTTGTACGATCAAATGCGGTTTGTTTGCCAGCATTAATTAACGCGGCATTATCCGCACTCGCTAAGATCGGGGTACCAATCATAGCGATAAATAACAATAGTTGCGTTTTGTGCATAACAGTCTCTCAAAAAGGATGGTTCAGCAAAAATAAACAAGGCTCACTGAAAAATTACTTAGTAGAATTAAAAATTACAGCCACCCCTTACGCTTAAAATACCAGTAGGGGGCGATTCCGGCCATGACCATCAAAATCAACGCGATAAAATATCCATATTGAAGGTCAAGGTCTGGCATATACTCAAAATTCATCCCCCAAATACTGGCCAATAGCGTTGGCGGGAGAAAAACCACGGCAGCAATTGAAAAGATTTTAATTACCCGATTCTGTTCAATATTGATCACGCCCATGGTTGTATCCATTAAGAAATTTATCTTATTAAACAAAAACGAGGTATGCGCAATTAAAGACTCAATATCGCGCGCCATTTGACGGATATGTTCCCGATGCTCGTCATTGAGCGTCACCCGCCGACCAAGATAGGATAACACACGTTGATTATCCATAAGAACCAGGCGCACCTTGCCATTAATATCCTCGGAGATCGCGAGTTGCGCTAAAACGGCAGTCATATCTACTCCCATCGGGCGCAATACCTCGTGGGTGAGATTATCCAATGCGACATAAGTATCTTCAAGTGATCCAGCAAGGACCTCGACTTTGGTATCGAGCAATTCCAACATAATACTAACTGCGTCCGAGGCAATGCCAATTTGTCGCCGGGCGCGCATCCGAAATGCGCGAAATGCCGCGAGGTCTTCGTCGCGGCGAGTGAAAAGGCGCCCCTGGTGCAGAGTAAAAGTCACCGGAATTGTTACCTCGCCCTCGTCGCCATGATAGAGAAAAAAGGAAGTAATATGAATCCCGCGGTCATCTTCATAAAATCGGGCGCTCTCTTCAATATCATCGACCTCGTCTGGGGTCGGTAAATTTTGTCCGTAAACCTCGGCAACCCATTCCCATTCTTCGTCCGTTGGCTCGCGTAAATCAATCCATAATGCCTTATCATTAAGGTCTTCAATTCGGCGTACTTTGTAATTCTCCAGGCGCCCATTATCCTGTAAGATAAATATAGTTAGCATAAATCAATCGCCTGGTGGTCTTGATTGAGCCGCTGCCATAAGCAATTTCCATTACTAGATTTATCGATGGCGGCCAATTTTTCTTGATGGGCAGTAATTTCCAAATCAGTTAGCGGCGGGACGAGCAAGCGCGGACGATTCGGGGAAATACGCTGCGGAGCTAGACGAGATTGATGATTACCAACGCCACCTAATAGAAGACTAACTTGTCCGCCGGTCATGGCGAGATAGACTTGGGCTAAAAGATTAGCGTCGAGTAAAGCACCGTGCAAGTCGCGCTGGGAATTGTCAATACCAAATCTTTTACACAGGGCATCGAGATTGTTTTTTTGTCCGGGGTATAAATTGCGCGCCATAATTAAGGTATCGGTAATCTGACAGATATCTTCGATGCGTCCCCACTGCGTGTCGAGCAATTGCAGTTCATAATCAAGAAAACCGACATCAAACGGCGCATTGTGAATCAACAATTCACTACCGCGAATAAAATTGATTAAATCGTGAGCAATCTCCGCAAACCGGGGTTTATCACGTAAAAATTCTGACGTAATTCCATGAATCTTAGTTGCATCAGTTTCAATTAAACGCTCGGGATTTAGATAATAGTGCCAGTTGCGCCCGGTGATGCGCCGGTCAATTAATTCAACACAACCAATTTCAATAATTCGATGACCGGCAGTGGTTTCGAGGCCGGTAGTTTCAGTATCTAAGACGATTTGCCGCATATTTTCTCCTTTACCGGTAATTTTCTTGGGCCGATGATATACTAAGTCGGATGATGGAATTATTACCATATTAATGAATTGTAATTGTTGACCACTGCATGAATCTAACGCTCAAGTCGACCAGTATATGGATGAGAAAATCAACTCGCTACCGCTGGTGCAGCGCGGCAAGGTCCGCGACATCTACACGGTAGACGACCAGCACCTCTTGATTGTTACGACCGACCGCATCTCGGCATTCGATGTCGTTTTACCGACGCCGATCCCCGACAAGGGGCGGGTATTGACCGCCCTATCGAATTTTTGGTTTGAGCGGCTCGCGCCGATTATCCCCAACCACCTCAGCCCGCGCCCGCCGGCGGAGATTGTACTCAATCCCGCGGAGCGCAAGGCGCTTGCTGGCCGGGCGGTTATTGTGCGCCGCCTGACGCCGCTACCAGTGGAGGCAATCGTGCGCGGGTATTTGGCCGGTTCCGCCTGGAAGGAATATCACCAAAAAAATGGGGTCGTGTGCGGGATTGCCCTGCCGCGTGGCCTGCGTGTGGCCGAGCGGCTCCCCGAGGCGATTTTTACGCCCTCGACCAAGGCGAGCGGCGGGGCACACGATGAAAATATCGATTTCGCAACGATGGAGGCGCTTCTCGGTGCCCCGTTAGCGGCGCAGGTGCAATCGACCGCAATTGCGCTGTACCAAGCGGCGGCAGATTACGCCTATACTCGCGGGATTATTATTGCCGATACGAAATTCGAATTCGGTGTGGATTCTCACGGTCAATTGATATTAATTGACGAGGCGCTGACGCCGGATTCGTCGCGGTTTTGGCCGGTGGAAGATTATCGCCCCGGGATAAATCCACCGAGTTTTGATAAACAATACGTCCGAGATTATTTAGAATCGCTCGCCTGGAATAAACGACCACCCGCGCCTGCCCTCCCGCCGGAAATAGTCGCACAGACAACCGCTAAATACCACGAGGCCCTGCGGCGCTTAACGGAATTAAATTGAGATTTTCTCACCCGCAAGAATTCCCCAAAATCACCCGCCGCAGTTTCTCTCATTTGGAGTCCGCGCCTATGCTTTGTCGGGTGTCATCCATGCCCCCCTCCTTCGCATAAAGGAGCAGTTCGCGTTTCACCGGACGCCCGCTTTCCAATTGCAGAATTGCAATCGGCGCTAGGTTTGTTTCGCCCTCGAGGTTTTTTAGACCCGACAGTCAAATTAATCTGACTATCCCGCGCATTACGAACGAGCCTACTGCCCGTAGCCAACGCTAATATATTCCGGGCCGCGTTGGTATCCCTTTCATGAATTGCCCCACAACTCGGACATTCCCATTTTCGAATTGATAACGGCAATTCATTCATTAAGTGGCCGCACTCCGAGCATAATTTACTCGTCGGCGCAAATCGGTC
>Ga0114939_10002966_pt1 | contig 12138 bp, 14 predicted proteins | sample AshMeaCrysSpring_FD_87196 | JGI IMG/M metagenome (GOLD analysis project Ga0114939, IMG submission 87196) | Groundwater microbial communities from Big Spring, Nevada to study Microbial Dark Matter (Phase II) - Ash Meadows Crystal Spring | ecosystem: Environmental > Aquatic > Deep subsurface >... | reverse complement strand
GGCGGACAAGGTCTCGATCAACACGCCGGCCCTGCTGCGGCCGGCGCTGATCGGCGAACTGGCCGACGCCTTCGGCAGCCAGTGCGTGGTGGTCGGCATCGACTCGCTCGCGGACGCCGACGGCGAATGGCGGGTGCGCAGCCACAGCGGCGATCCATCGAAGATGCAGGCGCATGCAAGGCGCACGCTGGACTGGGTCGGCGAAGCGCAGGCGCGCGGTGCCGGCGAGATCGTGCTCAACTGCATGGGCAGCGACGGCGTGCGCACCGGCTACGACATTCCGCAACTGCGGGCAGTGCGTGCGGCCTGCCAAGTGCCGCTGGTCGCCTCCGGCGGCGCTGGCGCCGCGCAACACTTCGTCGATGCCTTCCGCGATGCCGATGTCGATGCCGCGCTGGCCGCCAGCGTGTTCCATTCCGGGGCGATCGCGATTCCCGCGCTCAAATCCCTGCTGCACGAGAACCGCATCGAGGTGCGCCTTGGCTGATTCCACACCGTTCGACATCGAGGCCCTGGACTGGGCCAAGCAGGGTGGCCTGCTGCCGGCCATCGTCCAGGACGCAGGCACGCTGCGGGTCCTGATGCTCGGCTATATGTCGCGTGAGTCGCTGGCGCATACGCTGGCCGGCGGGCAGGTCACGTTCTTCAGCCGCAGCCGCAACACCCTGTGGAGGAAGGGCGAAACCAGCGGCAACACCCTGCAGCTGGTGTCGGTGGAAGCCGACTGCGACCGCGACAGCCTGCTGGTGCTTGCGCGTCCAAGCGGCCCCACCTGCCACCTGGGCACGCCCAGCTGTTTCCCGCAGGCACCCGCGGATGCGGTGGCGGCCCTCGATGCCGTGGTCGCGCAGCGCCAGGCCAATGCCACCGACGCCAGCTACACGCGCCGCTTGCTCGATGCGGGGATCGCGCGCATCGCCCAGAAGGTGGGCGAGGAAGGCGTGGAAACCGCGCTGGCGGCGGTCACCGCGGATGACGTGGCGCTGCGCGGCGAAGCCGCGGACCTCACCTACCACCTGCTGGTCTTGCTGCGCGCGCGCGGGATGGGGTGGAACGACGTGCGCGCCGAGCTGACGCGGCGCGCGGGCGGCTGACTCAGCGCGGCTTGCTGTTGCCGCGGTCGCGCGAAGACGGCGGTGCGGCCTGGCTGCCCATGCCGCCGACCAGGTTCTTCTGGAAGTCCTTCCAGAGTTCCATGTTGCGCTCGGTCAGCTGGTTGAGCATGGTCCACGGGGTCTGCCCGATCAGCCCACCCACCTGCTGCCTGAATTGCTGCTGCTGTTCCAGGAATACCTGCATCGAGCGTTCCAGGTAGTTGCCCATGAAGCCCTGCAGGGAATCGCCGTAGAAGCGGATCAGCTGGCTGAGCAACTGGGTGGACAGCATCGGATGCCCGTCCTGCTCATGCTCGGTGATGATCTGCAGCAGCACCTGCCGGGTCAGGTCGTCGCCGGTCTTGGCGTCGCGCACCTCGAACGACTCGCCATCCACGATCAGCTGGCGCACATCCTCGATCGTGATGTAGCTGGAGATCTCGGTGTCGTACAGGCGGCGGTTCGGGTACTTCTTGATGATCCGGATCGCAGGCATTGAGCAAACACTCGAGTTGCGCTGGCCGCAGCATGGCGCAGTGCAGCACGGCTTGCAACTGGCTGCAGCATGGGTGCAGCAAAATGAGGTGGCCGACACATGTCCGGATAGACTGGATGGCATGGAGAAGAGACTGAGAGAGCGCTTCGGCGGCATCGACCGGCTGTATGGCAGCGGTGCGCTGGAGCGCTTCGCGGCCAGCCACGTCACCGTGATCGGAATTGGTGGCGTGGGCTCGTGGGCGGTGGAGGCGCTGGCGCGCAGCGGGATCGGCAAACTGACCCTGGTCGATGCCGACGACCTCTGCGTGTCGAACACCAACCGCCAGTTGCCCGCGCTCGAGGGCCAGTACGGCCGCGCCAAGGTGGAGGCGATGGGCGAGCGCCTGCGCGCAATCAACCCCGGCATCGAACTCGAACTGAAGGCACGGTTCCTGACGCCAGCCAACCTGGGCGAGCTACTGGACGCGCCCGGCGAGCTGGTGCTGGATGCCTGCGACAGTTTCCGCAGCAAGGTCGAGGCCATCGCGTACTGCCGGCGCCGCAAGCAGCCGATCGTGACGGTGGGATCGGCGGGTGGTCGCAGCGACGTCACCCAGATCCGCGTCCGAGACCTGTCGCGTACCGAGCACGACGCCATGCTCTCGCTGATCCGCAAGAAGCTGCGCGGCGAGTTCAATTTCCCCAAGAACCACGACCGCTACTTCGGCGTGCCGGCGGTCTATTCGCTGGAAAACGTGCGCTACCCGCAGGCGGATGGCAGCGTGTGCGGGTTCCGCCCGCAGATGGGAAAGGATGATGCGCTGAAGCTGGACTGCGATGCCGGCCTCGGCGCGGCGACGCACGTGACTGGCGCGTTCGCGTTCGCGGCGGTGGGGAAGGTGCTGGAGATGTTGCTCAAGTCGCGATGACACCCGACCGGGAGTGGAGCGTGGTCGGGGTGACGCGCGAGCAGGCCATGGATGGCCTGCGCCCGCGACATCACACAGGACGTGTGGATTGAGCGGCGCGCGTCACCCCGGCCGCGCGCCGCTACCGGCCAGGAACTCCGAACAGCCGCTTTGCATTCACCGTGGTCGCCGCAGCGAGCTCGTTGAGGGGCATTCCACGCAACTCCGCCACGACTTCCAGCACCTTCGTCAGGTATGCCGGTTCATTGCGTTCGCCGCGATGGTCGGCGTCGGGTTGGTCGGGCGCGTCGGTTTCCAGCAGCAACTGCTCCAGCGGCATCCTGGCCACGATGCCGCGCAGGCGGTTCGCGCGTTCGTAGGTCACCGGTCCGCCGATGCCCAGCAGGAAGCCCAGCTTGTGCAGCTGCACCGCCTGCTCGGCACTGCCGGAGAAGCTGTGCACCACGCCACGCAGGCCGCCAACCTTGCGGATCGCGGTGGTCACCGCATCCACCGCGCGCCGCGCATGCACGATCACCGGCAGCCCGAACTCGCGGGCCAGCCGCAGTTGTGCGTCGAAGTAGAGTTGCTGCGCCTCGGCGTCCAGGCCTTCCACGAAGAAATCCAGCCCGCATTCGCCGAGCGCGACCGGCCGCTCGCGTTCGATCCATCTGCGCAAATCGCTCAGCTGCCCCGGGCGGTGTGCGGCCAGGTACATCGGATGCAGGCCATAAGCCGGGTGCAGGCCGGGAAATCCGGCGCAGACCGCCTTCAGCTTCGGCCAACCGGCGGCATCGACCGCGGGCACCACCTGCGCCAGCACGCCGGCGGCGACGGCGCGCGCATGCACCGCAGGCCGGTCCGCATCGAATTCGGGCGCATCGAAGTGGCTGTGGCTGTCGACCAGCACCGGCTGCGCTCAGTCTTGCCGCGGTTCGCCTTCGATGGCCGCGCCGTCGCGGCGCGGCTTGACCCGCTTCCAGTTCGCCAGCAACAGCGTGCCCAGGCCGAGCAGCAGTTCATCCACGAACGGGATGACATCCGGAACCAGCGCGTCCACGAGGAACAAGGCCGCGGTGGCGACGAACAACCGTGGATAGCTCAGTTTGCCGAACCAGCCGAGGACCGGGCCGAGCAGGGGGTTGGCCATGGGGGCAGGGATCCTTGTTGACTGCCATGAACGCTAGCACGGCGCGGTCGCGGAGCGCGCGCGCCGGTCCGGTCGGCGCTCGGTTGCGTTCGGGGTACCGCCGATGGCCGGCGAAACGCACGCCTTCCCGGCAAAGCACCGCATTTCGCAGGGCGTGGATGGGCAGATCGAAGGTGCCGAATGCGCGGCCTGCACGATTACAATGACGGTTTGCCGATACCGACTGTCACGCCATGGCCCTGCACCCCTACGATCTCTACGACGTCCGTTCCCTCCTCACCGAAGAAGAGCGCGCGGTGCAGGACGCCGTGGCCCGCTTCACCGACGAGCGGGTGATCCCGATCATCGGCGATGCCTTCGACCAGGGCCGGTTCCCGAAGGAACTGGTGCCCGAAATCGCCGAGATGGGCCTGCTGGGTTCCTCGCTGCCGGAAACATATGGCTGCGCCGGGCTCAATTCGGTCAGCTACGGCCTGATCTGCCAGGAGCTGGAACGTGGCGACAGCGGCATCCGCAGCTTCGTGTCGGTGCAGAGCTCGCTGTGCATGTATCCGATCTACGCCTACGGTAGCGAAGAGCAGCGCATGCGCTGGCTGCCGGACATGGCGGCGGGCAAGGTGATCGGCTGCTTCGGCCTGACCGAACCGCACGGCGGCTCCGACCCCGCCAACATGAAGACGCGTGCGGTCAAGGACGGCGACGACTGGGTGATCAACGGCTCCAAGATGTGGATCACCAACGGCAACCTGGCCGACATCGCCATCGTCTGGGCGCAGACCGACGACGGCATCCAGGGCTTCGTGCTGGAGAAGGGCATGCCCGGTTTCAGCGCGCAGGAAATCAAGCACAAGATGTCGTTGCGCGCGTCGGTGACCAGCGCGTTGTACTTCGACAACGTGCGGGTGCCGGATTCCAGCCGCCTGCCGAACGTGAAGGGCCTGAAGGGGCCGCTGGGCTGCCTGACCCAGGCGCGCTATGGCATCACATGGGGTCCGATCGGGGCCGCGATCGCCTGCCTGGACGAGGCGCTGAACTACACCAAGGAGCGCATCCTGTTCGATCGCCCAGTGGCGGCCACGCAGTCGGCGCAGATCAGGATGGCCGAGATGGCCCGCCGCATCACCCTGGCGCAATTGCTGGTGGTCCAGCTCGGTCGCCTGAAGGACGCCGGCAACATGCAGCCGGCGCAGGTGTCGCTGGCGAAGTGGAACAACTGCCGGATGGCGATCGACATCGCCCGCGAATGCCGCGACCTGCTCGGCGGCGCCGGCATCACCACCGAGCATGCGGCGATCCGCCACGCGCTGAACCTGGAATCGGTGATCACCTACGAAGGTACCGAAACCGTGCACCAGCTGGTGATCGGCCGCGAGCTGACCGGCATCAACGCGTTCTGATGTCTTCTCCCTCTCCGCTGGCGGCAGAGGGCTGGGGCGAGGATGGCGAACGGATGACGAACTTCGGGCCGACGCTGGAAACCGAACGCCTGCTGGGCCAGGCAGGTCCGTGGAAACCAGACGGCTGGCCGGGCAACGAGATCGGCTGGACCTTTCACCCCGATGCCTGGGGCAAGGGCTATGCGCGCGAGGCGCGGCTGCCGCCATCGACTGGGCGTTCGCCAACCTGGGATGGGACGACGTGATCCATTGCATCGATCCCGCCAATGCGGCCTCGCAGGCGCTGGCGCAGCGGCTGGGATCGCGCAACCTCGGTCCGGTCACGCTGCCAGCGCCTTTCGAGGATGCTCCCTCGGATGCGCGGGGCCAGACCCGCGCGGAATGGCAGGCCAACCGGAGTCGTCGCGCATGATCACGCTCTACGGGATGTCCAGTTCCGGCAACTGCTACAAGCTGCAGCTGGCCTGCGCGCAGCTGGGCATCGCGCACGAGTGGGAAGAGATCGACATCACCCGTGGCGAGAACCTGTCGCCGGAATTCCTCGCCATGAACGACCGCGGCAAGGTGCCGGTACTCAGGCTCGACGATGGCCGCACCCTGGCCGAATCGAACGCGATCCTGCATTACCTGGCCGAAGGCACCGCGCTGCTGCCGGACGATCGCTGGGCCCGCGCCAAGACCCTGCAATGGCTGTTCTTCGAACAGTACAGCCACGAGCCGTACATCGCGGTCTCGCGCTTCATCCGCAAGTACCTGCCGCGCGGGCATCCGCGCCACGCGTCGCTCGCGACCCTGCAGGCCAGCGGCGACGAGGCGCTGGCGGCGATGGAGCGGCACCTGCTCCGGCTGCCGTGGTTCGGTGGCGAGCACTACACCATCGCCGACATCGCGCTGTTCGCCTATACCCACGTGGCCGACGAAGCCGGCTTCGACCTCGGCGCCTATCCGCGGGTCGAGCGCTGGCTCAAGCATGTGATGCAGCAGCCCGGCTTCGTGGCGATGCGCAACGACTGACCCACCCCACTTCTCGAAGACCGACCCGACGCATGTTCGCCACCGTTCCGAATCCGATCCCCGCCCGCATGAAGGGCGTGAACCGCGCCGAGGTCTGCGACGTCAACTTCCAGGAGTTCGTGCGCGGCTGGAACGGGCACGCCCAGCCCGGGCCGGCGCCTGACGAGGCGATCCTCGATGGCAGCGTGCTGGACGCCCGCGGCTTCCGCGAGCTGTTCCAGTCGCAGCTGATCTCGCGCCACCTCGACCTGATGGCGCGCGTGCTGCGGGTGCAGAACAAGGTCTTCTACACCATCGGTTCGTCCGGCCACGAAGGCAATGCGATGGTCGCGCGCGCGACGCGCCACACCGACCCGGCGTTCCTGCACTACCGCAGCGGCGGCTTCATGGCCGAGCGCTTCCGCAAGCTGCCCGGCATGGATCCGATCATGGATTCCGCGTTGTCGTTCGCGGCGAGTGCGGAAGACCCGGCCAGTGGCGGCCGCCACAAGGTGTGGGGGAGCAAGCCGTTGTGGGTGCTGCCGCAGACCTCGACCATCGCCTCGCACCTGCCGAAGGCGCTGGGTACAGCAGTCGCCATCGAGGCTGCGCGTCGCATCGGCCATCAACTGCCGATCCCGGGCGACAGCATCGCGATCTGCTCGTTCGGCGATGCATCCGCCAACCACGCCACCGCGCAGACCGCGTTCAACGCGGCGTCGTGGACGGCGTACCAGAAGCTGCCGGCGCCGGTGCTCTACGTCTGCGAGGACAACGGCATCGGCATCTCGGTGAAAACGCCGACCGGCTGGATCGCCGAGAGCTTCCGCAACCGCCCGGACCTCGACTACTTCTTCGCCGACGGTCTCGACCTGGCCGCCGGTTACGCCGACGTACTGCGCGCGGTCGAGCATTGCCGGCGCACCCGCCGCCCGACCTTCCTGCACCTGCGCACCACCCGGATCATGGGCCACGCCGGCACCGACTTCGAGATCGAGTGGCGCAGCATCGAGGAACTGTGCGCGGTGGAGGCGGGCGATCCGCTGCTGCGTTCCGCGCAGATCGCGCTGGAAGCGGGCCTGATGTCGAAGGACGAGGTCCTGGGCCTGTACGAGGACACCCGCCGCAAGTGCTTCGCCGCGGCGGAAGATGCCGACAAGCGTCCGCGCATCGAGACGCTCGCACACGTGATGCGCCCGCTGGCGCCGTACACCCCGGACAAGGTGATGGCGGAGGCCACCCGCGTGCCGTCGAACGAGGCGAGGATCCAGGCCTTCGGCAGCGAGGACAAGCTGCCGGAGAAGCAGGTACCGAAGCACCTCGCCATCCAGATCAACCAGGCCCTGCACGACCTGTTCGCCAAGTACCCGGAGACCCTGCTGTTCGGCGAGGACGTGGCGCAGAAGGGCGGCGTGTACACGGTGACCAAGGGCCTGCACAAGGCGTTCGGCAACAAGCGCGTGTTCAATACCCTGCTCGACGAGACCATGATCCTCGGCATGGCCCAGGGCTTCGCCAACATGGGCATGCTGCCGATCCCGGAGATCCAGTACCTGGCCTACCTGCACAACGCGATCGACCAGATCCGCGGCGAGGCGGCCAGCCTGCAGTTCTTCAGCAACGACCAGTTCCGCAACCCGATGGTCGTGCGCATCGCCGGGCTTGGCTACCAGCGCGGCTTCGGTGGGCATTTCCACAACGACAACTCGATGACCGCGCTGCGCGACATCCCCGGCCTGGTGGTCGGCTGCGCCTCGCGTGGCGACGACGCGGCGATGATGCTGCGCACGCTCACCGCGTTGGCCAAGGTCGACGGGCGGGTCAGCGTGTTCCTGGAGCCGATCGCGCTGTACATGACCAAGGACCTGTACGAAGCCGGCGATGGCCGGTGGCTGACCGGGTATCCCGCGCCGGACCAGGCGCTGGTGCTGGGCGAGGAACGCGTCTACAACGCGGATGCCTGCGACTGCGTCATCTTCAGCTACGGCAACGGCATGCCGATGAGCCTGCGCGCCGCGCGCCAGATCGAACAGCGGCACGGCTGGAAGGTGCGGGTGGTCGACCTGCGCTGGCTGGTGCCGCTGAACCACGCGGCCATCGCGAAGCATGCGGGCGAGTGCGACCGCATCCTGGTGGTGGACGAGGGCCGCTTCAGCGCCGGCATCGGCGAGGGCGTGATCACCGCCATCACCGAAGCGGGCTTCGGTGGCAAGCCGATCCGGCGCGTCGTTGGTGCGGACACCTACACGCCGCTGGCCGGCGCGGCCTTCCTGGTGATCCCGAAGGACGAGGACATCATTGCAGCGGCGGACGCGCTGGCGGGCTGATCAGCGCGCCAGCCCGCCGAGCAGCGGGCGTTCGCGCAGAACGATGCCGCCGGCCTGCAGCCGGGCCGGTTCGCGATCCAGCGGCAGCAGCGCAATGCAAGCGTCGCCGGCAGCGGACACGACGGTGCCGAGGCTCCGCTCGCCGTCGCCGACCTCGCAGCCCGGCGACGGTGCAGGCGCCGCCTCGAACAGCGCCAACCCGCGCTTGGCCTGCCCCAGGAAATGGGTGCGCGCCACGATCTCCTGGCCCGGGTAGCACCCCTTTTTCACGCTGTAGGCGCGCAGGCGATCCAGCGAGAGCTGCTGCGGCGTCCACGCCTCCACTTGCGCGTCGCGCAGGCGCGGCAGGCCGTGTTGCAGGTCGAAGGCGCGCCAGCGTGCGGCAAGCGCCTCGTCCGGTTCGACATCGACACTGGCGATGCGCAGGCAGCGCGGCCCGCCGTCGCCGCCGACATCCAGTTCGGTGACGTCATCGACGCAGGCGAAGGTCGCGCCCGATGCCAGCGCCGGCGCTTCGAAGCGTCCGCTGGCACGCAGGTCCTCGCGCGCTTCGAGGCGCAGCTTGCTGCGAAAAACGAAGCGTTGCAGTTGCGTCGCCAATGCCGCGGCGCCTGCATCCGGCAGCACCAGCCACAGGGTTTCGGCGTCGCGCCGGAGCAGGGCGAACAGTGCGATGAGCCGGCCCTTCGGCGTCAGCCAGCCGTTCCAGTGCCACTGACCATCGCCCAGCGCGGCCACGTCGTTCATGAACTGCGCTTGCGCGAAGGCGACCGCATCGCGGCCGGTGATGGCCAGGACATCATGGCCGGGCAGGCGGAATTCCTGTTCCGATGCGGGTTGCGGCTTGTCGGACATGGGGGCGGGACTTAAACTCGCGGGGTTGTGAATGCGTCGATCATAGGCCAACCCCCTTCCAGTCCCGAGCCCGCCGAGGCCACGGTTCCGAACCCGGAACCCGCGTCGCAGCCGGCCCCGACGCCTGCCCCCGCCATTGAAATCGGCGGACGCGAGGGCCTCGAGCCGACCCGCTACGGCGATTGGGAAAAGAACGGCCGCTGCATCGATTTCTGATCCGTACCGAGAAGGACACGCTGCCGATGGCAAGCCGAGAACGTCCGTTGTCGCCGCACCTGCAGGTCTACAAGTGGCAGGTGCAGATGGTCACGTCGATCCTGCATCGCGCCACCGGGGTGGTGCTCGTGGTCGGCTTGCTTGCGATGGTCTGGGGCCTGATGGCGCTGGCCGGCGGGCCGGACCGCTGGGAGGCATTCGCCGCCTGCGTCGGCGCGCCGTTCGGGCAGGTCGTGCTGTTCGGCTTCAGCTGGGCGCTGGCCTACCACCTGTTCAACGGCATCCGCCACCTGGTGCAGGACGCCGGCTACGGTTGGTCGATCCCGGCGTTCGTGCGCAGCAGCTGGATCTCGGTCATCGGCAGCCTGCTGCTGGTGGTGGTCGTGTGGAGCATCGTGCTGGCGCGCTGGGGGCAGGCATGAACGGTTCGAACGAGTTGCGCACGCCGCTGAAGCGCGCGATGGGACTGGGCTCCGCGAAGGATGGCACCGGTCATTTCATGTGGCAGCGGGTGACCGCGGTTGCGCTGGTGCTGGTCGGCGCCTACCTGCTCGGCATGTTGCTGGGCCTCGGCGGTGCCGACTACGAGCGCGCCCGCGCGATCGTCTCCAGTCCGTTCAACGCGACCCTGCTGGCGGCCTTCCTCATCGCTGCCTCCTGGCATGCCAAGCTGGGCCTGCAGGTGGTCATCGAGGACTACCTGCATACCCCGCTGCTGGCAGGTGCCGCGCACCTCGCCAACATCTTCATCTGCGCACTCGCCGCGATCGGCGGTGTGCTCGCGATCGTCCGCATCGCGCTCGGGAGCTGATCCACGATGCCTGCCTACAAGATCCAGGAACACCAGTTCGACATGCTGGTGGTCGGCGCCGGTGGCGCCGGCCTGCGCGCCACCTTCGGCCTGGCCCAGAAGGGCCTGAAGACCGCCTGCATCACCAAGGTCTTCCCGACCCGCAGCCACACCGTGGCGGCGCAGGGCGGGATCTCGGCCGCGCTCGGCAACATGGGCGAGGACGACTGGCGCTTCCACTTCTACGACACCATCAAGGGCAGCGACTGGCTGGGCGACCAGGACGCGATCGAGTACATGTGCCGCGAGGCGATCCCCGCGATCATCGAGCTCGAGCACCAGGGCGTGCCGTTCAGTCGCACCGAGGACGGCAAGATCTACCAGCGTCCGTTCGGCGGCATGACCACGCATTACGGCAAGGGCATCGCCCAGCGCACCTGCGCCGCCGCCGACCGCACCGGCCACGCGATCCTGCACACCCTGTACCAGCAGTCGCTGGCGCATGACGCGCAGTTCTTCATCGAGTACTTCGCGCTCGACCTGATCATGGACGAGGAGGGCGCCTGCCGCGGTGTGCTCGCCCTGGACATGGCCGAGGGCACGCTGCACCTGTTCCGCGCCCAGGGCGTAGTGCTGGCCACCGGCGGCTACGGCCGCGCCTACTTCTCCGCGACCTCGGCGCATACCTGCACCGGCGACGGCGGCGGCATGGCCCTGCGCGCCGGGCTGGGCCTGCAGGACATGGAGTTCGTGCAGTTCCATCCCACCGGCATCTACGGCGCCGGCTGCCTGATCACCGAAGGCGTGCGCGGCGAAGGCGGCATCCTGCGCAACAGCAATGGCGAGCGCTTCATGGAGCGTTACGCGCCGAATGCGAAGGACCTGGCCTCGCGCGACGTGGTGTCGCGCTCGATGACCATCGAGATCCGCGAAGGCCGCGGCGTGGGCGAGCACAAGGACCACATCCACCTCGACCTCACCCACCTGAACCCCGCGGACATCCACGAGAAGCTGCCCGGCATCGCCGAGAGCGCGCGGATCTTCGCCGGCGTGGACGTCGAGAAGCAGCCGATCCCGGTGATCCCGACCGTGCACTACAACATGGGCGGCATCCCCACCAACTACCACGGCGAAGTGGTGCAGCTGCGCAACGGCGATCCGGACGCGGTGGTGCCAGGCCTGTACGCGATCGGCGAGGCCGCCTGCGTGTCGGTGCACGGCGCCAACCGGCTGGGCTCGAACTCGCTGCTGGACCTGGTGGTGTTCGGTCGCGCGGTGGCCAACCGCTGCGCCGAGACGATCAGGCCCGGCGCGCCGCACAAGACGCTCGCCGGCGATGCCTGCGAGCGCTCGCTGGCCAACCTGGACAAGCTGCGCAACGCGCAGGGCGGCACCCCGACAGCGGTGATCCGCAACCACATGCAGCGCGCGATGCAGAAGGACGCCGCGGTGTTCCGCACCGGCGAGACCCTGGCCGAGGGCGTCAAGGCGATCCGCGACATCCACGCCAGCTTCGCCGACGTCAAGGTCAGCGATCGTTCGCTGGTGTGGAACTCGGACCTGGTGGAGACCCTGGAGCTGCAGAACCTGCTGGGCCAGGCGCTGACCACCATCGTGTCGGCGGAGAACCGCACCGAGTCGCGCGGCGCGCACGCGCGCGAGGACTATCCGGAGCGCGACGACGCCAACTGGCACAAGCACAGCGTGTGCTGGGTGGACGATGCCGGCAACACCCGCATCGACTACCGCCCGGTGCACATGTACACGCTCAGCAGCGACGTCGACGTCGTCCCGCCGAAGCCGCGCGTCTACTGATCGGGAGAGACCAAGACCATGGCCGAATTCACCCTCCCGAAGAACTCGCAGATCCAGAAGGGCAAGCACTTCGCCGCGCCCGGCGCGAAGAAGCCGCGCACCTTCAAGGTCTATCG
>Ga0114939_10002965_pt1 | contig 12140 bp, 13 predicted proteins | sample AshMeaCrysSpring_FD_87196 | JGI IMG/M metagenome (GOLD analysis project Ga0114939, IMG submission 87196) | Groundwater microbial communities from Big Spring, Nevada to study Microbial Dark Matter (Phase II) - Ash Meadows Crystal Spring | ecosystem: Environmental > Aquatic > Deep subsurface >... | reverse complement strand
GCAGGCGGCGGGGCGGCCGGTGCGCTGTCCACGGCGCGCGGCGCCGCGACCTGCGGCGTGGCGGCCCAGAGTTCGGCGCTGAAGGTCTGCGGCGTCTGGCTGCGCCAGCTGACCGACAGCGCCAGCGCGACCACCAGCAGCCCATGCACGGCCAGGGCCAGCAGCGCGCCGCCGGCCATGCCTCCGGGCGACTGCGGGCGCAGCGGGTCGGGACCGCCCGGCGCGAGGCTGGCGCCCGCCGCCATGCTCAGCCGCCCTGCTTGACCGACAGGCCCACGCGCTGGATGCCTTCGCGCTGCAGCACGTCCATCACCCGCACCACGGCCTCGTAGCGGACGCTGCGCTCGGCGCTGATGACCACCGGCACCTCCGCATCGCCGGCCTGCGCCTGCTTGACCCGGCCCGGCAGCTGCGCCAGCGTCAGCACGCCGCCGTCCTTCTGGTCGATGCGCATGCGCAGCCTTTCGTCGGCGCCGACCACCACTTCGATGACGTGGCTGGGCCGCTGCCTGGCCTTGCCGACGCTGGGCAGGTCGACCACGCCGGTGGTGATCAGCGGCGCCGTGACCATGAAGATGATCAGCAGCACCAGCATCACGTCGATGAACGGCACCATGTTGATGTCGTTCATCGCCCGGCGCCGCCGTCCGCCCCCGCGACCGGCCACGGCGGGCATGCTCAGGCCCCCGGCGCCGGCTGCCCGGCGCTGCGCTGCAGGATGTTGGAGAACTCCTCGATGAAGGTCTCCAGCTGGATGGCGATGCGGTCGATGTCGCGCGACAGCCGGTTGTAGGCGATGACCGCGGGAATGGCGGCGAACAGGCCGATGGCGGTGGCCACCAGCGCCTCGGCGATGCCCGGCGCCACCGTGGCCAGCGTCACCTGCTGCATGTTGGACAGGCCGACGAACGCATGCATGATGCCCCACACCGTGCCGAACAGGCCGACGTAAGGGCTCACCGAGCCCACCGACGCCAGAAAGCTCAGGTTGCTCTCGACCACGTCGAGCTCGCGCTGCAGGCTCGCACGCATCGCGCGGCGCGCACCGTCCAGCTGGGCGGCGGCATCGAGGCGGCGTTCGCGCAGCTTCATGAACTCGCGCATGCCGCTGGCGAAGATGCGCTCCAGCGGCGCGGTCTGCGCCTTGGCGGCACTGGCCTGCTGCAGCTCGGTGAGGTTGCGGCCCGACCAGAAGTCGCGCTCGAAGTCCTCGTTGCCCTGGCGCACCCGCTTCAGGCCGAAGAACTTGCCGAAGATCACCGTCCAGCTGGCCAGCGACACCAGCATCAGCCCGGCCATGACGAGCTGCACCACCAGGCTGGCATGCAGCACCAGCGTGATGATCGACAGGTCCTGGTTCATTGGATTTTCTCGAGGATCGCCGCGGGAATGCGGCAGGGCCTGAAGCCCGCGGCGTTGCCGGCCGCGACGCAGCCGATTCGGATGCCGCCTTCGGCCAGAAGTTCGCCTTCGCGCCAGGCCTGCTGCTGCAGGCGCAGCGACGCGCGGCCCGCCTCGGCGACCTCGACGCTGACCAGCAGCAGGTCGTCCAGCCGTGCGGCGCGCAGGTAGCGCACCGCGGTGTCGACGACGACGAACATCACGCCGTCGCCCTGCAGCATCTGCTGCTGCGAGAAGCCCAGTGCCCGCAGCCACTCGGTGCGCGCGCGCTCGAAGAACTTCAGGTAGTTGGCGTAGAACACGACGCCGCCGGCGTCGGTGTCCTCCCAGTACACGCGCAGCGGGTGGCGGAAGACGCCGTGGGCGGCGCTGCGGTGTTCGAATGCGGGCAGGGGCGTGACAGGCATCGGCGCGGGCGATTATGCGCGACGCCTCCTGCCGGACCCGGCCGCGCCTGCGGGCGCGCCCAGGCTACTGCGGCAGGTTCTTGTACACCGGCCCCCACACCGGGTGCCCTGCCTCGGAACGGCTCAGCGCGAAGCTGGCGTCCGCGGCGCGTGCCTCGCGGAACTGCGCCTGGCATTCGTCCATGCGGTTGCTGGTGCAGCTGATGAAGGCCAGCAGCTTGTGCGCGGTGGCGCGGTCGCGCGGGCTCTGCAGCCCTTCCGCCAGCGCCTTGCGCAAGGCCGTCTCGGCCTGCGGGTACTGGCCGTCGTCGTAGGCGCGGATGCCCTCGAGCAGCGCGCGTTCCGCGGGCCGTTCCATGACCTCGGCCAGCCCGGTGGGTGGGGGGGCTGGCGGCGGCGTGCTGCAGCCGGCGGCCAGCGCGGCGGTGGCGAGCAGCAGGGTCGACAGGCGCGATCGCAGGGTGGGCTTCATGGTCCGAAACGGTGTTTGACGATGACGGGGCGCTCGGGGTCGACCTGCACGCGCAGCGTGTAGGGAGCAAAGTCCTCGTTGCGCACGGTGATGGTGTGCGTGCCCTGGGGCAGTTCCAGGCGCGTCAGCGGCGGCGTGGTGCCGGCCGCGGCGCCGTCCACCTCGACCTGGCCCCACGGGCTGACGGCGATCTGCACCAGCCCCTTGGCGGGTACGGGCGCCTCGGCGGGCTCCGGTACCGGCGCGGCGGTCTTCGCCGGACGCTTGCGGGTGGTGGGTGCCGGTCGCGCCGGTTCGGGCGCTTTCGCGACCTGCGCCTCGCCGGGCTCGTCCGACGCGAGCACCCAGGTCGTCGAAGTCGGCACGCCGGCTGCAGCGGCCGTCGAGGTGGCGGGCGCCTCGGGCGGGGGGGCAGTCGCGGGACTCGCCGCCACCGGGCTCTTGGTCGCGACAGGCGGGCTGTCCGCGCCGTCGGAGGCCGGCCGCATCGCCAGATAGCCGGCCAGCGCCAGCACGCCGGCGGCGATGCCCGCCAGCACCAGGGTCTTGGCGCTGGTGCCGCGATGCCCGGCTTCGGCCGGCGGCGCGGTGTCGGCGGGCTCCGAGGCGGCGGCATCGGCGGCCGCAGGCGTGGTCTGCCCGGCCAGCCATTGGCGCAGCGCATGGGCCATCTCCTGCGCGCTGTCGAAGCGTGCCTGCGGGTCCCGTGCCATCGCGCGCATGGCGATCGCCGACAGCTCTGCCGGTACCTCGGGGCGCAGGTCGTGCGGCGGCGGCGGGTCGGACTGGGACACCGCGTTCAGGATCTGCTCGAGGGTCTCGCCGCCGAAGGCCTTGCGGCCGGCGAGCAGCTCGTACATCACCGTGCCCAGGGCATAGATGTCGGTGCGCGCGTCGATCGTGCCGCCGTGCAGCTGCTCCGGCGCCTGGTGGTGCGGCGAACCCGCCACCACGCCTTCGAGTGCAGGCAATGCCGCGCGGTGCGCCACGCGGGCGATGCCGAAGTCCAGCACCTTCGGCTTCTCGCGCCGCGTGAGGAAGATGTTGGCCGGCTTGATGTCGCAGTGCACGACGCCGCGGGCGTGGGCATAGGCCAGCGCGTCGGCGACGCGGCGCACCAGCAGCGCGGTCTCGGCCGGGCTCGGGCTCCAGCCGGCCTGCAGGGCCTGGCGCAGGTCGCGCCCGCGCAGCCGCTCCATCGCGATGTACACGCCGTGCGCCGACAGGCCGGCGTCGTGGACGGTGACGATGTGGGCGTGGCTCAGGCCGGCGGCGGCGCGCGCCTCGTTCAGGAACAGCGCGTCCAGCGACACGCGGGTCGGCGTGTCCATGGCGAGCTGCAGGGTCTTCACCGCCACGGTGCGCGACAGCAGCGGGTCCCAGGCCTCGAACACGGTGCCCAGGCCGCCCTGCCCGAGCACCTGCTTCAGCGCATAGCGGCCGATGGTGGGCGCGGCCGGACGGGCGTCCGGGCCGGGCGGCGGCGGTGCGGCATCGGCGCATCCGGGCGCGCCGCTTTCGATGCACGAATCCGGCACGATCGAGTCGGCCGAGCGGCCCGGGCCGGCTTCCTCGCTGGGTACGGAGACCACGGTGGCGGCGAAGCCCAGGGCCTCGGCTTCGTCTTCGGCGCGACGCTTGTACAGGCGATATCCCACAGCACAGAAGCTTAGGCGGGAGGGCGTGGCCGCGTGGCCGCAAAAGCGTGGCTTCTGCCCGGCGGTTTACCGCTTGTGACCAAATTTCGCACGCCGCGCCGGGCTGCGGACGCGGCGCCGGCGCTCAGCGCAGCGCGCGTTGCAGTCGCAGAAGCGCCTGCTCGAGCTCTTCCATCGAGCTGGCGAAGGACAGCCGCAGGTAGCGATCGGCCGCATGCGGGCCGAAGTCGCGCCCCGGCGTCAGCGCCACGTGGGCGCGCTTCATCATGTCGAAGCAGAAGTCCCAGCTGCGGTCGCTGAAGGCGCTGCAGTCGGCCCAGACGTAGAAGGCGCCGTCGGGCACGACCGGCACCTTCAGGCCCAGCGACTCGAGCGCGGGCACGACGAAGTCGCGCCGCCGGCGGAAGGCCTCGCGCCGCGCCTCGTATTCGGCGATCGATGCCGCGTCGAAGCAGGCCAGCGCCGCATGCTGGGCCACGGCGGAGGCGCAGATGTAGAGGTTCTGCGCCAGGCGTTCGACCGGGGACACCAGCTCCGCGGGCAGCACCAGCCATCCCAGGCGCCAGCCGGTCATGCTGAAGTACTTGGAGAAGCTGTTGATCGAGACCAGGTCCTCGCCGTGTTCGAGCGCGCTGTGGCCGAAGGCCTCGTCGAAGCCGAGCGCGAGGTAGATCTCGTCGACCAGCGTGACGCCGCCGCGTGCGCGCACGGCGTCGACGATGGCCGCCATCTCGCTGCGCGCGATCGAGGTGCCGGTCGGGTTCGACGGCGAGGCCAGCAGCACACCGCGCGTGTGCGCATTCCAGTGCGCGCACACGCCGCGGGCGTCGAGCTGGAAACGCGCCTCGGGCATGGCCGGCAGCAGGCGCGCCGTGGCGCCGGTGGCGGCGACGAAGTGTCGGTTGCAGGGGTAGCTGGGGTCGGGCATCAGCACGTCGTCCCCGGTCTCGAACAGGGCCAGGCAGGCCAGCTGCAGCGCCGCCGACGCTCCCGCGGTGACGACGATGCGCTGCGGGTCGACGTCCAGCCCGAAGCGCGTGCCGTACCAGCCGGCGATGCGTTCGCGCAGCGCGGGCAGACCGGTGGCCGGCGTGTACTGCGTGCGGCCGCTGCGCATGCAGGCCTCGGCGGCCTGCACGACGGCGGCCGGCGCGCCGAAGTCCGGCTCGCCGATGTTCAGGAAGATCATCGCCTCGCCGCCGCGCGCCACGTCGCATTCCGGGCTGTGCGCGATCTCGACCGCGGCCTTGGCGCACTCCATCACGTAGAACGGCTCGATGTGCTCGAGCCTGGAGGCCAGGCGCATCAGCCGCCCCGCGCGGCACGTGCCGCGCGGACCTCCGCCGGCCGCAGTTCGGCCGCCGCCTTGTCGAGCACGCCGTTGACGTACTTGTGGCCGTCGGTGCCGCCGTAGCTCTTGGCCAGTTCGACGCCTTCGTTGATGGCCACGCGGTAGGGAATGTCGACGCAGTGCGTGAGCTCGTAGACGCCGATCATCAGCACCGCATGCTCCACCGGCGACAGCAGGCTGGTCTTGCGGTCGACATGCCGCGCCAGCAGCGCGTCCAGCGGCTCGGCCTCGCGGATGCAGCCGTGCAGCAGTGCGTCGAGGTGCACGCGGTCGACCTTTTCGAAGCCTTCCTGCTCCTGCAGGTGCGCGTCGATTTCGGCGCCGGCGCTGCGCGACACCAGCCACTGGTACAGCCCCTGGAGCGCGAATTCGCGCGCACGGCGGCGCGCCGCATTGGCGCCGGGCCGTCGCGGCGCCGCGCCCTTGCGGGCGGCTTCGGGCGCTGCCGGGCCTTCCGCGCTCACCGCACGGCCCTCCGCGCGGCGCGCTCCGATGCGAGCGCCTGGGGGCGGCCCGGCGCGTCCATCAGGCAACCTGCGCGCCGGCCGCACTCCGGCATGAGCGCCCGGGAGCGGCGCGGTGCGCTCATCGCAGGCCGTCCATCAGGTTGGCCATCTCCACCGCCACGCGCGCGGCGTCGCGGCCCTTGTCGGCGGCGCGGGCCCAGGCCTGCGCCTCGTTTTCGACAGTGAGGATGGCGTTGGCCACCGGCAGCAGGTGGTCGAGCGCGACGCGCGAGACGCCGGCGCCGCTTTCGTTGGCCACCAGCTCGAAGTGGTAGGTCTCGCCGCGGATGATGCAGCCCAGCGCGATCAGCGCGTCGTAGTCCTCGCTCTCGGCCATCGCCTTCAGTGCCACCGGCACTTCCAGCGCGCCGGGGACGAGCACGTGCTCGATGTCGGTGGCGGACACCCCCAGCAGCGACAGCTCTTCCAGGCAGGCATCGGCCAGCGTGCGCGTCACGGCTTCGTTGAAGCGTGCGCGCACGATGCCCACGCGCAGCCCGCTGCCGTCGAGCCGCCCGGCCTGGCCCTTGTCGGCGTCCTTCATCGTCGGCGGGCTCCGGTGTCAGCCCTGCGCGGCCACGAAGCCGCTGACCTCGAGCCCGTAGCCCGTCATGCTCGGCATGCGGCGCGGGCTGCCCAGCAGCTTCATGCGCGTCACGCCCAGGTCGAGCAGGATCTGCGCCCCGATGCCGTAGGTGCGCAGGTCCAGCTGGCGCCCGGCGGGCGCACTCTCGGCGCGCGGCAGCAGCCTCGTCAGCAGCTCGTCGAGCTGCTGCGTGCAGTTCAGCAGCACGGCCACCCCGTGGGGCGCGGCGTGCAGGGCCGCCAGCGCCCGCGGCAGCGGCCAGGAATGCCCGCCCGGGTCGGCGTCGAGCATGTCGACGGCGGTGAAGGGTTCGTGCACGCGCACCAGCACTTCGGTGCCGCGGTCCCAGTGCCCGTGGGTCAGCGCCAGGTGCAGCCCGCCGCCGTGGTCGCGATAGGCGTGGCATTCGAAGCTGCCCTGCGGCGTGTGCAGCGGGCGCGAGCCCGCGCGCTGGATCAGCGATTCGTTGCGGCTGCGGTAGCCGATCAGGTCGGCGATGGTGCCGATCTTCAGGCCGTGTTCCCTGGCGAAGAGCTCCAGGTCCGGCAGCCGCGCCATCGTGCCGTCGTCCTTCATCACCTCGCAGATCACTGCGGCGGGCTCCAGGCCGGCCATGCGCGCCAGGTCGCAGCCGGCTTCGGTGTGGCCGGCGCGCATCAGCACGCCCCCGTCCTGCGCCAGCAGCGGGAAGACGTGGCCCGGCTGCACCAGATCGCTGGCGCGCGCGTCGCGCGCCACGGCGGCGGCCACGGTGCGTGCCCGGTCGGCGGCCGAGATGCCGGTGGTGACGCCGCTGGCGGCCTCGATGGAGACGGTGAACGCGGTGCCGTGCCGGGTGCCGTTGCGGCTGGCCATCGGCGGCAGCTGCAGGCGTTCGCAGCGCTCGCGCGTCAGCGTCAGGCAGATCAGGCCGCGCGCGTGCCGGGCCATGAAGTTGATGGCCTCGGGCGTGACATGTTCGGCCGCGAGGATCAGGTCGCCTTCGTTCTCGCGGTCTTCCTCGTCGACCAGGATCACCATGCGGCCGGCGGCCAGGTCGGCCACCAGCTCGGGGACGGGGGAAATCGGCATGCGTCGGATTGTAGGCGCCGCCCCCTGGCGGCGATGTCGCAGCCGGGTCAGCCGCCGGGCGTCGGGGCCACCCCGCTGGCGAGCATGCGCTCGACGTAGCGCGCGATCAGGTCCACCTCCAGGTTGACCGGTGCGCCAACCTGCAGCGTGCCGAGCGTGGTCTGCTGCAGCGTGTGCGGGATCAGGTTGATGCTGAACTCGCAACCGTCGCCGCCGTCGGCCACGCGGTTCACCGTCAGGCTGACGCCGTTGACGGTGATCGACCCCTTGTAGGCGAGGAAGCGGCCCAGTTCGCGCGGCGCCCGCACGCGCAGCTCCCAGTGCCCGCCCAGGTCGCCGAAATGCGTCACCCGGCCGATGCCGTCGACGTGGCCGCTGACCAGGTGGCCGCCCAGGCGGTCGTGCGCACGCAGGGCCTTTTCGAGGTTGACGGGGCCGGTCTCGCCCAGCCCGGCGGTGCGGGCGAGGCTCTCGGCCGAGATGTCGAGGCTGAAGCGGGACGCGGCGGCGTCGAATTCGGTCACGGTCATGCAGGCGCCGTTGAGCGCGATGCTGTCGCCGGCCTGCACGTCGTCGAGGTAGCCGGGCGGCGCCTGCACCGTCAGGCGCTTGCCGGCGCCCTGCGCGTGCACGTCGACGATGCGGCCGGTGCCGCTGATGATGCCGGTGAACATGGCCTCAATTGTCGTCCAGGAAGGCCGCGCGTCCTGGCGCGCGCGCCAGGACGCGCAGGTCGTCGCCGATGCGCTCCACCTGGGTGAACTCGAAGGCCAGCGCCTGCGAGAGCGAACTCAGCGGGCCGAAGGCGGCCATCTCGCGGCCGATGCCCAGCAGCTTGGGCGCCAGGTAGACCAGCAGCTCGTCGACCAGCCCCTCGCGCAGCAGCGAGGCGTTGAGCTTGTGCCCGGCCTCGACATGCAGCTCGTTGACGCCGCGCCGCGCCAGGTCGGCCAGCATCGCCGCCAGGTCGACCTTGCCATCGGGTGCGGCCATCGGCACCAGCTCGGCAGCGCGCGCCCGCAGCGACGGTGCCTGCGGCGCGTCGGCCGTGGCGGTGTAGACCAGCACTTCGCCCGGCGCGTCCAGGATGCGCGCAGCGACCGGCGTCTGCAGGCGCGAGTCGACGATGACGCGCAGCGGCTGACGCGGCGTCGGCACCAGCCGCACGTCCAGGCGCGGGTCGTCCTCGAGCACGGTGCCGATGCCGGTGAGCACGGCCGACGCCCGCTTGCGCCAGCGGTGCCCGTCGGCGCGCGCCGCCTCGCCGGTGATCCACTGGCTGGCGCCGTTGTCCAGCGCGGTGCGCCCGTCGAGCGAGGCCGCGATCTTCATGCGCACCCAGGGCCGCTTGCGCAGCATGCGCGAGAAGAAGCCGATGTTGAGCTCGCGCGCCTCGCGCGCGATCGGGCCGCCGGCCAGGTCGACCGCGATGCCGGCGGCGCGCAGGCGGGCCAGGCCCTGGCCTGCGACCAGCGGGTTCGGGTCGCGGGTGGCGACGACGACGCGGCCCAGCTGCGCGGCGATCAGCGCGTCACAGCACGGCGGCGTCCGGCCGTGGTGCGCGCAGGGCTCGAGGCTGACGTAGGCGGTGGCGCCGCGCAGGTCGTGGCCTGCGCGCTGCGCGTCGCGCAGGGCCTCGACTTCGGCATGCGCGCCGCCGGCCTGCTGGGTCGCGCCCCGGCCCAGCGTCCTGCCCTGTGCGTCGACGAGCAGGCATCCGACGCGCGGATTGGGTTCGCTCCGGCCGATCGCCGACTCGGCCAGCGACAGCGCTTCGCGCAGGCGGGAGAGGTCTGGTTCGCTCAGGCCCATGCCCGCAGTCTACGGACTCGGGTGCCCGCGGGGATCGCCGTGCCGGCGGTCACCTGCCGGCCTGGCGTGGCGGGCGGCGGGTGGACGGGGCGTCAGCGTGCCCGCTGGTGCCGCGACACCCGCAGCGCGGCCAGCGCCGCGGCCAGCAGCGCCAGCGTGCCCGGCTCGGGCACGGGTTGCGGCGGAACGACCTGCGAAAGCTCGCCGATCGTGAAGTCGTCGAAGGCGAACACGTCGATGTCCACCGTCGTCATGCGGAAGCTGACCGAGGTGAACACATCCCCCGCTTGCTGCGCGATCAGGCCGAAGTACAGCACCGAGCCGCCGGTGCTGCCGCCGTCGCCCTCGGTGTTGCCGATCGTCAGGCTGTCCAGTGGCTCGTCGCCGTTGAACAGCAGCAATTCCAGTTGCCCGCCGAAGTCGCCGATGTCGATGCCGTAGAAGCCGAATGCGGCAATCGCCTGTCCGAAGTCCACGGTGAAGGTGGCTGCCTCGTCGATGCCGGCGGCCACGTCCCAGAAGCGGCTCGTCGTCGCCGAAGGCACGCTGTAGCGGCCGAAACCGTCGGTGGCGCCAGGCGTCACTTCCCGGACGCTGCCATCGCCCCCGCTCAGCGTGGCCGTCAGGTCTCCGCTCGAGCCCGGGAACTTCAGCGTCAGCGGAGCCTGGGTGCCGGCGGACTGCGCCTCGAAGGTCTCGGTGCCCACCTTTTGCAGCCTGGACAGGAAGCCCTGGCGCGCCTGGTCGGCCTTGGGCGTCGACTTGAGCGGCTCCGTCTCGGAGTCGTTCAGATCCTCGCCGAAATAGGTGCTGTAGGCCGCTTGCGCATTGCCGACAAGCAGTGCGCCGCAGGCCAGCGTCAGGCTGGCGAACAGGTTCCGCAATCCCATGACTGCTTCTTTCTTCGTTCTTGGATGGAGGGCGGGCGGCAAGCACGCCGCGCCGGCCGGCGCAGCGTCGGCGCTGCTGGCAAGCAGTGTTCGTGCCGCCCCGCGCAAGGGCCTGCAAGTGGTTGATCGCCCGAGGTTTTTCGTGCGCCGCGCGGGCGATGCCGCAGGTGCGGCGCAGACGCTGTCAAGATTCCCGACAGCCAGCCCGCGCTCGGGCGCGGCTGCGGACCGCACCCTTCACCAGAAGGTAGCGCAGCGCTGCGTCACCAGGCCCGAAGCCGGCGCGGCGGCGCCTGCCTGGCGGGTTGACCGGTTCAGGGCGCGCCGGGCGCCGGCTGGTGGACCAGCGTGTTGCTGTTGACGAAGTCGCCGGCGGCCGGATCGGCGGGCACGTCGGTCGGGCAGCCGAACGCCGCGCTGCCATCGCCGGCCCGGATGACCAGGAAGTTCTGGTTCGTCAGCGGCTGGAGGACGCTGACGTTCTGGTAGGTGCGCGGATGGAAGCGGTTGGCGACGGCCTGGGCGTCGTTGGCCGCCGGCGTGTAACGGCAGACCCGGTAACGAGTCACCCGCACGTCGTCGGCGTCGTCGGCGATGCGCCAGGGATGGTCCGGGGACTCGACGAACGCCAGCGGCGTCAGGGTGGAAATGCCCGACCACAGCGGCACCGCGTCGGGCTGGAAGAAGACGACGCAGAAGTAGGGCACCACGGTGCGCGTGGTCAGCGCCGAGCCCGGCGCATCCGCGTAGCAGGCGTGGCTTGGGTCGGGGTGCCCGTCGCTCGTCAGATCGAGGCGGAGCTCCAGGTTGTGTGCGGTGCTCGACGGCCGCTCGGAATCGGCCGCGGTGGGCTGCACGAGCCCGGTCGAGAAGCGCACGAAGCCGCTGAGCGGCAGCGCATTGGCGTTGTTGCTGCAGTTCTGCACCTCGGCCGCAGTCAACGCCTCCTGGTCGGTCTGCACGCCGTTGCACACGCCGACGATCACGCCGGTGGCGTTGTTGAAGACGAACACGACCTCGCCGCCCGCGGCGCCGGGCGGCTTGTAGCCGCTGATGCCGCCCCCCAGGTCCTTGGCCAGCACCGGAATGGCGGCATTGCGGCCCTGCGGCAGCTGCTGCGGCCCGGCGCGGCCCGGGACGGCGAGCGCCCCGGCCAGTTCGGGCGGGCTGGCGGTGAGGGTGGTGCTCAGGCGCACCGACTGGTTGTCGCCGTTGCGGTCCGGCCAGCTCACGTCCACCGTCAGCGCCTTCATGCGCGGCGCGGCGCCGCGCAGCAGCGCCTGGTCGCTCACCGACGAGTCGACGACCGTGCGCTGCAGCGTGAAGCTGGCGTTCTCGCCGGCGATCACCACCGGCGCCAGATTGCCGGCGGGCAGGTCGTCGTACGCGCGGCGGCCTGCGGTGGTCTCGATGGCGGAGTAGGCGCGCCACTGCTCGATCGCCTCCTGCGCGATGCGCACCGCTTCCGAACGCTGCTTGGCCACGTCGCTGTTGAAGCGCAGCGTGCTCTGCAGGCCCACGTAGGCCAGCATGCCGAAGGCCATCACCGCCAGCGCGACCACGGCTTCGATCAGCGAGATGCCTCGAGCGGTGCGCATGCGCCGGGCCATCAGAAGTCCCTCCAGCTGCCGGGCACGCGCACGAACGAGCCGCTGCTGCGGTGCAGCAGGTTCAGCACGGCGGCATCGCGCACGACGTTGCTGTCGCCGATGCCCGTCAGCGTCAGGTCGGCCTCGGCGACGAGGGCGCCGAGCAGGGTCAGGCCGCCGAGGTTGGACCACGTGCCGCCGGTCTGGTACACCAGCCCGTGCAGCCGCGCGTTCGCGTTCGAGACCGTGACCGAGCCGTCGACGACCAGCGTCACCGGGAAGTCGGCACTGCCGATCGGATCGGCGATGCCGATGTCCAGGTCGCCATCGATCCACAGCACGCGCCCCGGATTGAGCCGCGCCAGATCGCGCACCGTGCCGGCGCTGCAGTCGACAT
>Ga0114939_10002964_pt1 | contig 12145 bp, 10 predicted proteins | sample AshMeaCrysSpring_FD_87196 | JGI IMG/M metagenome (GOLD analysis project Ga0114939, IMG submission 87196) | Groundwater microbial communities from Big Spring, Nevada to study Microbial Dark Matter (Phase II) - Ash Meadows Crystal Spring | ecosystem: Environmental > Aquatic > Deep subsurface >... | reverse complement strand
GCCTGTCGAAAGATCGCCGATCAGCTCGCGCAGCCGCGACAACGGGTTGAGCCGGAAGCCGGTACCTACTGAAGCACGAGCGCTTGGCTGCGCGGAATCGACGACGCCGTCGTCGACGCGCCCCGGACGGGATGCCGAGCCGCGCGCAGCGAGCGAGATCACCTGCCGGTCCGCCCCGGTGCGCGTCTTCTGCAGCGACGGAGAACCGTCACTCGCGACGGCATACGCACCGCTGGTGCTGTGCCCGGGCGCCGCGACGGTCACGACGCGAAGCGCCGGTTCGCACCGCGACACCAGGCGCGCTCGGGGGACGCTCGCTTGCCGCATGACTTCAGCCCCCGGCACGGGGATCGTCGAGCGCGACGGGTCGACGAAGACGTGCCGGCAATACGCACGGAGCATCGCGAGGTCCTGCTCGTCCTGCACGAGGAAGCCCTGCAGCAGGAACGGAGTATCCAGCCAGGGACGATCGAGGTCCTCTACGAACATTCCTTCCCGAACGTCGCTCGCGAGCACCTTGACGCGTGCGGTCGTCATTGCGTGCGCCCGTGCGTTTCCTCGAATCGGTTGATGGTCGCGCGGCCCACTGCCTCACGCGTCGATGGGTGCAGTCCGCCACCCTGAGCTCCCGGCAGTGTGAAGTCGGGGAGCAAGAGCTGCACCATGAAGTTGAAGGACGATGTGAGCGCGGTCACGCGCGCACTGCCTTCCAAGCATCCCCGGCGCGAAGATCGCCGACGGTGCAGCCCTAGATGTGACGTGTTGCACGTCCTGGATGGTCGTCAGGATAAGAGGGGGCAGGCCCCCTCGTGCTCCCCGATTCCAGGAAACGCGTGATGCCGCGTTTTCTTTCTGGGCGCCGCCGGCCGTGCGAGGCGTCAGGCCGGCGCTTCGGTTCCCGAAGCCGTAGCCAGCCGGACGAGTGGACTACTACCAGCCCTCGAGGGGACTGAACTCGCGCGCCGCGGCGGCCTTCTCGCGCGCGATGCGCAGGTAAGCGGTGCGAATCGCGCGCACACCGTGGGCGCGTTCGAGCCGGCGCACGACGAAATGGCCGCGCGCGACATCCTCGAAGTGACGCATGAAGGCGAGGTTGACGAGCGCGCCCGAAAGGGCTCCGAATGCCGGCACGAGCTGCAGCGCGATCTTGTCCGATACCGCCACGCCGAAACGTGCCGCCACCGTCCGCACCGCCTGGAGCCCCAGGGGCACGGTCGCTTCACCGCTCACGCGTTCGAGCCCGGCGGTGAAATGCATCGCCAGCGCGAGGCGTAGACCGTAGTAGCCGGCGTCGGCGGCGTCGTCGCGGTGCGAGCGGCCGCCGAGCGCAAACACTTCGAGGCAGGCGCGCCGGCCCGCCGGCGTGGCGAGCGCCTCGCCCTCCTCGCGGGCGATGGCGGCGATCGACCGCAACATGATCACCGTGGTGGCAGGCAGCTCGGCGAGCAGCGCGAGCGGCCCGAAGAAGCCGCCCGCCGCGCCGGTGGCCGCGACCGCCCAGCGGTGTCCCACAATCGCTCGAGCGGGCGAAGCGCTCTGCGGCAGGCTGATCAGAGCTACAGCGAGTGCCTGGGCGATGCTCGCTTCAGCCGCGGCGCGGACCCGGCGATGCCAGCCCGGCGGGAGCAGCCGCAGGCCTGCCTCGATCGGCGTGCCGATGACGTTGGTCAGCCGTGCCGCGAACGAAGGCTCCTCGAGCCGTTCGTACGCCCAGCGCAACTCGGCGAGCTCGTCGCGTTGCAGGCGGGCGGCCGGCTTCGGGGCAGATCGTTTGCGGGCGGGCATCGCGAAGGACAGGGCAACCGTCGCAGGGAGGCGCAGCTATGAAGATACCAAGTGAGCTCGTCGAGCGGGTGGAGTCCGGGCGAGGAGCCCCTCGCGCTCCGCGAGCTCGGCCGGGCCAGTCGCGCGGCGGCCAGCTCGTCTGCCCGCTTGTACTCGGCGAGCTCGATGCCGCTGGCACCTCTAGTCCACCTCTGGCCCCCGTCATCGCTCGCAGCGCCCGCGCTTCGCTGGCGATGCCATACCGAGACCGGCGGCGAGCAGCGTGGAGCGAGCCGGACCCGGGTTGCCGGCAGCACAGCCGGCGAACGTCTCCGTACGCGCTGCTGCGGATGCCCGGAGCCGAATCTCACCGGTGCATGCCGTTGTCGCGGGACAAGCGCTCTCGGCGCAAAGGGCGGAACGGATGACGCGTTCATCGAAGCTTTCCGAGTGACGCGGATGCGTCTTGCGGTCCCACCCCGGAGCTCATCGCCTTCCGGACTTTCGATCAAGGCATGGGCGGCGCCGGAGGCGGGCGCGAAGGAGGCCCGGACCGCCCCCGGTCGGTGTTGCTGCTGCGCGGAGGTGTGACGTGGGGCAACCTCTGCCGAAGAGGGGGCGCAAGGCATACGGACGTGCTTCGTCAGACTTGATCTGTCGAGACCAAGTCGCGACGGCGGGGATCGCGGCGAGCGAGGGCGCCCGCCCTCTGCCACCTTGGACAGCGGCCACTTGTCGGACCAGACCGGATCGGGAAACCAGCGCTGGGAATCGAGGGCTTCACGAGACACGCGTGGGCCTGCACGGCGCCCGCGCTGCTCACATCCCGGCCGTAGCGGCACCGAACGCCCGAGCGCGTGAACGATCGTGCCTCGCTTGCGGGGCCTCGGACCGTCCCCTAGACTGGAAACCGCACCAAAACAAGACGCGCGCCTGGCGGTCGAGTCGGAACTAGGCCGTTTGGACGGTTCTCAGCCAACGGCATTGAGCGCAAAGTGGCGGCATGAATCGGGAGCGAGGGGAGCGACGCTTGAAGACGGCGATGCCGACCGATCGACCGCCGGCGTGCTGCGGGGGTCTGCGGCGAAGGGCGCTGTCGGGAAGGGGCGGATGAGCCTCCAGGCTTTGCTCGAACCGACGAACGACGACCCGCCGTGCGGACCCAACCTTGAATACGACCCCGAGTTCGTCGCCGTCGATCAGGCGCTGCGGCCCCGGCCCGAGCAGTTGGTCGGGGAGCCGGCGGCGGGGAGCGCCGAGCCGGACTGGGCGGACATCCGCCGACGCTGCGAAGCGCTCCTCGGCCGGACGCGGGACCTGCGGCTGGCGATGATGTACGTGCGCGCGCTGACCCACACCGATCAGCTCGCGGGGTTCGCCGAGGGGCTCGGCTTGGTGAGCGGCCTGCTCGAGCGCTACTGGCCGAGTGTCCACCCCGCGCTCGACCCTGCGGACGGTAACGACCCGACACTACGGCTGAACGTGCTTGCCGGGCTGGCACCGCCGCAAGGGGCGGGCGGCGAAGACACCCTGTTTCGGGATCTGCGGTCGGCGCTGGTCGTCGCCCCCGATGCCGCAGGACGCGTGGCAGTGCGCGATGTGCTGGTGGCGGCCGGTCTGCTGCCGCAGAGCGAAACCGCGCCGGGGAACGTTCGCCTGCAAAACGAGGCCTGCTTCCGCAAGGCCGCGGAGGCCGATCCCGCTGCGCTGACCGCGCCACGGCAGGCCCTCGACGCAGCGACCCGCATCCGCGACTATCTCAACGACACCGTGGGCGCTGACCGCGCCCCGGATCTGAAGCCGCTGTGCGACATGCTGCGCGCGGTCGCCGACGCCGTGGACGCGGCGGTCGCTCCCGAGGCTCCTTCATCGTCGGACGCCGCGTTGAGCGCCGCCCCGGGGCTTGCCGCGGCGGCACGCCCCGCGACGGGCGAACTGCGCAGCCGCGCGGACGTCGTGCAGCGGCTCGAGGAGATCTGCCTCTTCCTCGAGCGCACCGAGCCCGCCAACCCCGCGCCGTTGCTGCTCAGGCGCGCGCAGCGGCTGGTGACGAAGAGCTTCGTGGAGATCATCGAGGACATCGCGCCGGGCGGTCTCGAGCAGGTGCGGACGATCGCCGGGGTCAGGGACGAGCAGTAGACGGTGGAAGTTGCACCAGCGGCGCGCCGCGGACGGTCGCTCCCGGGCCCGCACGGAACGAGGAGGGCGAAGCCATGTCGCAGAGCAGCCAGAAGTTCATCGCACGCAACCGCGCGCCGCGCGTGCAGATCGAGTACGACGTCGAGCTGTACGGCGCGGAGAAGAAGATTCAGATCCCCTTCATCGCCGGCGTCCTTGCCGACCTCTCCGGCAAGCCTGCCGAGCCGCTCCCGCCGGTCGCGGACCGGAAGTTCCTGGAAGTCGACGTGGACAATTTCGACAGTCGCATGAAGGCGATGAAGCCGCGTGTCGCCTTCCAGGTCCCGAACACGCTCACCGGTGATGGCAACCTGCAGGTCGAGCTGACCTTCGAGAGCATGGACGACTTCTCGCCGGCGGCGATCGCACGCAAGGTCGACGCGCTCAACAAGCTGCTCGAGGCGCGCCAGCAGCTCGCGAACCTGATCACGTACATGGACGGGAAGTCGGGCGCCGAGGATCTGGTGGCGAAGCTGCTCCAGGATCCGGCGCTGCTCCAGACGCTCGCGGCCGCGCCCAAGCCGGCGGGATCGGACGCCGCGGGCTGACGGAGGCGAACGCACCGCGCGGCGCGACTAAGGCGCGAATCGCACGCCTTTTGTCGGGCAGCGCCGGCCGGGATCGGCGGACATGGGGACACACGAGGAGCAACACGATGGCTGAAGCGGAAAAGCAGACTGCAGGCGCCGAAGTCCTGCAGGTCGAAGGCGGCGAGCTCTCGCAGCTCCTGCAGAAGGAGTTCCGGCCGCGCACCGACGAGGCGAAGAGCGCCGTCGAGCAGGCGGTCAGGACGCTCGCGGAACAGGCGCTCGCGAACACGAAGCTCGTCGGCGCGGACGTCGTCAAGTCGATCGAGGCGATCATCGGCGAGATCGATCGCAAGCTTTCGGAGCAGATCAACCTCATCCTGCACCACGAGGATCTCCAGCGACTCGAGGGCGCCTGGCGCGGTCTGCACTATCTCGTCAACAACACCGAGACCGACGAGATGCTGAAGATCCGGGTGATGAACATCTCGAAGGCCGACCTGCACAAGACGCTCAAGAAGTTCAAGGGGACGGCGTGGGACCAGAGCCCCATCTTCAAGAAGATCTACGAGGAGGAGTACGGCACCTTCGGCGGCTCGCCGTACGGGGTGCTGATCGGCGACTACTATTTCGACCAGACGGCGCCCGACGTCGAACTGCTCGGCGAAATGGCGAAGATCGGCGCTGCGGCACACACGCCCTTCATCGCCGGCGCGTCGCCCACCGCCATGCAGATGAGCTCCTGGCAGGAGCTCGCCAACCCGCGCGACCTCACCAAGATCTTCCAGACGCCGGAGTACGCCGCATGGCGCAGCCTGCGCGAGTCGGAGGACGCGCGCTACGTCGGCCTCGCCATGCCGCGCTTCCTCGCACGCATGCCCTACGGCGCGAAGACCAATCCCGTTGACGACTTCGACTTCGAGGAAGACACGGGCGCTGCCGACCACAGCCGCTACGCCTGGGCGAACTCCGCCTACGCGATGGCGACCAACATCACGCGCTCGTTCAAGCTCTACGGCTGGTGCTCGCGCATCCGCGGCATCGAGTCGGGCGGTTCGGTCGAGGGCCTGCCGGTGCATACCTTCCCGACCGACGACGGCGGCGTGGACATGAAGTGCCCGACCGAGATCGCGATCACCGACCGGCGCGAGGCGGAGCTGGCCAAGAACGGCTTCATGCCGCTGCTGCATCGCAAGAGCTCCGACTTCGCGGCGTTCATCGGCGCCCAGTCGCTGCAGAAGCCGGCCGAGTACGACGACCCGGACGCCACCGCCAACGCCAACCTCGCGGCGCGGTTGCCCTACCTCTTCGCCTGCTGCCGCTTCGCGCACTACCTCAAGTGCATCGTGCGCGACAAGATCGGCTCGTTCAAGGAGCGCTCGGAGATGCAGCGCTGGCTGCAGAACTGGATCATGAACTACGTCGACGGCGATCCGGCGCATTCTTCCGAGTCTACCAAGGCGCAGAAGCCGCTCGCTGCGGCAGAGGTGCAGGTGGAGGAGGTGGAAGGCAATCCCGGGTACTACAACGCCAAGTTCTTCCTGCGGCCGCACTACCAGCTCGAGGGTCTGACCGTCTCGCTCCGGCTGGTGTCGAAGCTGCCGTCGCTGAAGGCGGGCGGTTAGTTGCCGGCCATGCAAGCCCGATCTCGTGGAGAGCACGCACACGGGTTTCGCGTCGGGTGGACATCGTTGCAGACGCAATCAGAAAAGGAGGTACAGCCGTGGCATCGGACATTCATCTGAAGATCGGCGACATCAAGGGCGAGTCGACGGACGACAAGCACAAGGACGAGATCGACGTCGACAACTGGAGCTGGGGCGCGAGCAATCCGGGCTCGATGGCTTACGGTGGCGGTGGCGGCACGGGCAAGGTCTCCTTCCACGACCTGTCGTTCGTTCACAAGGTCGACAAGGCGTCGCCCAACCTCTGGAAAGCATGCTCCACGGGTGAGCACATCAAGGAGGCGACGCTCGCATCCGCCAAGCAGGGCAAGGGCCAGCAGGACTTCCTGGTGATCAAGATGTCCGACGTGCTCATCACCTCCGTCTCGGTGTCGGAGGCGAACGGCGCCGGGTCGGTGCCGATGGAGACCGTGACCATGCAGTTCGGCAAGGTGGACCTCGAGTACAAGCCGCAGAAGCCCGACGGCTCGCTCGACGCCGGCGTGAAGTTCAAGTTCGACATCAAGGCGAACAAGGAAGGCTGACGGCTGCTCGGCAGCGCAGGGAGAACCGCTCCCCGCGCTCGCCCGGGCGGCTTCGAGGGCATTCGCCGGAAGTGCGGGAAAGCGTGCGCATGGCCTACCAGGACATCTTCCTCAGCGTCGAGACCACCAAGCAGGGGCCGATCAAGGGCGAGTCGCACGACGCCGCCCACAAGAACGAGATCGACGTCATCGGCTGGCGCTGGGGCATGCAGGCACGTACGGCGCTCGGCGGCGGCGGCGCTGCGCCGAAGGCGACCATCAACGAGCTGGTCGTGACCAAGCGTGTCGACAGCGCTTCCACCGCGCTCATGAGCGCGCTGCGCAACAACGACGAGATCCGCAAGGCGGTACTGACCTGTCGCAAGGCAGGCGGCGGGCAGCAGGACGCGTTGCGCGTCACGATCCAGAAGGGACGACTCACCAACCTCGAGGTGAGGAGCGCAGTGGAGGACGGCGCCACGGCGCTCGAGGAGGAGATCACCCTCGCCTTCAAGCGCATCACGGTGGAATACGTTCCGCAGGGTGAGGACGGACAGCAACGCGGCTCGACGATGTTCGAGGCCGAGATCAACTAGGCGCGCCGACCGGGGCGCCGGGAACCGCGCTCGGAGGCAACACGTCCCGAGCGGTCCGCGCGCCGATGAGGGAGCAAAGGCAGTGACGGCTGCACTCGAGATCGCCGAACGGAGCGTGAGCAGCGGCGACCTGAAGGGCGCGCTGCGAAACCTCCATGAGGCGGTGCGGGTGCAGCCTTCGAACGCGAAGCTGCGCATCTTCCTGTTCCAGTTGCTTGCGCTCCTTGGACGCTGGGATCGCGCGCTCACGCATCTCGATGTCGCGGCGACGCTCGATGCCGGGACGCTCGCCATGAAGCAGGTGTACCGCGAGGCGATCGCCTGCGAGATGCTGCGTGCACGGGTCTTCGCAGGCGAGAAGGCGCCGATGGTGCTCGGGCATCCGGGGGAGTGGCTGGCGTTGCTGATCGAGTCCCGGCTGCAGGCGGGGCGCGGCGCGAAGGAGCTCGCCGCGTCGCTGCGCTCGCGGGCCTTCGAGCTGGCGCCTACGACCTCGGGGACTCTCGACGACGCGCGGTTCGAGTGGATCGCCGACGCCGACATGCGCCTCGGTCCGGTGCTCGAAGTGATCATGAACGGCCGCTACTACTGGGTCCCGTTCGCGAACCTCGCAAGGGTGTCGATCGAGAAGCCGACGGATCTGCGCGACCTCGTCTGGGCGCCCGCACATCTGCAGCTTGCGAACGGCGGCGAGAGCGTCGCCTTGCTTCCGGTGCGTTACCCGGGATCCGAGCAGTCCGACGACAGTGCGGTCGTTCTCGGGCGCACGACGCTTTGGGAGGAAGCACTGCCGGGCGTATTCCACGGGCTCGGGCAGCGCGTCATCGCGACCGACCTGAGCGAGCACGCGCTGCTCGAGGTGCGCGAGATCCGCCTCGGCGAGGCGCCGGCGCACTGAGCGCATGCCCGAGCTCACGCCCCAGGAGCGCCTTCAGCCCGCGCTCCTCGACCGGCTTACCGACGAGCGGCCGGACCGGAGCACCGAACCGGCGAGCGCGAGGGTCATCGACGCGCAGCGCCTGCGGCGTGCCGTGCTCCGCGACCTCGCGTGGCTCTTCAACAGCACCGGGCTCGCCGGCGGCGACCTCGCCGCGCTCAACGACGACGCGCGGCACTCGGTGCTGAACTTCGGCCTGCCGCCGTTCGCGGGCGAGCTCGCCTCGACCCTCGACATCACCGGGCTGGAGAGCGCCATCCGGCAGTCGATCGTCGACTTCGAGCCGCGCATCGATCCCGAGTCGCTCGCCGTCACCGCGATCACCCAGCAGATCGGCCTCGACCACCACAACGTGGTCTCGGTGGAGATCTGCGGGCGGCTATGGGCTCAGCCTGTGCCGCTGGAGATGCTGCTGCGCACCGATCTCGATCTCGAGACGGGCGAGGTGCGCATCCGCGAGCTCGGCGGCGCGGCGTTCGGATGAAGGGACGGCGATGGACCCGCGGCTGATCCGCCACTACAACACCGAGCTGCAGCACCTGCGCGAGATGGGGGGCGAGTTCGCGCGCCAGTTTCCCAAGATCGCGGCGCGGCTCGGCATGGAAGGGATCGAGGTCAGCGATCCCTACGTAGAGCGCCTGCTCGAGGGCGCCGCCTTCCTCGCGGCGCGGGTGCAGCTGCGGCTCGATGCCGAGTTCCCGCGCTTCACCCAACGCCTGCTCGAGGTCGTCTATCCCGGCTATCTCGCGCCGACGCCGGCGATGGCGGTCGTGCAGCTGCAGCCCCTCCTCACCGAGTCCAATCTCGCACGCGGCGTCGTGGTTCCGCGCGGTGCCTCGATGCGCGCCGCAACGCTGCGCGGGGAGTCTACGGCGTGCGAGCTCCGCACCGCACACGAGGTTTCGCTCTGGCCGATCGAGCTGGTTGCGGCCGAGTACTTCGCCTTCGCGCCCGACCTGCCGCTGCAGCAGCTTCCTGGCGCCGTACGCGCGCGAGGAGGAGTGCGGCTGAGGCTGCGTACGACCGCGGGCCTCGCCTTCAAGGATCTCGCCCTCGACCGCCTGTCGCTGCATCTCTGCGGCGCGGAGGAGATCGCGTTCAAGCTGCACGAGCTCGCGCTCGGCGCCTGCAGCGGCGTTCTCGTCTGTCCGACGCAACGTCCGCTGCCGTGGTTCGAGCTCCTGCCCGGCAGCTCCGCGCAGCCGCGCGGTTACGAGGACGGGGATGCGCTGCTCCCGGTCACGCTGCGCGGCTTCCAGGGCTACCGGTTGCTGCAGGAGTACTTCGCCTTCCCGCAGCGGTTCCTGTTCGTGGAGATCGCCGGCCTGCAACGCGTCCTGCACCGCGCGGGGACGTCGGAGCTCGAGCTGGTGCTGCTGTTCGATCGCGTCGAGCCGGCGCTCGCCGGCCGCGTCGACACCTCCAACTTCCTGCTCCACTGCACGCCGGCGATCAACCTCTTCCCGCGGCGCGCCGACCGCATCCACCTGACCGACGCCGAGCACGAGTACCACGTCGTGCCCGACCGCACCCGGCCGCTCGACTTCGAGGTGTACGAGGTGTCCGCAGTGACCGGCTACGCCGTGGGCACCGACGGCGAGCAGGCGTTCCGGCCGCTCTACGCCGCGTTCCACGAGGAGGCCGAGGAGGAGCATGCGTACTTCACCGTTCGCCGCGAGCCGCGCCTGCCCTCGGTGCGGCAGCGGCAGAAGGGCGCGCGTTCGAGCTACATCGGCACCGAGGTCTTCCTCGCGATCGTCGATTCGGCAGAGGCGCCCTACCGCTCGGATCTGCGGCAGCTCGCGGTGCGTACGCTCTGCACCAACCGCGACCTGCCGCTGCAGCTCCCCATCGGGTCAGGCAGCACGGACTTCCTGCTCGAGTCCGCCGCGCCGCTCGTCGCGATCCGTGTCGTCAAGGGGCCCTCGCGCCCGATCTCGCCGCTCGCAGACGGGGCAATCTCCTGGGAGCTGATCAGCCACCTGTCGCTCAACTATCTCTCCTTGCTCGAGGGCGAGCGGGAGGGCGCAACGGCGCTGCGCGAGCTGCTGCGCCTCTATGCGACCACGAACGATCTCGGCGCGACGAAGCAGATCGAGGGCGTGAAGTCCGTACGGGCGCAGCCGCTGGTGCGGCGATTGCCGCTCCCCGGCCCGATCGCGTTCGGCAGGGGCGTGGGTATCGAGCTCGAGCTCGATGACCTCGCGTTCGAGGGTGCGAGCCTGTTCCTCTTCGGCTCGGTGATGGAGCGTTTCCTTGCGCGGCACGCTTCGCTCAACGGCTTCACCGAAACCGCGGTGCGCACGGCGCGGCGTGGCGAGGTGATGCGATGGAGGCCACGGTGCGGGGCGCGCCCGATCCTGTAGAGTTCTTTGCGGCGGTCGCGCGCGCGCCGTACGCCCACGACTTCTACCACGCGCTGCGCCGCGTGGAGTGCCTGTTCGCCGACAAGCCGCGCCTCGGCACCGCGCCACGCATCGTGGACGAGCCGGTCCGCCTGGGCCAGGAGCCTGCGCTCGACTTCGCGCCGGCCGCTCTCTCGGCGCTGCGAATACCGGCGGCGGGCGGCACGCCGCGCCTGGAGGTGCGTTTCCTCGGGCTGCTCGGGCCGAACGGCGCGCTGCCGCTGCACCTCACCGACTACGCGCGCGAACGCCTGATCCATGCCGGCGACGCGACCTTCGCGCGCTTCCTGGACGTGCTCAACCATCGCTTCCTCGCGCTCTTCTACCGCGCGTGGGCGCAGGCGCAGCCGACCGTACAGCTCGACCGCCCGGCGCAGGACCGCTTCGCGATCTACATCGGCGCCGTCGAGGGGCTGGCCCCGACCGCGCTCCGAGGTCGCGACGCGCTGCCCGACGAGGCGAAGCGGTTCTTCGCCGGCTGGCTCGGGCGCCAGGTGCGCAATCGCGAGGGCCTGGTCGCCCTGCTCGCGGGCTATCTCCGTGTTCCGGTGCAGGTCGAGGAATTCGTCGGCCACTGGATGGCAGTCCCGGCCGACGATCGTGCGCGTCTCGGCAGTCTTGCCGCCGCCGCGACGCTCGGTCGGGGGGCGGTCGTGGGGCGCGCCGTTTGGGATCGGCAACACCGCATCCGCATCCGCCTCGGGCCGCTCACCCTCACGCGGTACGAGGGCTTCCTCCCCGGGGCGCGTGGTCTCGAACGGCTCGTCTCATCGGTGCTTACCTACGTCGGCTGGGAGTTTCGCTGGGACGTGCGCCTGTGCCTGAGCCGCGCGGAAGTGCCGCGAGCGCGTCTCGGCAGTTACGGACGACTCGGATGGACGACATGGCTCGGGGCATGGCGCCGGCCCGAGGATGCCGCGGACCTCGTGCTCGATCCCGAGATCCGGCGCGACGCGCTGCGCGGTCGGGAGGAAGCGGGATGAGCGAGATCAGTCGCGTCGCCTTGTTCGGCAAGCTCAATCCGCTCGCCTACAAGGCGGTGGAAAGCGCAACGGTCTTCTGCAAGCTGCGCGGCAACCCCTACGTCGAGCTCGTGCACTGGATCGCGCAGATCGTGCAGCTGCCGGACTCCGACCTCCATCACATCGTGCAGTGCTTCGACATAGACCACGCGGCGCTCGCGCGTGACATCACCGCGGCGCTCGATCGACTGCCGCGCGGCGCGACCTCGATTACCGATCTCTCCGCGCACCTGGAGAACGCCGTCGAACGCGGCTGGGTATACGGGACGCTGATGTTCGGGGAGTCGCAGGTCCGTACCGGCCATCTCGTGGTCGGCATCCTCAAGACCCCCTCGCTGCGCCCGGCCTTCACCGGCATCTCGCGCCTCTTCGAGCGGATCCGAGCGGACGACCTGACCGAAGACTTCCGCAAGATCGTCACAGGCTCTCCCGAGGAGGGGCAGCGCGCGACGGATGGCACCCTCGCCGGCGCGACGCGCTGCGCGGTCGGGAGGAAGCGGGATGAGCGAGATCAGTCGCGTCGCCTTG
>Ga0114939_10002963_pt1 | contig 12145 bp, 14 predicted proteins | sample AshMeaCrysSpring_FD_87196 | JGI IMG/M metagenome (GOLD analysis project Ga0114939, IMG submission 87196) | Groundwater microbial communities from Big Spring, Nevada to study Microbial Dark Matter (Phase II) - Ash Meadows Crystal Spring | ecosystem: Environmental > Aquatic > Deep subsurface >... | reverse complement strand
CATAGGAGGAGCGGATGACGGAAGAAGAAAAAAAATCCATTCTGGCCAACTGGAGGGATTCGGCTAAAAAGGTGCTCTACGGCATGGCTGGTCACGACATGGCGCGTTATGCGCTCAAAACGCGCGGATCGATGGAACACCTGTTTATTTTGATCACGATGGGGGACTTGCTGGGCATTCCGATCCTGCCACCGTATTATTCCCTGCGGCTGCTGCCTTATGTGGTCCCCCAAATATCCACCTGGAAGCGACGCATGTTGCGCGAACGGGACCTGACCGACGCCCTGGCTTAGCCGATCCTGGTTTTCCAATCGGGGCCAAGGGATTCGGTTTAAGCGAAGGGCTGCCACACAAAGCGGAAGGATGGCGCTCATGTTATCCAAACTTTTCAGTGATCAACCGGAGCGGCGCTATATCATGTTCGGCGGCAAGGGTGGGTTGGGAAAAACGACCTTTTCGGCCGCGGCTGCTTACTACTTGGCCAAAATCGGGAAAAGAGTACTGGTGTTTTCGGTCGATCCCCAAGCCTCTTTGTCAGATATTTTCAAGAAGGATATCTTCGGCAAAGGCGCGGTGGAGATCATGCCAAATCTCTTTGCCCAAGAGATTGATGCGGATCACCGCATCCGCGAATATCAGCAGGAGATCCGCAAGAAGATTCTCGACATGTATGCCTTGGAAAGCGTGCCGGAGGAAATCGAGAACTACATTCAGGCGGCGGCGGCCGAACCGGCCATGGAGGAGAGCGCGATTTTCGATGAGGTCGTGGATATCGTCGTCAGCGGCGAATACGATTACTACATCTACGACATGGTTCCTCTGGGGCATGCGCTTTATTACCTCAGCATGGCGAGCGTATACGATGAATGGATCAGCAAAATTACCAAGCTGCGGGAGGAGATGGCGGAATACGATCAGGTGGCGGCCGTGATGCGCCGCGAGAAGGAAACCCAGGAGGATCAAATCCTCAAAGAGCTCCTCTATATCAAGCAGCGCATCAATGCGTCCTCAAGCATTCTCACCGACAAGGCGAAAACGGCATTTTTCTTCGTGCTGATCCCTGAGGAGATGATCATTTTCGACACGCAGCGCGCCGCCAAGCTGTTCGCCAAATTCAATGTTCCCCTGTCGGGGTATATCGTCAACCGGGTCATTCCAACGGAGCTGCGCGCTCAGAAGATTCCCGATTATCTGCGCAATCGTCTGGAAATGCAGAAAGGGTATTTAGAAAAAATCGACTCCATTTTCGGCGCGGAGGTTCTGGCGCAGGTCCCCGAATTCGAGCGCGATATCGCCGGCCTCCCCATGATCGAAAAAATGGCCCACGCCATGTTCGGCGGCTTTTAAATAAGGAGACGCTGGGGATGATAGCGAAAAGCATGAAGCAGTTCATCACCGAGCATCCGGATATCAAGTATGTTTTTTTCGGGGGCAAGGGGGGTGTCGGCAAAACCGTGATGGCGGGAGCCGCCGCACTGTGGTTCGCCCAGCGCGGCCTGAAGACCTTACTGGCTTCGACCAACCCGGTGCACAGCTTGACCGGTTTGCTGGACCAGAACGTCTTCGGCCGGCCCACACCCGTGAGGGGGGTGCCCAATTTCATCGCTTACGAGATCGACACGAAAGACACGATCGAAAAATCCAAGCGGGAGATCAAAGAAAAGATCGAATGGTTTTTGAAGTTTGCGGATATCAAAACCAAGGCGGACGAGTTTGTCGAAAGCGCCACCATGAACCCGGCCTTTGAAGAGTCGGCCATGTTCGAAAACATGATCGACCTGATGTTTGAGAACAAATACCAGGTCTACGTGTTCGACACGGCGCCCACGGCGAATGCCCGACGGCTTCTGGGGATGTCCAGCGTTTACTCCATGTGGGTCAACAAAATGGTACAGAGCCGGGAGGAGGCCAAATCGCTGCGCGAACTGCTGTCCTACAGCGGGAAAAAAGAAAAAAAGGACCCGCTGATGGATTATCTGCTCAATTTCCGAAAGCGGATGGCGCATGCCAAAACCCTTCTGACCGATGCCGGTAAAACAGCCTTTTTCTTCATCACCCTGCCGGAGGCGCTGCCGATTGCCGTCATCAAGCGTTTCATCAATTGGTTCCATGAGTTCGGCATCCCGGTCGGCGGCGTCATCGTCAACATGCTGATCGACAGCGGCTCGCTGAGCGACGATTCGCCGGAATTTGTCGTCAACCGGGTGGCTATGCAAAAAGACTACATGGACGAAATCTGGAAATCGTTTCCGGATGTGCGCTCGGTGTTGCCGCTTTGGGAAACCGAAGTGCGCGGCACGGCGATGCTCAAGCGCGTCGTGGATGTTTTATTTGCCTGACCCATGCATCCCAAACCGATCCGTTTGGTTAAAGATGACTCCATCATTTATCATTTTTTTTTGCGGCCTGCTTTACGTCGTTATTTTTTGGGTCCTTTCTCTGATGCGCCGAGAAAGGCTGTCCAACCAATTTGCCTATGAAGGGTTGGGTCTGACCGGAATCGCTTATGCCGCCGTCCAATGGGGCGGGGTCGCGGTGCACCCGATTTATTTCCTATTCTTGATCTACCTGATCACCATGAGGGCGCGCTTGCTGGTGGAGCTGGGCAATCTGTTCTCAAAATCTGGGCGCCATCGCATGGCTCTGCGCCTCTACCACCTGTCCATGCATGTGTTCTCGGATCAATCCTCGCGGTTGATCGCCTTGATCAACATCGGAGCGGCTTATTTGGCGATGGGGAGTGTGGACCAAGCTGTAGGAGTACTCGAAAACGCCAGGGCGCTCGTTTCCAAGCAGCTCGGGCCGAAACATGTGGCAGGGTGCTGCTTCAATTTAGGCATGGCTTACCGCCGGGCCGGGCGGCATGCGGATGCCCTTCGGCAATTCGCAGAGGTCGGGGATATTTATCCGATGTCCGTGTACGCGCAGAGGGCCGAGAGGGCGCGCTTTGCAACCCTGGAAGAAGCCGGCATGGCGACGAATACTCCGAAAAAAGAAAGTAACGCTGGCGTGTGAGCCAATCTGGGAAAACAATTGACAAACCTCCGAAATATCGATTTATTGTGAAATCTGCGGGCATTCCTCTCCCCATAACAGGTAGTCGTATGAAAATTGCGGTTCTTGGCGGATTAGGCCTTCAGGGCAAAGCAGCCCTGCTGGACTTGGCGCGCAGCAACCGGGTAGAGAAAGTGGTTTGCGCCGACTGCAGCTTGAATGATTGGAGCAAGCTGGCGGCCATCGCGGATGTTTCCAAGATTCAGCCGGTCCTGGTGGACGGATCCTCCAAAGCGGCGCTGGTGTCCCTCTTTAAGCAGGGCTTCGACGCCGTCATCGATCTTTTGCCGCTGCCCTTCATGGTCAATGCCTTCGAGGCGGCCTTGGAGGCCAGGGTGCCCCTTGTCAGCACGAACTACGGAAAGCCCATCCGCCACCTGCACGAAGCCGCCCTGGCCGCCGGCGTCAGCCTCATGCCGGAATGCGGACTCGATCCCGGAATTGATCTCGTAATCTGCGGACATGCCGTGCGCCAGTTCGACGAGCTGCACGTGCTGAATTCCTACTGTGGAGGCATCCCGGAACGAAAGGCGTGCACCAATCCGCTTGACTACAAGATCAGCTGGAATTTCGACATGGTGCTGCGTTCACAGAAGCGGGCATCGGTTTTCATCCGAGCGGGCGAAAAAATAGAGGTGCCGGCGGAGCAGCAGCACGAGTCCGAAATGATTCACACGATCTCGTTTCCCGGCCTCGGAGACATGGAAGCGGTGCCGAACGGGGACGCCGTGTTCTATACCGACCTGCTGGGGGTGACGTCCGGAATCCGCGAGGCCGGGCGCTATCTCCTGCGCTGGCCGGGATGGGCTGCATTCTGGCGGCCCTTGAAACGACTGGGCCTGCTCTCCGATGAGCCCTTAAAAGGCTTGGACTGCGCCGTGACGCCCCACCAGTTCATGGTTAAGCTCCTGGAGCCTCAGCTTCAATACCAGGATGGCGAAAAAGACATCGTCGCCATGTTCAATGTCTTCTCAGGAATCAAAGACGGCCGCCCCAAGACCTTAAAGACCGCACTGGTCATCGAGCGCGACCTGAAATCAGGCCTCTTCGGCATGAGCCTGGGGGTCGGGTTTCCGGCGAGCATCGTCGCGCAGATGCTCGCCGGGGGTGAAATCGACCAGAAAGGCGTTCTCAACCCCGCGCTGCACGTACCGTATGCGCCGTTCATGAAAGCACTGGCGGAAAAAGGGATCGTCGTTACGGAAGAGGCGGAGTAGACTGCAACCTAAAACTAAGGAGGACGGGATCATGAAACGTTTCAAATGGGTCATTGCGTTCCTGATGGTGGTCGGGTTTTCGTCGCTGGCAGTCGCGGGCACACTCGAGGAAATCGCGCAGCGCGGCGAGCTGCGGGTGGCCTGCCAGACCCAGGGGCCCCCTTTCAGCTTCATCGACAAGAACGGCAAGCGTACCGGTAGTTCGATCGAGCTGTGCGAGATGCTGGCCAAGGACATGGGCGTCAAGGTGACGTTTCTCGATTTCGACTGGGACGGACTCATTCCGGCCCTGCTCTCCAAAAAGGCCGATATTCTGGCGGCCGACATGACACCCACCATAAAACGGGCCATGAAAATCGCTTTCACCAAACCCTTCATGTACACGGGCAGCGTGGTCTTCGTAAAAACCGACAGCCCGATCAAAGCAGCAGCAGACGCCAAAAAAGCCGGCTTAAGGGCCGCTGTCTTGCTCGGCTCTACAGGCGAAAATGAAGCGAAAAAAGCCTTTCCCCAGGCTGAGCTCAAATCGTACAAAGGTGGCGGGCCTCTTCTGCTCGATGCCGTCATGCAGGGCCAGGCGGATTTCGGTGTGAACGATGCCTCCGCTGTTGTGGGGGGATTGGCAAACTACCCGGCCAATAGCATCCGAATCCTGCCCGAGCAGCTTTCCAAAGAGCCTCTGGCCTTCGCGGTGCGCTACGATTCGCAGGATCTGCTTGAATTGGTGAACCTCTTCTTCCACAACGCCGGTCTCGACGGCCGTTTGGAGCAGAATCTGAACTATTGGGTCAACACGCTGGATTGGAAAAAGGACCACTGATGAAACCGCAAGTGGTTTCATGACCATTAAACTGCGGGCCGCCCGATGGGGCGGCCTTTGGTTTTAAGCGGGTCTTCAAGCCTGTTGGGGCGGCATTATGCTCGAGACGTTTAATTTCAGAGTCATCCTGGAATATATGCCGCTTTTTGCAAGCTGCTTTTTCGCTACGCTATGGCTCTCCGCCGCAGGCTTGATAGGCTCCCTCGCAGTGGGGATCGTCGCTTGCGGTATGCGCATCGGCCGGTCCAAACTGCTTTCCGGCACCGCATCCATCTACATCGAAAGCATCCGTTCAACCCCGCTGCTGGTGCAACTGTTTTTCTTTTACTTTGGCCTGCCCTCCATTGGTTTGCGCATGTCGGAGGCCTCCACTGGCATTCTGGCGCTGGCTTTGAACAGTGGCGCTTACATGGCGGAGATCATCCGGGCGGGGATCCAGTCCATTTCCCTTGGACAGGTAGAGGCCGCAGTCTCATCCGGCCTGAACTACTTTCAGCGCATGCGCTACGTGATCCTGCCGCAGGCCATCGGCGTGACGCTGCCGCCGATGTTGGGTCAAGCCATCGTGCTGGTGAAGGATTCGGCGCTGCTGTCGCTGATCTCCCTGCCGGAATTGACGCGCGCAGGCCAGATCATGAACTCGGAGCGCTTCATGCCCGCGGAGGGATTCCTGACCTCGGCGGCGTTCTACCTGCTGATTTACTACGTCCTTAAATGGATGACGGCCTGGTCGCAGAAACGGCTGATTTATCTGCAAACGTAAGGGGAAGGGGTCAAGGATTCCAGGGCTCGAGGGGTCAAGTGAAGAGAAGGACTGGCAACGCGTGCGGTTTTTCACTTGACCCCTGGGCCCCTCGAACCCTGCGCAAGCTTATGTGGGGCTTCTACATAGAGCAGCTGATGCACAGCCTGCCCTTCTTCCTCAAGGGGCTGTGGATGACCGCCGCCGTCTCGGGCCTGAGCCTGATCATGGGCACCGTCATCGGTTTCATCTGGGGAACCATGCGCGCTTCACGCAGCCGGATCGTGAAGGCTCTCATCGGCGCCTGGACGGACCTTATCCGGGGCACACCGTTCCTGGTCCAGATCTTCATTGTATTCTTCATTCTGCCGGAGTTCGGTATTCAACTGGAGGCCTTCCCGGCGGCGGTGATCGCTTTAACCAATCTCGCCTCCTGTTTCATCTGCGAAATCGTGTCGGCCGGCATTCTGGCGGTTCCTCCCGGCCAGCGGGAGGCCGCCACCTCCACGGGGTTGAACTGGTTCCAGCAACTGCGTTACGTGATCATGCCGCAAGCCATGCGAGTGATCCTGCCGCCGCTCGTCGGCCAATACGTTCTGTTGATCAAGGATTCCTCCGTGGTGTCGGCGATCGGCGTCATCGACGTCACCCGGGTCGGATGGCTCACGGTGCAGCGCATCCCCCAGGGGCTCCTGGTGTTCGGGCTGGTGGCGGCTTTGTATTTCGTCATCTGCTATCCGCTCATCAAACTCTCCAGCAGCCTGGAGAAGCGCATGTCGGTGGGCTATTCTCGGGAAAAAGAGTAGGCCATGATCGAATTCAAAGGCGTCCATAAATGGTTTGGAGAGCTTCACGTGCTCAAAAACATCGACCTCAAGGTCGATACGGCGGAGGTGCTGGTGGTCTGCGGCCCCAGCGGCTCGGGCAAAAGCACTCTCATCCGCTGCATCAACCGCCTGGAGACCATCCAGAAGGGGGAGATCATCGTCAACTCCGCCAAGGTCCACGATTCTAGAACCAACATGACCAAGCTGCGGGCCGAGATCGGCTTCGTCTTCCAGCAGTTCAACCTCTATCCCCACATGACGGCGCTCCAGAACGTGACGCTCGCGCCGATGAAGGTCCGAAAAGTCTCCAAGAAGGACGCCGAGGACCAGGGTCGGTACGTGCTCGAGAAGGTCGGCCTGGTCGACAAGCTGCACCAATATCCGGCCCAGCTTTCGGGCGGCCAGCAGCAGCGTGTCGCCATCGCCCGAGGGCTGTGCATGCGGCCCAAAATCATGCTCTTCGACGAACCGACGTCCGCGCTGGACCCGGAAATGATCAACGAAGTCCTGGAGGTCATGCGCAACCTCGCGCGGGAGGGAATGACCATGATCGTCGTCACCCACGAGATGGGCTTCGCGCGCGAAGTCTCCCACCGCGTCGCCTTCATGGACTATGGGGAGCTGATCGAAATCGCGCCCCCCGGCGAGTTCTTCTCCCGCCCGAAGAGCGAGCGGACCAAGCTTTTCCTCAGCAAGATCCTGACCCACTGACATATCCGATGCGCACATCAGGCGACGTGGTCAGCCGGCACGCGGCCGGATAACCAAAATCCAGTCGTCGAGCGCTGCCTAAATCTACCCCCTTCCCGATCGAGATTCCCGCCGATACGCACGGGCAGAAACGGTATTTTCCGCATCCCTTGAAAGATTAAAGATAAAGGACAACCAACCGATAATCCAATAAGGTCTGAATGGATCGAGTTGACTGTACCCCGAGACGAACATCACAGACCATATGTCCGTGTAGGCTGGTTTTAGGAAAGGAGAACATGGGGATGGAGGTGAAAATGCCTGCCACCCAGTTGTGTTATACACCCTTTCATTGCACCAAGCTTTGCCGCAATGTCATCTTGACCTCGATTCATTTCTCGTCGGATGCAGATGCGTGCGCCGCCGAGGAATCCGATGAAAAAGTGGTTTTCGACTGCGCCGAAAAGAATACGTGCGGCGTCTGTACTGAATTTGGTCGAACTCGCAGTTATAACTGGGAATTGTGCTCTAACCCGGAATTGAAGACGACTGTTTCAGAATGAATACGAAACTGCTTGAATACATCTTGAATGGCAACATCGTGATTAATTCCCTCGATGTCCTCGGGCATTGGGTTAAGCGTTTTCCGGACCATCCGCACCTTTTGAAAATCTACGCGAGCCTTCTGGCTACCAACAACCACCCCCAGGCGGCTGCCCACCATTATGACCGCTCGGCGCAGATCTTTTTGAAGGAAGGCCAATTCCTGCAGGCCATCGCCACCAAAATGGCGCAGTGGCAGGCTGTCAGGCCGCAGCGGCAGGAAATTGAAGCGTTTCTTTCAATCTGCAGAGGCCAAGGCCCTGATGGTAAACCGGCAACCGCTTTCTGGAAGAGTCTGAACACGGATGAGTTTTTCGATCTTTATCAGATTTCCGAGAATTCATGCCATCCTCCTGGAATCACCGTTAAACAACTGGGAGAGATTGAGAAGCAATTGTATTTTGTCGTCTCTGGAGAGCTCAGGGAGTCCAATTACCGGATGGTCGAAGATCCGCAGGCCAAGTTTAAGAAACCCATCCAGATGCTGGGTTCGAACGACATCTTTGGGGTCATCTATCCATTTTCCAAAGACATTCGATCCCAGTCGCATATCGTAACTCTGAAAAGAACCGAGTTGATCCGCCTTAAGAAAGAAAAACTGATTCGGTTATGCAAGGTTCACCCGCAGCTTGAAGCGAAGATCATCGAACTCCTTCAAATTCGCTATTCCAAGACATCGAGCAATGGTTCTTCGCTGGCACGCAAAGCGAAACGGTATAATCTTTCGACCCCTATTGCGGTTGAAATCCATTCTGAGAACGGGGAAGCGCCGATTCGGCTTGTCGGCTTCTCGCGGGATCTTTCCGTTTCAGGGTTGTGCTTCCTGATCCCTAGTGCCATTATTGAAGACGGCCATCAGGCGGTCCTGGAGGGTGTTTTTAACGGCGAACATTCGGAAGCGCGGGTGATTTTATCCATTGAAAAAATGTCACTGATTGTGCCGGGGAGGATTGTCCGAAAAGAGAAGCTTCTCGAAAACGGCCAGATTCATGTAGCGATGGGCATCCGATTCGATGATTTGCCCCCGATGTTGGGCGGCGCCTTTTTTGCCTTGGCACAAAGCGCCGGCCTGCTCAATAAAGGCGCAAGCCCCGTCGAGGCCACAGAGGAAGATACGGCTTAACTTGGACCGCCACGCTTCGACCGCCCCAACCAAAGAAAAAGTCAACCCGAGCGCAGACGGCGCAGAACCATGTGATCGGCCTGTCGGCCGGCACCGTCGCAGCGGCGATTCTGCCATCCACTCCTCCAACCAGGTGTTAAACACCAGCGAAGCTTGTGATTACCTCCGCATCTCGCGTCCCACTTTTCTGAAATTAATCGCTACCGGCAGGATCCGCGCAACAAAGCTCGGCAAGGGATGGAAAGTTCTAAACACCGAGCTTGAACGGCTTCTGCTGGCCGAATGAATTTCCTGACGGGTTGCGCGGCAATGCCTTTCGGCATGGATGCCCATCGCCGCGTCACCTCCTTTACAAAAAGCGCAATGCGTGCAAGAAATGGTGTGCATTGAAGCTGGCCTTATTGACTCTCAGCCTTTCCGGGAGGAACCTGCCGTGTCGGATGTTTATGTTCGACTGCGAGACCATTTGGACAGCCTGCCGTCGGGGTTCCCACCCACTGAAAGCGGCGTGGAATTGCGCATCCTCAAACGGCTCTTCACGCCGCAGGAAGCCGAGCTGGCATTAAACGTGACCCTCAGCCTGGAGCCGGCGGCCGTGATCGCCGCCCGAGCGGGCCTTTCGCCAGAAGAAGCCGAGGGTCGCCTGAAGCAGCTCTCCCGCAAGGGGCTGATTTTCTCCATCGAGTCCCCTGACCGTCCGCCCGTCTACATGGCCGCCCAGTTCGTGATCGGCATCTGGGAATATCATGTCAACGACCTCGACCCCGAGTTTATCCGGGACATGGACGAGTACATCCCGATCCTTTCGCGCTCGGCGTTCGGCCGTGTCCCCCAGCTTCGCACCATACCGGTCGGCAAAAGCATCGGCGCCGGCGTGGAGACGCTGCCGTATGAGCAGGCCGAGCAACTGGTCCGCAGTCAGACCAAGTTTCTGGTGGCCCCCTGCATCTGCCGCCGCGAGCACCAGATCAAGGGCCATCGCTGCGACAAGCTCATGGACGCCTGCCTGATCTTCGGCTGGGGCGCCGAATACTATGCGCGCAACGGCCTGGGGAGGTACATCACGCTGGAGGAAACCCTGCAAATCCTGAAAATGGCCGAGGAGCAGGCGCTGGTGCTCCAGCCGAGCAACGCCCAGGACATCGTCAATATCTGCTGCTGCTGCGGGGACTGCTGCCAGGTGCTGAAGCATCTGAAGCGCCTGCCGGCACCGGCTGCCGCCGTGGCCTCGCCGTTTGCGGCGGCGCTCGATCCGGAGCGTTGCACCGGATGCGGTACCTGCCCGGACCGCTGCCAGATGGAGGCTTTGAGCATGATGGACGCCCACGCGGTTCTCGACCTCGACCGCTGCATCGGCTGCGGGCTGTGTGTCACCACCTGCCCAAGCGGCGCGCTGAGTCTGGTGCGCAAGCCGTTGGAAAAACTGCCGCCGGTTCCCAAAAACTTGCGTGAAGCCTTCATTCTCAGGGCCAAGGCACGAATGAGCCAGCCCGAATAGCCGCTGCGCAGCCGTCACGCGGGTGTTTCCCCGGGACCTCCTGGCGAGCGACCCCCGTCCGCTTCACAAATAAAAGCAATCCGTCCATCAACGGGCCGTCATGACTTGAGCTTGAAAAGCCCCTCGGAGTCCGAACCGGTCAACCCGGCCTGGTAAGAACGCTCATCCACGGGAGACAAGCGGCTTTCCATTTCAGCATCGATCAGCGTCACCCGCCGGATCTCGTCGGTGCGCTGCGCGATCAGATCCATGGCACTGTCGGATGTCGTCCAGTCCAGCCGGTCGAAGCGCCTGAGATTCAGCGGGCCGGTATAGCCGCGCAGGGTTTTCTCGCGTTCGAGGTTGTAGTATTGCTCGAAGTAGGACATGACGAGCTCGCGCAGGGTGCGGTAGACCGGCTCGCGATAGCGCAAGCCCACGAAATTAGACTTGGCCACCGCCCCCCAATGACCGTGGATCTTGAAGATCGCCAGCAGGTGCTCGTCGTCGCGGCCGTTCGATAGCATGTCCAGGATCAGCGGCGGGTGACCGATGCGGCGCAGGGCCGCCGCGGCAAAGACGGCGCCGTCGAAACAGTGCGCCGTGCGCTCCTGCAGAACCCGCAGCGGGCAGCGGTAGAAATCGGCCGTGCTGTAGGGAATCGAATCCAGGAACCCCTGAACCGCGGCGGGACTGACAAGGCCCTTCAGAGTCGAGCGGTCGGCGGCGCTCAGCATCCGCTCGAAAGCGTCAGGGTCTAAGGTTCCGAAAGCAATCGACTGCGTCTCCATCGACGTCGTCCTCCCTGCTGGCCGGAATGCCCGGGTTTAAGGGGCGGGGCGGCTGGCAACTGCCGTGACCGTTATACCCAAACCCGGATGACATGCAAGTCGTATTCGCATAGAACTGATAGCGTTTCGACGGTTCCAAACCAGACGAAGGCCTACAGGCCCAATGCGCGGGCGGACGGCCGCGGCGGATCCCGATGATGCTCCAGGATGTTCAATTGATGTCCCGCATTGCGGTTTCCATCGTCATGGAGGCCGCCCCGTTTCTGTTACTGGGGTCCATGCTGTCGGCCGCCGTCGACCGATACGTGGATGCGGGGCGTATCGCCCGCCGGATCCCGAGCGGGCCGTTCGGTCGCCTGGCGGTCGGCCTGCTGGGCGGAATGGCCATGCCGATCTGCGAGTGCGGCTCGGTGCCCTTGGCCCGCCGCCTGCTGGAAAAGGGCGTGCCGCCGTTGACCGCGATCACCTACATGCTGGCGGCCCCGGTGATCAATCCGATCGTCCTGCTGTCGACCTACGTCGCTTTCGGCGGCAACCTGAGAATGGTTCTTGCCAGGGTGCTGGTCGTGGCCTGCAGCGCCGCCCTGACCGGATGGTTCAGCAGCCGCGGCGCGCACGGCGCGCGGCACGCGAATCCGGGCCCCATGGCCGCGCCGCCGCACGGGAACCATGCGCACGCCCACGCCCCCCATCACGTCAGCGCTCAGGGGCGCGGGAAGAGCTCGGTTTCGGATCTTCTCAGCAGCGGGGCCGCCGAATTCCTGGACATGGGCAAATACCTCATTCTCGGCGCGCTGGCCT
>Ga0114939_10002962_pt1 | contig 12148 bp, 18 predicted proteins | sample AshMeaCrysSpring_FD_87196 | JGI IMG/M metagenome (GOLD analysis project Ga0114939, IMG submission 87196) | Groundwater microbial communities from Big Spring, Nevada to study Microbial Dark Matter (Phase II) - Ash Meadows Crystal Spring | ecosystem: Environmental > Aquatic > Deep subsurface >... | reverse complement strand
TTGAATTTGACGATTTTTTGTTCATTTCAGCCGATGCCCAAATCCTGAAACAACTAAATTTCCTTCGGTAATTGAGAATTTTCTCAACTATTTTCAAGATTAAAAAAAACCTACCCTTGTAAGACCCCTCTACCACCCCCACCAAGATTTTTTTTAATAAGTCTTTACCCGGATTTAATATCAAATCCTGTGTCGATAATGGCTGTTTGCTCATGAATTTGACCGTCTACACCATAAACGCTTAAACGAATGGTGGCTTCATACTCAGCATTTACACGTCCAATAATCATAGTCACTTATGGGTACAACTTAGACCGTGTTTATAAATAAAATAATGTCATTCTGAGGAACGAAGAATCTAGGTTTTTCGGCTCCCGTCGAGAGATGCTGCGCTATCGCTCTGGTCAGCATGACAAATTAAGGTTTTTGCCGAATTTATAAACACCCTCTTAGACCGAAGCGGCGAATATGCCGAGAACCTATCCGCACAAACCAAATTTGTGCATCTGGGTATCGACTCTTAAGACGGTTTGAAGCAATAATTTCATTACTATTCATTTCCCAAGCACCTGTATCAATATCAATTGCAACAATTTTACCTGGGCTAGAAGCTTCAACTTCTTTTTAATTTTATAAAAAGTAAATAATTATTTAAATCTATTTTATCACTATGCGTAAATGCATTTTATTTTTGATTAACTTACGTTCTTGTCACAATTTGGAGTCGGGGAATGGTGGTAGATGCTTTGGAGGTAATCGCTGTAACTGGTGTAATTCGTCACTCAGACGACGAAGATTACATACTTGGGTCCCGGCTTTTTGAGCAATAGGTTGCACTACAGACCCGGTAAAAATCTGAAAATAATGTAAATGCGTGTTTGAGGGGTAGAAAGGGAGTAATACATTAATGGTATTAATTATTACTGCGTATTTCGTCTAACTTTCGTACCCCTCAATAAAGTAATTAAGTTTTAACTAGCTTATTTTGGTTTTTTGCCAATCTTCTAAAGCCCCTATTACAAAACTGGCTGCTGGATGATTGAGCGCTTGTGCTATAGCTTGAACGCTACCCGCTTTTAATGCACTGAGTACTCGTTGCTCCAAACTATAGTCTTTTTCGATACTTTCAATTGTTGCTGCTGCAACTTGCATTTTGCCAGTCGTGGTCTTTATAGGATAAGACTCACTTAACTGTTCTAATAGCTTTTGAATTTCCGCAGCCGCGTCAGCTAGACTTTGCGCTTTTCCAGCAGCATAGTAATTACCTTTGACATAATTACCCTTAACATTTTCGACGTAATCGCCGTTGCCCATTTGAATTGTACGATTGTCAGTCACGTGTATATCTCCTTGTGGATTGTTAATGTGAAACTTTGGACTTTGTAGAGTTGTATGCACCATATTCTCTAAGCTACGAATACGGTCATCTTTTTCTGCTATTAAAGCTTTATCTTCCCCAGAGACAATCTCTTTAAGCTTGTTATAATTCAAGAAATATTCTGCATTTAACTGTGAAAGATTTGCGGATGCTGCGGTCTTAACTCGGATTAAAAGGTTATCATCTCCTCGTTTTTCAATAGCCACGATTTCTAATTCAGCATCCGGATTGTTTTCAGATAACTTTTTATAAGCAATGGCGATAGCGCGGGGGTCAATATCTTGATTATGATAAAGGTCGAGGGTATCAAATATTGGTTTAATAAATTCCCCGAAATCTCCATCTTGAAAAACTTCTTTTTCATTATCTGGTTTTCTAAGTGGGTTGGGTTTATCTTCTGTCGGTACCCGCATATAAACATATTCACACCTAACTCCATTAAAGTTAGTATCCTGAGTAATATTCCAATCTTCGATATAACTACCTGTGAGAGTTGCTCCTGTGAAATCTGTTCCATCTAGCTGCGCTTGCTTTAGTTTAGACTTTGATAAATCTGTATCTTGGAAGTTAGCAAAATTTAGATTTGCGCCAATAAAACTTGCGTTTACTAAGTAAGATCCCTGTAGATTAATACCGGATAAATCAAAGCCATCAAAAATATTTTTTTCTCCATATCTTGATACAACTAGCTTTTGTACTTCAGGATATTTGAGATAACTTTCTCCAACACGACCTAAATCAATTTTATTTGCATTCTGCCAACAGACGTTTCTCAGATTAGCTTTTCGGAAATCAGTACTTTGGAGCGTAGCACCTGTAAAATCAACATTAGTCAAATCAGCTTCTCTAAAACTTGTACCATTTATACTAGCTAAAATAATTGCGATATCAAATACTAAAGCATATTCCTTTTTTCTCCCTAATGCTTGTTTAGCAATATAATTTCCTGTAGGTATAGCGACTGCTGCAAAGACCCAACCAATAATAATAGTTCTAATATCAGCGTTACTTTTAGACAACAATATTGCTATAGGTATTGTGAAAAGTAAAGTAATGAAATTTAATATGTTTCTAGCTTTATTGCCGGAGGTAATTTGGATGGCAGATAAAATAACTGCTATGATAGATGCTATTGCTGCAATTGCAAAACCAATAATAACTGACATTACAGTCTTACTTAAAGGCGTAATGAAATAAACGCTTAATGAATCGAGCGCATTTCCAAAGATGAGTCCAACAAAAAGTTGAATAAAGCCATGAACAAAACTTAAGCTAACAGCTACAACACCTACCCCAGCCATTATTTTAAAAGCTGTTTCTAACCCTTTACCAGCGCTATAAAAACAGAATATAGCGAACATGGCTAAGATGACTAAGCCTAGCCAAATATTTTCCCAAGGTTCATCTGCAAAATCGTCTGGTTTAATTTTAGGAATCAGTCTATCTCCAACTTGTTGTCCAGCTAATTGTAGACCGATTATCAATAAGATTATCAAAATTAATGATACAATCAAGCCGAAGATAATATCTGTTTTTGCCAACCCAGCTTTTACACCTGTAAATTTAGCTCCTACGAGCTTAGCTTTAGAAAAATTAGCACCGCGAATATCGGCATCTTGGAAATTAACACCAGTCAGAATTTGTTCTCGAAAATCTTTACCTCGCAAATCTTGATTAGAATAATCTTTCTGCATTTTTATAGTTTTAAAATATTAAGTGAAGATGTTTATTTTATTAGTTACCTAATTTTGTACAAAGACGCTTACCATCCGGTAAATTAGCACAAGCTTTGAGATTTTTACCGGGGCCCATATTGCCATAATGCGCGCCTTTAATAGGGTCATCCTTATCAATTTTATAGTCGCCATATTGTTTACCTTCAGCATCTTCAACATAAAGACGAGATTCAGGAGGAAGTATTGCTCTTGACCAAGCTGCATCACATTTTGGTGAATATCTCAACTCAAATTCGATTCCATCCACATTCTCTTTTAAGGCTGTTTGTGCATCTTTAGCACATTTTGTAAATCTGGCATCTTTATCTATACATTTTATCCCTTTACAAGTTGGTGTTTGACTTTTAAAGGCTATATAGGTACTACCTAATACAAAAAGACTGAAGAATACTACCCCATAAATAATCCAATTTTTATTATTCATAATTTTTACTAAAAATATTATTTGGTTCTTTCATAAATATTGTTTTCTAATAGATTGAATTAATTTTATATTGGCGTTTACGTAAACATATACGCAAACGCCAATAAATGCTAAGAATATGAGGGAATCAGCTTACCTTGCACACATTTCGCGGGGGTCTCCTGGATGCTGTACACAACCTTGGAATGTACCTCTTGCATTTACCATATTGCTGTAGTTCCATCCATTGACTTGAGCGACATAGGTGGTGTATCTTCTGCCAAATTTGTCTTTAATATATAGTCTTGTATCTTTTGGGATAAAAGCTTTAACCCATCTTGCTTGGCATCTTGGAGACCAACGCATTTCAACTTTTAATTCGTATCCTTTAACCCAGGCTGAATTGGATGCTATGGTTCTGGCGTCTCTGTCACATCCTCTTTTTACTGGGTCTCCAGCATCTTGAGCATTAACAGATGATACAGCAGCAAAAGAAGTAGCTAATATGGACAATAATCCAACAGCTAAAAGTGCTTTTTTCATTATTTCAATTCCTCTTGTTTATTAGAAACTAAAGAACAGGTTACTTAAGCAGGTATGCGTAAGCTTCTGCATGAAAGAATGACCAAATTTGCATTTAAACAGCATATTTGGTAAAATCAACATGAGTTATATTGCAAAAACTTAGGTTGCAATACTCTTCACTACAAGTGAAGATTTTTTTGACAAAATTATTGCCAATAACTGTTCTGGATAGCCAAATAAATTAATAGGATAGGAAACGGAAGTCATAGAGACCCCTTTAATCCTTACTTAGAGAATCTCTTTGAATTACCTAAGTATTTGTACGGCGGTGTTAGATACTTACCCGGACGATACCGAATATTTTTTGTTCCTACTTGTTTTTACGTACATTATAATATTTAATTATACATACTATTGCTTAGTCTTATATAAGCTGAGTTAGACTCAAGAGGATTATTAACCAAATAATAAGGATTTTAGCTCTGATTTGCTAGGGAATATTAAGGTTTACAGCCCATATCGAGTTCAGGTTTATGTGATGTTTGTTATTTATAGAAAAATAGAACATTAGCACTATAACAGCATAACGTTTTTCGAGTGCTAGAACTCCGATTTTTCTTTGGCAGTGGGTACCACACATCTTGCACCTTTACCCAAAAAAACTTAGAAGAATAGAAATACGTGATAAATATTACACTAGAAGCATTATTTTTTAGTCCTCTAAAAGAGGACTTTTAGCTATTAGACAGGGACTTCCAGTCTAAGAGCGGGTCAAAACTAAGTCGATAAATCAGTATGATACGCCCGTTTCCTTTATTTAGAGTTTATAACAGGTGCAAGATATGAGTTACGGGGTCTAGCTTTATATTGGGGAAGCCACCTCGGGTGTGCTTATTCTCTTATCTACCGCTGTTCATATTTACCCCTATTTACTAATCTTTCTAAAAATCAACACTCCATGATTAACATGAAATAATAAGGCTAATATAAATAACCCCGACACAACTAAAACAATCGTCGGTCCAGAGGGTAAATTATAAAAGTAACTCAAATACATACCACTAATACTAGAAAAAACCCCAATAATTGCCCCTAAAATCATCAGCTCATGCAAACGCTTAACTAATAAATAAGCTGTAGCCCCTGGAGTAATTAAAAGGGATAAAACTAAAATAACTCCCACAGCTTTCATACTGGCAACAATAGTTAAAGCTATTAACAGGATTAAACCAAAATTAAGTCGATTTACTGGTAATCCTGCTGCTTGGGCACCCAGGGGTCAAAAGTATAAAATAGTAGCTCTTTATAGAGTACAAAAACAGTGATTAAGACAATAGCGGCAATAATGGCTGTGTCTCTAACTTCATTAACTGTTACTCCTAAAATATTGCCAAAGAGAAAATGATTGAGGTCGATTTTATTATCTTTCTGGATTTGGGTTATTAACGTTATTCCTAGGGCAAAGAATGCTGATAAGACAATTCCCATTGCTGCATCTTCTTTGATTGGGGAATGAGTTTTTATCCAAGTAATCGCTGCTGTGCTGACAAGACCTGCTATAAAAGCACCAATAAATATATTTCCCCCCACCATAAAGGCGATCGCCCAATTTTTTTTCAATTTATTGTATCTATGGGGAAAAGTTGGAATTACCGTAACGGTGAAGTTGTGCGGCGGCAGATAGCCTTGAACTCAACACCAGCAGCTTTTGTCCGTCCGCTGCATTGGGGTTGTTATACTGCGCCATCATCTAGCCAATTCTTCAACTGTTTGTTTGACCACCGATGTGACATTCTCTAAACAGCAAGAACCTTGGGGATTATTGACTTCGCAACCGCAACGTTTTGCTTTAATGTGAGTCGTAATCATATCGACAGCATTGCTCTCCCCCGACTGGTTAAGCTCTTCACGAATGCCTTGGCGACTCCAACCAAAACAGTAGCAAACAGGAACATCCTCATTCACATTTTTTTGAAAAACAGATACTGCTAACGGCTGATAAGTGAACTTTTGCCTGAGCAAAGGTCAATTTTGCCTGATAAGCTTCGAGCAATTTTAAAAGTCAAGTTTCAAACCGTTTTTAGTATATCATAATTCTTTCATATTTTCTCATTTCGTGGTACTGTTATGAAGAATGAAAAAATTATGAAAAGCCGCCATGAGTCATAAATTATTCCGTGGTAGAGATTTTCGAGTTGTCAAGTCTTACCCCATTGGGCTGATGGGTCTACTGGTCGGTGTTTGGCTCGGTGGGTGTACCCCCACAACTCCAACTCAGCAGAGTGAAGCGTCCAGCCCCATCACTGCGACTACCCCTGATCGAAAAGACAAAAAAGTGATTCTCACCACGTTTACCGTTCTGGCCGATATGGCGCAAAACGTGGCGGGTGATAAAGCGATCGTCGAATCGATTACCAAGCCGGGTGCTGAAATTCATGGCTATGAACCCACTCCTAGCGACTTAGTGCGGGGAAAGGATGCTGATTTGATTTTAGACAACGGGTTGAACTTAGAACGCTGGGCAGATCGCTTCTACAATAGCCTGCCAAAGGTTCCCCATGTGACTTTGAGTGAAGGATTTGAACCCGTTAATATTGCTGAGGATGCTTACCAGGGCAAGCCAAATCCCCATGCCTGGATGTCGCCTAAAAATGCTTTGATATACGTTGAGAATATCCGCAAGGCGCTCTCGAATCTTGATCCAACTAATGCCGCAACTTATGCTGAAAATGCAAAGACCTACAGTGAACAGATTCGGGCGATCGATGGCAAATTGAAACAAGCGATCGCTGCGATCCCCCCCGACAAACGCTACATCGTCAGTTGCGAAGGCGCATTTTCTTACATTGCCCGCGACTACGGATTGAAGGAGGTTTATCTTTGGGCAGTCAATGCCGAACAGCAATCCACACCAAAGCAAGTGGAGAAAGTGATTAATATTGTCAAGGCAAATCAGATTCCTGCTGTATTTTGCGAGAGTACCGTCAGTAACGAAGCTCAGCTTCAGGTTGCAAAGGAGTCAGGTGCAAAATTTTCAGGTGTGTTTTATGTCGATTCTTTATCAACCGCCGATGGACCCGCATCAACCTACTTCAAACTTTTGGAATACAACGTCAATACTTTAATCAAAGGCTTACAGAGCAAGTAGAGAAGATTGGATGATGAATACAACCTGTATTGATATTGAAAATGTTACCGTTGCCTATAATGGCAAAGTGGCATTGCACAGCGCCTCACTGCAACTGAATGCGGGAACGATTTGCGGATTGGTGGGCATGAATGGGGCGGGAAAATCGACCTTATTCAAAGCGATTATGGGATTTGTTAAACCCGCTAGCGGACGCATCTTAATTAATGGATTGCCAATTCGCCGAGTCCAAAAAAGCAACCTAGTGGCGTATGTGCCCCAGTCGGAGGAAGTGGACTGGAACTTTCCGGTGAGCGTCTATGATGTGGTGATGATGGGGCGCTATGGCTACATGAACTTGCTGCGAATTCCGCGATCCCTCGATAAACAAGCGGTGAGAGAGGGATTAGAGCGGGTAGAAATGTGGCAATTGCGCGATCGCCAAATTGGCGAACTATCAGGGGGGCAAAAGAAACGCACCTTCTTTGCGCGGGCATTGGCACAACAGGGAACAGTGTTGCTGCTGGACGAACCGTTTGCCGGAGTCGATATCAAAACTGAAAAAATGATGATTAATCTACTGCTGGAACTACGACAAGCGGGACATACCATTCTGATCTCAACCCATGACCTCGCCTCAATCACGACATTTTGCGATCAGGTGGTGTTGATCAATCGCAGTATTTTGGCTTATGGCGCAACCTCCGAGGTATTTACTGAGGAAAATCTGTCTCGCACCTTTGGCGGTTCGGTGGGTGATTTTTCTGCTGCAAAAAGTCAGATTAATAGGGAGGTTTTCTAATGGATTTAGTTCAGTGGTTTGTTGCGCCGTTACAGCATGAATTTATGCTCAAGGCAATTTTGGTGAGCGCATTGGTGGGAGTGGTTTGTTCGGCGCTGTCTTGCTACATGACCTTGAAAGGTTGGGCATTGATGGGCGATGCGGTGTCTCATGCCGTGATGCCGGGGGTGGTGATCGCCTATGTGCTGAATATACCCTTTGCGATGGGTGCATTTGTGTTTGGGGTTGGTTCTGTGATCGCGATCGGGTTCATCAAATCAAAAACGCGCGTCAAAGAAGATACGGTGATTGGTTTAGTGTTTACTGGATTTTTTGCGTTAGGGTTAGTGCTAGTTTCTAAGGTTAAAAGTTCGATTGATTTGACGCATATTTTATTTGGAAATGTCTTGGGAATTTCCGATAGTGATATTCTTCAGACTGTTGTGATTAGCGTGATTACGCTAGTTACATTAGCAATTTTAAAAAAAGATTTAATTCTGTTTTGCTTTGACTCGACTCATGCTCGTTCAATTGGATTGAATATCACATTTCTTTATTACGTTCTGCTGTCTTTGCTATCGTTGACTGCGGTTGCTGGACTGCAAACAGTTGGTATCATTCTCGTGGTTGCAATGTTGGTAACTCCAGGGGCAACGGCATATTTGCTGAGCGATCGCTTTGACCACATGATGCTAATTGCGATGGCTTCTGGCGTATTTTCCAGCGTCATGGGCACTTATATTAGTTACCACATTGATGGCTCAACGGGTGGATGTATTGTTGTATTGCAAACTTTGTTATTTGTGATAGCGATGATCTTTGCACCCAAGCATGGTTTGCTGGTTCGATCCAAAAAACAATTGCCTCAGTCATCATGATTATTCAGCACTTTAGAAGACTGCATCGAATTATGGCAGCGATCGCAATGTTACCATTGCTAGTTACGGTCTTTACGGGTGTTATATATCGCCTTGCCAAGAGTTGGTTTGGGTTATCTCGCGATCAAGTCCATCTGCTGATGAGCATCCATGAAGGTGAATACTTTGGACAAACCCTAGAGCCTATTTACGTGCTTTTAAATGGAATTGGGTTACTTTGGATGCTAACGGCAATACCTTACATCTTGCACCCGATAAATTAGCTGTAAAAATTATGGCGATTAAATCGATTACGTTGATAGTCACCGGGGGTTTAAACCCCCGTCTAATAGCTAAAGTCTACTTTAGTAGACTTATATTAAGATGTTTCTTTAGTTGCATGCTAAATGTATAGTTACTTATTTACACTTAAGGTGCAAGATGTAAGCTACCCCATTCTGTGCAATAATGTATGGGAACATGTCTACTATTTGACGTTGTTTAAAGACATATGTCGAACTCTTCTACTCCGCATCAACCTCCTCCTACTCCCCACTCGACTCACTTCTCTGGGAAGGGATTGCGACAACGGGAACTGTGCGATCGCATCGGTCTCGATTACAAAACCGTGGCTCTGCTGGCAAAACATCAGAACCAACCCACCCATGCATTCCTACAGCAGGAGACTGGATGGATTTTGCATGAGGAATTGTATTATCCGCCCGGTACAACCTTTAAGAATCTTGATTTGAAAACAGTAGCAGAGGCTTCAGTGGATGTAAGCGAAGCGCCGAAATCTTCACGACGGCAAAAGCGTTGGATAAGGATTTTGGAACTGTTGTTGATTGCAATAGTGATGGCTGGGGCAATCGCCCTGATCAACCACATCGGCATGGAGCAGTTGCGGGAAAACATTGACTCGTTTGGCTGGTGGGCACCGTTGCTTGTAGTAGCGCTGCGGCTCACCAGCATCGTTATTCCAGCACTACCGGGAACTGCGTATTCCCTGTTGGCGGGAGCAGTCTTTGGTTTTTGGGAAGGGTTGCTGGTGATTGCGATCGCAGACCTGATTGCCTGTACTTTCAATTTCTACATTGCTAAGCGGTTTGGTCGCGATCTGGTACAGCGATTGGTGGGACAGCGGTTTATGAACAAAGTAGACACGCTGGGGCAGCAATATCTGGAGCGCAATTTCTTTTTGGTAACGGGTCTATTAATGACGGGACTGTTTGATTTTGTCTGCTACGGAGTAGGACTGACAAAAATGCGCTGGACTAGCTTTCTGGCTGCTTTACTGGTGAGTGTGGCGATCGCCAAACCGCCACTCGTTGCCTTGGGAGCGGGCGCACTGGAAGGTGGACGGATGCTGTTGGGTGTGGCACTGTTGGGGATGTTTGCCCTGGCGATGGTCACGGGTTGGGTGAATCAGCAAAAAATGCAGCTGGGTAAAGTAAATGAACGGTAATAAGGAACAGACATCTCTATAATGCTCTAAAATTTAGAAACTTTAAAAACTCTAGAGCCTATTTACGTGCTTTTAAATGGAATTGGGTTACTTTGGATGCTGATAACAGGCGGGGCAATGCTCGTGCATTCCTGGAAGCGAACGCTTGGGTGGCGCTCGTTAACGTCGCAGGTTCGCAATTTATTCAAGTTTGCTCGGCAACTTGTAGTTCAACGAGAGGAAACAGATTGATCGCCCATGTATTATGTCAGCGCTCTCGCCTGTATTTTCTCAGGTCTAATCACAGTCTTTCTCACTTACCATAAACCCCCGGCTTACTGGAACAACGCGAGTCGCAAGTTCTTTCGTCCCTTAATTGGCGATCGCGCCACTGCGCTGCTGCACTATGCGATCGGGGCTGGACTGACTACCATGGGAATTGTTTTACTTTTGAGGAATGAAAATCGGTAAGCCGATGGTATTATAGCCAAGCGCGTTCTTCAATTTAACCTAGCACCGACAAACGACTCGCCCCAGAATATGATTTGGAGCAATTGCACCCCAGCGTCGGCTATCCGTACTCTCCTGATGATTATCTCCTAACAACACACAGCAGCCATCGCTATTCACAACTGCCACCCGTTTTATCACCTTTAAACCAGGTTGATGGGGATGCCACGCAATAACAATCTCTCCAACTTGCGGCAAGGTATGACGGTATATCTGATGGTCAATGAACACCTCTTCTCCTGGTTGCAGCGTCGGCATCATTGAGCGACCCACCACTCGTAAGCGCGATCGCCGTCGCAAAAGCCAGAGGAACCAATCACCCACTTGGCTTTTGCGTAACGACATCAGCAAATTAACTGGCTGTGTACCAAGCCACATCACGACTCTTGGTTGCCCAAAACATTTGGTGAATCGATTCAATGGCTTGCATCAGCTCATTAGCGTGTTGCAAATTCACTTCCACTTTACAGGCTGAACAGAGTTTAGCCGCTTTCCAAAACGTGTCATGCATCTGGGGATATTGTTCCAAATGCGTTGGCTTAAAGTAGTCTGTCCACAAAATTAGCAACTCTTCTTTGGCTTTCTGAGCTTGCTCTTCCTTGATAGCAACGTAGCGAGACATCGTATTTTCGTACGCTGCCATCGCCACCGAGTTCCCCCCTGCGGGTGGGGATAAATCCAGAATTTTTTTGGTCATTGAGAGTACGGCTTCAGCGGCAACGCGAGCTGAAGCTGGATCATAAACGCCACAGGGTCCATCACAATGGGCACTAACCGGATCAGCGGGGAAATAATGCCGAACCGCAGAAAAAATCAATTTGAGCATGGTCTTCTCTCTATCGGGCTTACAGATTGGCTAAACAAATATGATCGACGGAACTATCTATGGTTCAATCTATTGCTAATAGTTAACAACAAAATTTTACCGCAAATCTTCCCCAGTGGAATTGCAAAAATTTAATGTTTAATCCAAATTTGGTGAGCTACGCCATTTCCTGTAAAAACTCCAGCGCTAACGGTTTGGCATGGTTGATTAGTGCATCGCAACTGGCGCGATCGCCCCGTTGCCCGTAAAATTCCACAAGCCGCGAAAACACTTGCTCATACCCCTTGAAATTATGAAAAAAAAATGAAATGATAATGTCATCCTCCAATTATGAGAAAATCATGAAAAGCACCGAACGGATTCCTAAAACTTTTGATCCAGTAAATTTAGTTGAACCGACCTCTGGGCTGACGAGGCTGAAACGTTTGTGGAGCCAGTATTGTGAATGGATGACCAGCGTTGAGAACCGGATTTATATCGGCTGGTTTGGGGTGTTGACAGGGTAAACGCATCTAATTTCTAGAAATATTATTCTGCAAGGTTTCAACGGTGGTCTTAGCT
>Ga0114939_10002961_pt1 | contig 12160 bp, 5 predicted proteins | sample AshMeaCrysSpring_FD_87196 | JGI IMG/M metagenome (GOLD analysis project Ga0114939, IMG submission 87196) | Groundwater microbial communities from Big Spring, Nevada to study Microbial Dark Matter (Phase II) - Ash Meadows Crystal Spring | ecosystem: Environmental > Aquatic > Deep subsurface >... | reverse complement strand
ATTCCGCTCGCCAGACGACACGCCGTGTGCAATAATTCGGGTCCCTCTGAATCACTCCCGCCCGCTCCCCCCTCCTTGCGCTACCGACTTGTGGCGCGATCCGCCAGCGCCGCGATTTGCGGGCGCTCGCCGGATTTCCCTTGGAATCGGCAAGTCGTTGGCAGGTAACATCGGTTTACAGTTCATGTCGCGCGTGTCCAACGGACCGGGATCGAAAGCGGTCATGTCATACTCCCAGGACAGGTCGCGGTCCACCGACAAGGAGTTGTTCCTAAGCCCCGAGGAGGCTGACCAGTGACCAAGGCTTCACGCCGCCGATCATTGCCAAAGCGTGGGCGCGGTTCGCGTCGAAGCGTACCGGCGGTGCTGTGGTTGGCAGGGTCTCTTTGGATGGCGGGCCCCGTACTTTGTCACGCGAATGATCCGAAAGCGCCACTACCTCTGATTACGAGGTACTGCCTCGACTGCCACAGTGGAACCGAAAGTGAAGCGGGAGTCGATCTTCAGTCGCTCGCGCCTTCGGTCACATCCGATGCGATTTACTGGCAGTGGGAGGACGTGATTCGGCAGGTTGTCAGTGGCTCAATGCCGCCGGCGGATGCAGAGCAGCCGGGCGACGAAGAACGCACGGAGGCGGTCAACGAGGTCCGCGCATGGCAACGCGAGTATGTGTCCAGACAAGCGGATGATCCGGGGCTCGTGCCAGCCCGCCGACTGACGGGGTCCGAGTACGAGTACACGATTCAGGACCTGACGGGGTTGCGACTGAATCTGCAGCAAGATTTCACAGGCGATATGGTCGGGGGTGAAGGCTTCGCGAACTTCGCTGCGAGCCATTTCATCGACGATGCCATGCTGCAGTGGTACCTGCAAAGTGCGAAGCGGGTTGCCGATCGCGCGATGATCGGCGCGGGGCCTCTGTACTTCTTTGACGATCCTGGACCAACGGGCCTGGAACTGTCGGCGATCACCCGGATCCAGCAGATCTATCGTGAACATGGGTTTCGGATGGCGGCCGGCGAAGGTGCGGAGCCATTTGGAATTGACTTGTATCCGCGTGCCTTCTACGTCGCGTGGCAACTGCAGCACACAACAGGCGATGCAGAGCGAGCCGACCGGTTACGCGTTCTCGCGGCCGCGGAAGGGCTACCCGAGACATTCTGCGACCACATCGCGCGATTGTTGAGCAGCAACCCCGCGCCGTTTCCGTTGTCCTTGTTGATCGAACAGTGGCGGAGGATGCCTCCATCCGGTGCTTCGGACCATGAAGTCCGCGATGCCTGTGCGCAGCTCGCAGCCACCCTTTATGACTGGCAGCGAACCTTGGCAGCCTCGGTTTCGGATGAAGAAGAAGCCTCGGTGCTGTGGAAAGGTCCCGTGCAGCTGCGGCCGGAATTCGAACTGGCGGCACCGCTTCGGCGGACCGATGGGGCGGATACTGCGGAGCTGGAAGTCTCCGTCGCCGCAGTGACCGCGGGTGCGGGGCAGGCAATCGTCATTTGGCATCAGCCACAGCTCCGCTACCGCCTGCCGGGAGAAACCACGGGAACCGCATTGAACGTGGTGGATCAACTGACGACCGATTCACGGGCCGAGCTGCAGCCAGGGATTCACCCGGCGGGTGGGGCGATCCCAGAGACCGATTTTGCCTTGCGGGCGGGAGAAACTCGTTTGCTGAAGATTCGGTTGCCCGCCGGTCTGCGAGGAGCACGGATCACGGCAACGCTCAACCTGGATCCAGAACGATCCTATGACCAGATCGTTCGCTGCCGCGTGTTTTACGGACTGGGTCCCGGCGACACGGCTGCATCCACAGGAGAAACGTCCGTCCTGCTGGGAGATCGGGCCCACCCTGCGGTCGCCGAAACGTGCACGGAGATCGCGAAGTTCGCCGAGTGGCTGCCGTCGGTCTCCCAGCGTGAGCCAGCCCCGTCCGATCGCGACCCGATCCCGTTCCCGTTCAATGGCGAATACAACCAGCCTGAACGCGACTATTTTCATCAGGCCATCAAATACTTTCGCGACGACGAATTCATCGTCCAGTATCTGCTGGATGCAGTGGCCCGTCGACAGCTCGATGACGCGTGGACCGACTTGCTGCTGTCGTTTGATTATCACGACCTGAATTGGCAGTTCATCAACCGCAAATTTAAGCTCGATGCTCCCCAGGATCGGCTCGCTGAAATCAAACCCGAACAGATCGCGAAATGGTCACCCGAGGTCCGCGAGCTGGTAGAACGCCTGCGGCATGAACATCAGTCGATGGTCGCGCGGTGGCGGGCAGCAGAATCTCGACAGGTGGATGAAGCTATCGCCTTTGCAGTGCAAGCATGGCGCCGGCCGTTGTTGCCGGAGGAGGAGTCACGCCTCCGAGCGTTCTATGCGACTCAGCGAGAAGAACACGGATTTGAGCACCGTGAAGCGATTCAAGCACTGTTAGCCCGCTGCCTGGTGGCTCCGTCATTCCTCTACCGTTGGGAAGTCACGGGGCAGACTGTCGGCATCCGCCCGCTGGATGACTGGGAACTAGCCAATCGTTTGAGTTACTTTTTGTGGTCCTCATTGCCCGATGCCGAGCTGCGCCGCGCCGCTGAAGCTGGCCAACTGAAGGAACCGGAACAAATGATCGCTCAAACACGGCGAATGCTGCAAGACCCCAAGGCGCGCCGACTTGCCACGGAGTTCTTCGGGCAATGGCTTGGGTTCTATCGTTTCGATCAGCACAACGGAATCGATCGACAACGGTTTCCAGAATTCGATGACTCGCTTCGCGCGGCCCTGTACGACGAATCAGTTTCATTCTTCGAACACATCATTCGCCAGGACCGCCCGATTTCGGAAATTCTGTTCGCGGATTACTCCTTCCTGAACGCTGAATTGGCGCGGCATTACGGATTGTCGAAGCCCTCCGCGCTGCCGGAGGGTCAATTGGAACAATGCCGGGTCGCTCCGCAGAGGCCAGGGGGCCTGCTCGGCATGGGATCCCTGCTGGCCGTCACTTCCGCGCCCCTGCGAACGAGCGCTGTGAAACGAGGCGATTGGGTCTTGCGACGCGTCTTGGGGACTCCGGTTCCGAGTCCACCAGCGGATGCAGGGTCGATCGCGGCCGATGATGTCAACGCAGATGGACTTTCGCCACGTGCGCGATTGGATGTGCACCGGGCAAAACCAGCCTGCAATGGATGTCACGCGCGGATTGATCCGCTCGGATTCGCTTTAGAGCACTTCGATCCGCTGGGGCGACATCGTGAGGCCTATCGCGATGGTCAGACCATCGAAGATTTCGGCACGTTGAGCGATGGCAGGATGGTCGATGGGGTCTCCGGTTTGCTGGAATATCTGGCCACTGAGCAGTCTCAGTTCCGTCTTAATCTCTGTCGCAAATTGGTCGGATATGCATTGGGACGCGAGATCATTCCCTCCGATGTCCCCTTGATTGACCGACTGCTGAAGGGCTTGGTGGCAAATGAACGCTTCTCCGACGTGGTGTTGGGGATCGTCACCAGCGAACAATTCAGGAACCGCCGCGGGTGATCCGTTCGCCATGCGTCCTGGACCGATAGGGTATGGTTAGAACAGAAGGGGTTCGAGCCATGGGGACACGATCAATCAGTCGCCGCCAACTGCTTCGTGGTGCAGGCGGTTTCGTACTGACTCTCCCCTGGCTGCGCTCACTGTCGGCTGAAGATCTTGCCGCCAGTGAGCCACTTTCATCGTCGAAACCGGCGACACGCTTCGCGTGCATCTATTTCTCCAACGGGGTCGAACCCGAACATTGGTGGGCGCGGGGAGCAGGAGCCCAAATGGAAGTAGGCCCCGGATTGAAACCTCTGGAGTCGTTCCGCGAACAGCTCGTGTTTATCCGCGGTTTGTTCAACGAGCAGGCAGCCCGTCATCCCAGTGCACACCTGGGGCGGAACCCCAATCTGCTTTCCGGAGCTTGGGTCAGCACCGAACAGAAAGAGATTCGCGTCGGCCGTTCGATGGACCAGGTCTTGGCGAGGGAAATCGGTCGGCAGACTGCGGTTCCCAGCCTCTCGTTGGGGATTGAGCCCACGGAACTGAGGATGGAAGATGGCCTTTCCATGATCTATGGCTCCTGCATTTCGTGGGCGACGGACACGAAACCAGCCTCGAAAGAAATTTACCCCTCACGAGTGTTTGATCTGCTGGTCGGTCCCCAGCATGGACTGGCTACCGATCGGAGCATTCTGGACGCCATTACCGAGGACGCTCGCGATTTGCGGAGGCAGGTGGCCGCCGACGATCGACGTCGTGTCGATGAGTACCTGGAGTCCATTCGCAGTATCGAACAGCGGATCAATGCCGCACGAAACGACGGGCGACTGGAGGGGTGGCGGCCCACGCTCACCGCCCCCAACATGGCCCGGCCGGAAGATCGACTGCCGCGGGATATTCCCACGCACATGCGGTTGATGATGGACTTGATCGTGCTCGCGTTTCAGATGGACAAGACGCGAGTCGTTACCTGCATGCTCAACAATGACCTGTCACAGATGAACTTCGGTTTTCTGGAAGGTGTCGAAGGCAGCTTGCACCTGGATCTGACTCACAACGGGCGTGAGCCGACGCTCGAGGCAATGTACTTGAAAACGAATCAGTACCACGTCGCACAGTTCGCCTATCTGCTCAATCGATTGCAGGAGATCGAGGAAGGGGAGGGGACGCTGGCGGATCACTCCCTGCTGATGTGCTGCTCGAACCTGTTCGACGGCGACAAGCATGAAGCAGACCAGCTGCCGATCGTGCTCGCGGGAGGCGCGAGCGGGCAGTTGCGTGGAGGCCGCGTCCTGGACTACCTGGATCGGCCCGATGATCAGCGACGGGCGTGCAGCCTGTATCTGTCACTGATGGATCGCATGGGCGTAAATGTGCCTCGCTTTGGTGACGCAGAGACGCGGCTTGTCGAACTTTGATCGAGCCCACCCTCACACTCGTTGGACCGCTGATTGCAATCCGATTCGCAGACCAGCGCCGGTGTGAATGGGCGGTGGGCCTGGCCGATCGAGGGTGTGACGGCCGCTTGCCAAAAAAAGATGGCAACCGGTCGCGCGGACTCGTAATCGTTTTCGTAGGGATTGACCCGGATTCTCCGTGGATCGGATTCCCTGGCAATCCTCCAGGAGCCGACCCGAGGGCGGCTCGCGCTTGTTCGGTTTCTGGCGCTGAGCGATAATTCGTCCGACGGTCCGAGCCTCGGCGGGCCGACGAAGACTTGAGTCAGCGTGACCTGAGCCTTGGCGGGCCTGCCGCTCGATGGCGACAACGCTCCGCAATGGGCCGTCCCTGAAATTCCTGCCCCCCTCCTGCCCCCGATTCACTGCCAGCGACTTCGCCCACCGTGACCGACGGCCGGCAAGAAATCGCCTGCAGATCCTGATCGCCGCGATAGGTCACTGTCGATGGTCAATTGGTTGGAGCGATCCTCGGTAGGCCGCAGCACGGGTCGCTTGCTCTGCCTCGGCGCGTGGCTCGCATTGGTCCAACTCGAGTGGGTTGCCGGCTGGTGCTTTTCCGTAGCTGCCGACGAGCCAGCAGACATCGCACAGCGTGTCGAAGCGGAAGCGCTTTTTCAGGAACGCATCGAACCGCTGTTGGTGACGCGATGCTATGGCTGTCATTCGCAGCGCGCCGCTCAATTCGAAGGCGGATTGCGTGTGGACTCGGCCGATGGCCTCCTCACGGGGGGAGAATCAGGCCCGGCCATCACTCCAGGAGATCCAATCGAAAGTCTCCTGGTGCAGCGGATCACATCGGACGACGCACCGATGCCGCCCGACGAGCCGTTGATTGCTGCCGAGATCGACGACATCAAGAAGTGGATTGCTGCAGGCGCTCCAGACTCGCGAACAGATTCCGACCAAGCGCTGATCCGCGATCCGGAATACGAGGCAGCCAGGGATTACTGGGCGTTCCAACCGCTCCGGAATGCTGTGTTGCCTGCGATTGACTCCGTAGATGGATGGTCCCGAACCACGATCGATCAGTTCATTCTTGCTCAACTGCGACAGGTCGGGCTGCGCCCTGCTGAAACCGCCGATCCGGCGACGCTGGTCCGTCGCTTGTATTTCGACCTCACGGGGCTGCCCCCAACCCCCGAACAAGTGGCAGCGTTTGTGGAGGACCCCAGCGAGCCAGCCTATCTAGCTATCGTCGAATCGCTGTTGGCCAGTCCTCAGTACGGTGAGCGGGCTGCACAGTATTGGCTCGACGTCGTTCGCTATGCCGAGACAGAAGGCTTCGAATACGACCGTCCGTTGCCGGACATCTGGCGGTATCGCGATTACGTCATCGAGTCCTTCAATCAAGACAAACCCTACGACCAGTTCCTGACGGAACAATTGGCAGGCGATGAGCTCGATCCGGCGAATCCGATCCTGCGGATCGCTGCCGGTTTCCACCGTTTGGGTCCGGTCAGGCGTAACGCCGGCAACCAGCTCGTTGCCAGCAGCCGCAATGAAGTCTTGACGGAACGCACGGATATCATCGGGTCAGCGTTCCTCGGTTTGACGATTGGCTGTGCTCGCTGCCACGACCACAAGTTCGATCCGATCCCGCAACAGGATTACTACCGATTGCAGGCATTCCTGGCTGCCACGCAGGAAGACAACGTCTCACTGCTTGATCCTGAAGAACAATCAAGCCGCACGGCATTGACAGGGAGTCTGACGGCTCAGATCGAGAAGCTGAAACAAGAGCTGCGCGACCTGACCGGAGAAGCGGCTGAACAGATTCGCCAGCAGATCGAGCAACTCGAGGAGCAGATGCCTTCCGCTGGTCCGACGCTCTGCAGTGTGAAGAATGACCTGGCTCAGAGCGAAGCGATACGCCTTTTGAAGCGCGGAAACCCGGAGCTGCCGGGACCACAAGTTGGGATGCGCGTGCCCGGCGTCTTGTTGCGTGATGCTCGCGCTGAGCTACCCCAGGACATCGCCAACCCTCGAAGCCGGCTCGCCGCCGAGCTCACGGGCCCGCTGTCCCCACTGACGGCGCGCGTGATCGTCAATCGCATCTGGCAACAGCACTTCAGCACGGGATTGGTCAGCACTGCGAATGACTTTGGCCGCAATGGCGCCCAACCCTCACACCCGGAACTTCTCGAATATCTCGCACAGCGTTTTGTCGCCAGTGGCTGGCGATTCAAGGAACTGCATCGCGAGATCGTGACAAGCACTGCCTATCGACAAAGCAGTCGACCGATTGACCCACGAGCCCAGCAGGAACTGGACCCGACGAACCGATGGTTGGCGGTTTTTCCCCGCCGCAGACTAAGCGGAGAGGAGATTCGTGATGCCATGCTGCAGATCAGCGGAGCTCTGAATCCCGAGCCAGGCGGTCCCTCCGTCGTGATTCCGGTCGAACAGGAATTGATCGACCAACTCTATAAGCCCAGCCAATGGATGATCACCCCGGATGTTTCGGAGCACAACCGGCGGTCGATCTATCTGTTCGCGAAGCGGAATCTGCGGCTTCCTTTCCTTGAAGTATTCGACCAACCGTCGGCCCAGACAAGCTGCGCCGCAAGGCAACAGAGCACTCACGCACGACAAGCATTGGAAATGATCAACGGTGACTTCGCTAACCGTTTGGCCGCCGTATTCAGCGATCGCTTGCGCCGCGAGGCAGGACAAGCATCCGAGGCGCAAGTCCGGCTCGGTTATCGCTTGGCTGCCTCTCGGGAGCCAACTCCGCTTGAACTGCAACTATCAACGAAGTTCATTAATGAAGTCGGGCTGCCGGAGTTCGCATTGGCACTGTTCAATGTGAACGCCTTCCTTTATGTCGATTGATCACGATGAGCCTTAACTTGCGACATCGGCCATTCGCGCGACGCGAGTTCCTGCGGAACTCGTGCAGTGGGATTGGTTCGCTCGCGCTGACAGATCTGCTCAGGCAATGCATGGCCCGCGCCGCGGAGCAACCCGCTCGCTTTCAAGGTCCTGCCCGCTCCGTGATCTTTCTGTTCATGGCGGGCGGACCGAGTCATCTCGAAACTTTTGATCCCAAGCCTTTGCTCAATCGGCTCGATGGCCAGCCACGACCGGCTCAGTTTGGCGAAGCCAAGTATCAGTTTGTAAAACAGGGAGCAAAACTGCTGGGATCGCATGCTCGATTCCAACCGCACGGGCAAAGTGGCATCGAGGTTTCGCATCTGTTTCCCGAGTTGGCGAAATGCGTCGATGATCTGGCTGTGGTCCGCTCCTGTTATGGCGATGTGGTCGTCCATTCGGCAGCGCAGTACGAACTGTTTTCCGGACGGGTAGTGCCGGGTTTCCCCAGTATGGGCTCGTGGATTGTCTATGGCCTGGGATCGGCCAGCGAGTCGCTGCCTGCATACGTTGTGATGCCAGACCCGGAAGGTGCTCTGGAAGGCGGACAGCCCATGTACATGAATGGCTTTCTGCCGGCAGCCTATCAACCGATGATGTTTCGCGCGGGTGAACGGCCGGTCCTGAATCTTGATCCTCCCGCCACGGTTCTACCCCAACATCGCCGCAAAACTCTCGACCTGATCCGCCAGCTCAATGAAGCCTCCCTGCAAGGTCATGACGACGAATTGGAAGCCCGTATCGCAAGCTATGAACTGGCTTTCCGCATGCAGACTGAGGCTCCAGAACTCTTTGAGTTGAGCCGCGAAACGCAGGAGACTTTGGATCTGTACGGGATCGGAGTCGAGCCCACGCACGATTACGGGCGGCGATGTCTGATGGCTCGGCGGCTGGTCGAGCAAGGAGTCCGCTTCGTGGTGGTTGTATCGGGAGGTGGTCCGGGCAACCGTCAGTGGGATGCTCACAACGACATTGTCGAGAACCACGATCGGATGGCTCGCGAGACAGACCGGCCAGTGGCAGGGCTGCTGCAAGATCTGAAGCGACGAGGCCTGCTGGATTCGACGCTTGTCCTCTGGGGAGGCGAATTCGGTCGCTCTCCCGAGGCCGAATCAAGCAAGGGCCGAGACCATCACAACCTGGGGTTCACGATGTGGCTTGCCGGCGGTGGAATTCGCGGCGGGCAAGTGGTCGGTGCGACCGACGAGATCGGCCTTCGTGCGGTGGAGAAACCGCACCACTTCCGTGACATTCACACAACGATTCTGCACCAACTGGGTATTCCCCAGGACGAACTGACTTACCCGCACCTGGGACGCGATGAACGGCTGACGCAAATCCACGGTCAGGTGATTTCCGAGATCGTCTGACAGCCGTTCCAGGATGCTGCAGAATCGGCGACGTCCGATTGGCGTGAAGGCAAACCGCTGCACACCAGCCGATCAGTCGTCTTCACTTTCCGGACCGAACACGCCCGAGAGGATCGAGCCAACGGTGACCACGGAGCCTTCTTGGACCTGAAGCCCCAGTGGGAACTGCAGTTCGCCCTCTTCGTCAGGCTCACTGGAAAACTTCAGCTTGCCGTCGCCTTCCAGATCCAGCACCAAGACGCCGATCAAGACCCCGTCGATGAATACTTCGTGCTCTGTATTGGGCACACCATCTTCAACTTCGATCTCAATTTCAAGTTCCGGGGTCCCATCCTCCATTTCGAACTCGAACTCCGCCTCACCTGTTGCTCCAAATCCGCCTGTCAGGACGGCGCTGAGTGACGTTTCCAGGTCGACAGAGTATCCGTCTTCCTCATCGTCGTCCCCTTCACCCCCGTCAAGGTAGTTTGTCCCTTCGCCACCTCGCAGATGGTCGTCGTCGTCTCCACCGCAGAGAATGTCGTCGTCATTTCCTCCCCAGAGCTGGTCCTTGTCTTCGTTGCCTTCCAGATAGTCGTCGCCGTCATCGCCCCAGACCAGATCCTTGGATCTTCCACCCGACAGCCAGTCATTGCCGCCGCCGCCGCGGAGCTTGTCGTGGCCTTCCTCGCCGTAGAGCGTGTCATCTCCATCGCCGCCATTGCAAGAGTCATTGCCGAGCGATGCCCAGAGCTCGTCATTGCCCGCGTCACCGAACAAACGGTCGTTGCCGATGTCCGCGAACAGATCATCGTCGCCCTCGCCTCCGCGGAGATCATCATTGCCGCGATGACCAGAGAGCGTGTCAATCCCGGCATCGCCCGACAGTCGATCGTTACCATCCTCGCCATCGATCGTATCGTCGCCTCCACCTCCGTCGACGCGATCGTTGCCCCGCCCGCCATTCAGCACGTCGTTTCCGCCACCGCCTCGAATCCGGTCATTGCCCTCGTCGCCGAGTATGGTCGAGGGCGCGGTGATGGAGTCACTCACCGTAATCCGGTCATTCCCTTTACCTCCATCAATCGAAATTCCCAGGAGGCTTGCAGCGTCTTCGAACGTATGCGTTTCTTTGTTTACGGTCACAAACAACGAAACGCCGTCGCTCTCCACAGAGATCGAATCGCTCCTCGAGCTGCCCAAAATACTTAGAAGCCCGTCGGCGTAGGAGACGTCGGCGGCGAGCGGAACGCGACACTCGAGACGTTCAAGCATTTGGCCCAGTCGGCGGCGAGCTGTATTCATGGTGGGTGTCAATGAAGAAAGGCAGGATCGCCGCCAGATGCGGCAAAATAAGTGATCGTGCGTTTGGCACGGACCTACAATTGCAAAAGTAAGTCACCCTTGCTCTCTGTCAAATGGAAGACGCCAGAATCTTCTTATCGGCCGCTGCAGGACGAACCTTGACGGGGTTCGTCGGGCCGGCCCCAGCGCGTTCAGCTTGGTCGCTGATCGCAAACGCCCTAAGTCATGGTGGGCGAACCCACTTTCGCTTGGCCCGTGTCCTTTGCACGACGGCGAACTCCAGCGGCCAGCACTCGCCCCAAAGGGCCTGCGAGCAAGGCCGGGAGCAGTACCAAGTTGCAGATCAGCGCCGCCGTGAGCAGGGCGATGGTGAGCGTTCCGAAGCGGAAGGTAGGCACGAAAGAACTAAGGGCAAACACAGATAGCCCGATACCGATCACCCCCCAGCTCTGGATCATCGCCCTGCCACAGCCGGCATACGCCAAGGCAACTGCCCCGGCCTCGCTCAATCCTCGCTCGATTCCCTTGCGAAACCACAGCAGGAAATGAATCGCGTCATCGATCGTCACCCCGAGCGCCACGCAAGGGGCCATAACCGAACCGATGTCGACCACCACGCCGCACCAGCCCATCAGGCCAAAAACGATGGTCAGGGGGAAAACACTGGTCACGAACAGCAGGATTCCACTGCTCCAGTTGCGGATCAAAGCCACGATCGAAACGACCACCAACAGAACGTCTGTTCCGAACCCCATGATCAATCCGTCGAGCAGACTGCGCCGGGCTTTATAAATGATCGGTACAGCGCCGGTATAGACTGCCGCCAGACCCTCGTTTCCGCGGCCTTGTTCGCGCTGCAAAATCGGTTCCACGCGGTTGCGAAGTTGTTCTTGAAATACCCCATAGTCCAAATCATCACCCGCGTTGACACGGACGCTGATCCGCCAACCTTCATCCGCCGAGCCCGAATAGACGTATCCTGCCTCGGATAATCGAGGCAGTGCTTGTTTCAGCCGCGTCCGCGCGACGACCCCACCAATCGATCTACCGTAATCTCGCAGTTCCGGCATGAAAGTCGCAGCCGACAGGCAGCCGCTGACCTTTGGATGCTGCGTGATACTGGCATGCAACTCGCGGATCAGTCGCAGCCGCTCCAGGGTTGACTGTCGATTTCGTTCATCGAAGTGAATGACCACCTCCATTGGCACCATCGCACCCAGCTTTGACTCTAACCACTCGTAGCTCGCAATGATCGGCGTAGAGGGTGCGAACAACCGCATGATCTGGATCGATGTCTCCACTCGTGCCAGGCCCGCGATCCCGACAGCGATGCAGAGCATCAGCAGTCCCGAGACCAAGCGGTGCTGTTCAATAACCTCCTGGGTGAGTCTCCGCCACCGCGGGGGCAATGGCTCGACAGCCAGTTCCACCTCATCCTTAGTTCGCGCGGGCAGCGTGCCAGCACCGCGCGAGGCAGGCCAAAGAGTCAGGAACGCGGGCAAAATGACCAACTGCATGGCCAGGCCAACCATCACGCCCACTGCCGAAAACAGACCAAACAGACGAATCGGCTCCAGATCGCTGTACCAGAGCGACAATAGACCCACTGCGGTGGTGACCGTCGCAAGCGTGAGCGGCAGAATTGCATGCCGGACT
>Ga0114939_10002959_pt1 | contig 12163 bp, 6 predicted proteins | sample AshMeaCrysSpring_FD_87196 | JGI IMG/M metagenome (GOLD analysis project Ga0114939, IMG submission 87196) | Groundwater microbial communities from Big Spring, Nevada to study Microbial Dark Matter (Phase II) - Ash Meadows Crystal Spring | ecosystem: Environmental > Aquatic > Deep subsurface >... | reverse complement strand
GCCCCCAAAGTACACACCGTTATGGTGTCAGATTTGGAGATTGCTCGCCAATTGTATGAAGGACTACTGGACTTACCTGCAGCCGATGTGCCCTTGCACTACTATTACAACTACGAGCAAACTTTGGGTGCTAGCGCCGTCGATCCAATGTATATGTCTATCAGTCCCACTATGACTAGCAGCCGGACTATGAGTTCTGCCGCTGAGGGACTGTGGTATCAATTGAAAAAAAATACCCAGTTACATGTGATTACAGGCGCCAGCTTGGGGACGAAAAATCAGCAACGTCACGTATGCTTTGACCGTGACTGCTTGGAACTACTACTATTGCGTGTCGAAACACGCGGTTTAAAGTTCAAGATTCGCTCTCAGAAACCGCTCAATTTTTTGGTTAAGGATTATGAAGGGCGGGTGATTGAAATGGCGGAAGTAGCAAATTAAACTAGTAAAAAATAACCGATGATTGTAGGGGCACAACAGTGTTGTGCCCCTATAATTATCTGTGTATTAAGTATTTATGGGGTGAAGGTTCGGCTATATCTGTAAATGATAAACTGTTGCATCTGTAACAGGGGATTGATAGTGATTGCTTGCACTATAAAGAAAAATGAAGTGTGAAATTTTTGAGATTCCACACTTGGAACTATTCCCTAACCGGAGAAAATCATTGATGATGCAACGCTTTTCTGCACGTATCCTGCTACTGGCTGTGTTAGGAAATTTGGTGTTATTACCTAACGCCACAGCGACTATTAATAGTAACCTTAGTATCACCATTGACGGACTTAGGAACCAAAAGGGACAGGTTTGTCTGAGTCTGTTTTCCAGCAGTCGTGGTTTTCCTAACAACACTCAACGATCTGTGCAATCCAAGTGCGTCCCGATTGGAAGCAACCCTGTAATGGTTAATTTTGGTAACTTGAAGGCAGGAAACTATGCTGTAGCAGTGATTCATGATGCTAATCGTGATGGGAACCTCAACAGCAATGCTATTGGTATTCCGACAGAAGGCTTTGGGTTTTCTCGAAATCCCATCATTCGTACAGGTCCACCCAAGTTTGGTGATTCGGCGATTCTAGTAGCCGGTCCCAACACAAATATTGAAATTCGTTTACGGTATTTATTGTAAACATTCGGCGTTGCTCATTTTTTGTCGTGAATGTTGATTTTTGGCAAATTATCCAACAGTAGCTTCTCTACGATGAATCTGCAATTCATCCCGCAATTCAGCAACGTCACAAGTTTTGTAATCCACAGCAATCAATTCTAGTATTTAAGGACTTAGGTAACTGTCACAAAAACACCAACTTGCAGGGTTGGGGTATATAAGTGCCTAAGTCTTTTATTTTTCTGGATTGGCTAATTTTTCGCCATTTTGGCAACAATTCTGGGCGTTTAGTCACAATCATTAATAATATAGTGAATTGACGATTATTTGCTGTTTTAAATACTACAAACTTCGCAGCCAAAATATAAAATTTTTATTAATTTAATTAGCAAAAGTTTTTGATGACAAGGTAAATTGTCGAGGTAAATTATGAACTTTATGTCCAAAATGTTTAAAATTTCAAAGAAACCTATACAAAATTAAATGTCTTTTGATGACAAAGTAGATGAAAAATGATAATTGGTTTCGCTAAAAACTAATAACAAAGCTCTGAGTAATTATTCAGATTTTTAGCTACAACAAATTTGCAGTAAAGTAGATTTATAAAATAGATTGATAATTAAGTTTTCAGCTTAGTTAAAAATAACCAGATTGTTGGAGGTTAGGGTCAATGACTAGTGAGAGGCATAAAAATATATCTCCAGATAGAAGCTTTTTTGTAGATAGTCATATAACTTTTTCTCAAGTTGCTTTTCCCAAGCCATTCCACAGTTTGATTAAAATGTGGTTTAAACGGCAAATTGGTTGTTTAGGAGTTAGGCAGAAACTAATTTATAGCTATGTTCTAGTTACATGTTGTGTTTTGCTGGTGGTACTGGCTGGACGGACTATAGAAATAAAATATCTCCAAGAACTAGCAACAGAAAAACTTTTTGCTACAGAAACAGTACATCTAGTCAATGAATTAGAAAAGGCAGTATTAAAAACAAAAATTCAACAACAGCAACTATTATTAACCTTGGATAGCCCCCAAGCATTCCAGCAAGAATCTCCACGTCTGCTGGCTGCTACTAAAACAATTAAACAACTTTTAAATGAAACTAAATCATTTATAAGTTGTTCAGATATTAATCATGACCAGTTAAGTCTGAAGCAAAAGTGCGAGCGTGCATCCGGGGTGCTAGCATCAGAGCAAAGAACCATAAATGCTTATTCACAACAGCTAGAGATACTACTCCAGCCGGGAGGAAGCCAAAACCTAAATCCGCAACAACAAAACAAACTCAGACAATCTTTGATAGTATTTTCTCGCTCTCAAGTGGCTAGTAACTTTAATAATCTACCAGGGGACTTACAACAGTGGGTTGAGTTGTATCGTGCTGAGCAAATCAGGATGTTACCTAAAATTCAATCCCAACAGGTGATGATATCAAGAACAATTTTATTTATAACGAGCCTGGTGGTAATATTTATCACTAGTATTTTAGTATTTTATATCACTCGTACCTTAACTTTGCCTGGCGAATCACTGCAAAAAGTGGCTAAAAAAGCTATACAAGAGTCTAATTTGACCTGGCAATTATCCGTATCCAGGGCAAATGAAGATACTAGTTTAGCGACGGCTCTCAATCATTTAATACAACAAATGAAAAAATCAAACAAGCAATTAGAGATAGCGCATCAAAATTTAGAGAAATATTTAAGCCAACAACAAGAAGAAATCTGGCAAAAAGATGCAGAAATTAGCTTAATTCGCCAAAATTTGCACAAAATTGAATCCCAAGTAGCTCAATCCGAAAAAATGTCTAGTTTGGGACAGATGCTAGCCGGAATTGCTCACGAAATTAATAACCCAGTGAGCTTTATTTATGGCAATATTAAATATGCCCAAGATTATGTGACAAAATTACTCAGTTTAGTAAATTTATACGAGCGACAATATCCTTACTCAACCACTACAATTGAGGAGCATCGGCAGGAAATAGAACTAGATTTTATAGCCGATGATTTACCAAAAATCTTGGCTTCTTTAGAAATGGGTATTCAACGAATCCGTCAGCTAGCGTTATCGCTGCGAAACTTTTCACGCTTGGATGACGAACTTGTAAAAGATGTTGATTTACATGCTGGTATTGAAGATACATTATTAATTCTCAGTCACCGCTTAAAAAAAGGCATTCATGTTAGTAAAAAGTATGGTATTTTACCTGTAATTGAGTGTTATCCAGCACAATTAAATCAGGTTTTTATGAATATCATCAATAATGCTATTGATGAACTGTTGGCTCATGGGGAATTGGAATCAAAGCAGATAATTATCCAGACAGAAATGATTACACCTCATCAGCTACAGGTGCGAATTCAAGATAATGGTTATGGTATACCACAATCTATTGTGGATAAAATTTTTGACCCGTTTTTTACCACTAAACCTGTAGGAGAAGGTACGGGACTAGGATTGTCTATTTGCTCTCAAATTATGGCAAAGCATCACGGTCAAATTCAGATTCATTCTCAACCAGGGAAAGGATCTGAGTTTGTACTTACCCTTCCTGTAGAGCAATTGCTATCGGTAGAGCAACCTCTAGTCTCTCAAGTTTGAATTTTTTGCGATTACTCACCAGTGGTGGACTGTGGGTCTAGGGGATTAATTTTGATGGTCTGACATCTTGCACCATTCGAGTGCAACCGTCGGGTGGGCACTGCTTATTACATCCTCAAATTTTCATTAAATTTTCATTCTAGGTTGTGGGGCAGTGCCCAGCCTACAATATTCTCTGGTTTGCCGTTGACGACGCGCCGACAGTGGTGGATGAAAGTGGTCTTGCAGCACCATCTTGTCCGGAGTGCGCTATATAAAGATATATTTCCATATATAACATTGATACGTTAAAGTACTTAGTACAGTGATTACAATTTTTGTAAATAATTAACATAATCTGAGTAATAACTGCTACTCAGTTCCGACTGCCAATGAGGTGGTTGGTAATTAATCGTACGAAATTTCTCCGAAGATATCTGAATAATGTGTAGTGACAAACAACACAGTCAGACAACAGAGTTCGTGTCAAAGCTGGCAATATCTATAGCCAGCGATAGCGAGTCATGTATGTCCATAAAAGACGACAAATTTACCCTGTTAGCGGATATGACAACGGAGAAAATTACTGACTATGACGAAAGTAAACATGGTAACATTTATCCAGAATTGTTAAAATTTGTTGACAGAGATGATTGCTCAACCGCTCTGGCAGCTATCGCTTCGGCTTTGGGGGCAGAAACTAGTCATGACCGAGATTTTTGCATCGTACAACCTGATATCAGCATCCGGTGGGTGAAAATAAAAGGAAAGGTATTAGAAAACACCTGTGGACAACCGCTAAGGATGATGGGGATGCCGATGGACATGACCGAAGAAAAAGATACACAAACAGATATACTCATGGCACAACAGCGCTTAGCACATCTTCTCACCTCTAGTCCCGGCATTGTCTATAGCAGCAAAGTGGATGGGGAATACGGTGCCATTTTTGTCAGTCCTAATGTCACCGTTATCTTGGGTTATGAAGTCAGCGAATACTTGAGTTATTCTCGCTTTTGGCTGGATAAACTGCATCCGCAAGACGCGCCAAGTATCTTAGCAGAAATGACAAACTTGTTGTCCGTAGGTCATGCCTGTTTAGAATATCGTCTGCGGCATAAAAATGGCAGTTACCGCTGGATACATGATGAATTAAAATTAGTGCGGGATAAGCTGGGTAATCCCCTAGAAATTGTCGGTTGTATGGTAGACATCACCGAGCGAAAATTAACAGAATTAGCTTTAGAGCAGGCAGTAGCAGAAGCACAAAATAGTGCATGGTTACTAGAAATGCGTGTTGAAGAACACACATTAGAATTAGAAAAAACTTTGCAGAAATTGCAAGAAAAAATTGCTGAGCAAAAACAAACAGAAGCACAGTTACGCCAGAAGTCATCAGAACTAGAAGCGATTTTTCAAACTTTACCGGATTTATACTTTCGTTTGCGTTGTGATGGGACAATCATCGATTACAAAGCTGGACAGGACATGAATTTGTATGTCCCTCCAGATGCTTTTTTAGGGAAAAAAATGCAGTCATTCCTACCACAGGAGGTAGGCTCTCGCTTCCAAGCGGCGATAAATAAACTCGTTAAAACCAAATCCTTAGTTACTTTTGATTATACGTTAAATATAGCCGATCACGAGGGTCATTTTGAAGCAAGACTCCTGCCATTTGCCGAAAATCAAATCATAGTTATTGTCCGCGATATCACCGAACAAGTGCAAGCAAAAGCCGAACGACAGCGGTTTTTTGAGATGTCGCTGGATATGCTTTGTATTTATGGTTTTGATGGTTATTTTCGCCAAATAAACTCCGCTTGGGAAAAACTCCTGGGATGGACCGAGGAGGAATTATTATCTGCTCCCTTGATTGAACTTATCCATCCCGAAGATCGCGCTTCCAGTCTGGAACAAAGACGGAAAATGATTGCTGGTAATGACACGATTGAATTTGAAAATCGTTACCGCTGCAAAGATGGTTCCTACCGCTGGATTTTTTGGTCGGCGAAAACATTACAAGAGCGACAATTAATTTACGCAGTTGGTCGCGATATCACCGAACGCAAAGCCACACAAGAAGAATTGTTACGGATTGGGAAAGCGATCGCATCCACTAGTGATGGCATTGCGATTGCGGATATTTCCGGTAATGTAACATATATTAATCCCGCCTTTGAAGAATTATTTGCCTACAGCATCGCCGAATTGAACGCTGCAGGAGGACTACCAGCGACTTACGTCCATCAAGAAGACATGAAAGCTGTCTTCGGAGCAATTTACAGCGGACATTCCTGGAACGGCGAAATCAGTATGAGCAGCCGCAGTGGTAAACTAATGTACATTTCCCTGCGTGGCGATGCCATCAAAGACGCTAATGGGAAAATTATCGGCTTGATGGGTATTTATACAGATATTACCCAACATAAACTTGCCGAGCAAGCACTACAGCAAAGTGAAGCCAGAAATCGCGCTATACTCCAAGCCATACCTGATTTAATGTTTCGTTTGAGTGGGGATGGCATCTATCTCGACTTCCAAACCACCAACGAAGCGGAATTGGTGGCTCCTCCTGATTCCCTCATCGGTCACTCTGTCGGGGAAGTCTTACCACCAGACTTAGCACAGCAGTCAATGCACTATATCGAGCAGACTTTGGTTCAGGGGAGCATCCAAATTTTTGACTATCAACTCCCGATTCAAGGGGAATTACAAGATTATGAAGCGCGAATAGTCCCTAGTGGTGACAATGAAGTATTAATCATGGTGCGGAATATTACCGACCGCAAGCGAGCAGAAGAAGCATTGCGCCAAACTAACGAACGTCTCGCTACAGTTATTAATAATGCTCCTGTTATTTTATATGCCTTAGATAAAGACGGTATCTTCACCTTTTCCGAAGGTAAAGGATTGAAACTTTTGGGATTGCAACCAGGACAAGTGGTGGGACAATCCGTGCTTGAATTCTATAAAGATTACCCAGATATTACCAAAAACATTCGTCATGTCTTGGCAGGTAACGAACTTAATTGGCAAGCAGTCCTGGGTGACTTGGTATTTGACTCTCGTGCTACTCCACTGCGAGATAAAAACGGTGAAGTCATGGGTTTTATTGGTGTTTCTACTGATATTACTAAACGTAAAAAAGCACTGGATGCCTTGGCGGCTTCGGAGGCTAGATATAGAGACCTGGCAATAAAAGAAACACTACTCAACCGTCTGGCTAATCAAATTCGCAGTTCTTTGGATTTGAATACGATTGTGGAAACAGCGGTGACAGAAGTCCGGAATTTATTAGCCATCGACTACTGTCTGTTCATTTGGTATCAAAGTAACAAAGAACAAGATACTCAAGAAAAATACACCGATAATTTACTAGCGGATGGGGGTGTCTGGGAAGTTGTTGGGGAAGCACACAATCTTAATCACCGCAGCTTTTTGGGGATGCAAGTGGACAATTCCCTCATCACTCCCATAGTCCAAAGGATATTGAAAAAGAAACTCATTCGGATTGATGATGCCAGTAAAATTTCTGATAATGTAGTACAACAATTTTTACAATACTTGGGCTTGACTGCAGCATTAAGCTTACCAATTCACACCAAATCAGGAAAAATCGGTGCTTTTGTGTGTACTCACTCGACGGGAGAGCGACCTTGGCGGGATAGTGAAGTAGAATTGCTAGTTGCAGTTACGGATCAGTTAGCGATCGCTATCGACCAAGCAGAACTCTACAAAAAAAGTCGCATTGCTGCTCAAACTGCTCAAGAACAAGCAGCTAAGCTAGAAGCAGCTTTGTACGAACTTGCTTCCACCCAAGCACACCTGGTACAAGGGGAAAAAATGGCTTCCCTAGGACAGTTAGTAGCTGGTGTAGCACACGAAATCAACAACCCGGTTAACTTTATTTACGGGAATCTAATCTACGCTCAAGAATATATCCAAGGTCTGTTGTATTTGGTGGAAATGTATCAACACCATTATCCCCAACCCACAGCTGAGATTCAAGCAGCGATCGAAACCATTGATTTGGAATTCCTCCGTCACGACTTACCCAAAATGCTGGGGTCAATGAATTTAGGGGCTGAACGGATTCGCAAACTTGTCCTGGGGTTACGCAACTTCTCCCGTCTAGATGAAGCCGACAAGAAACCAGTTAATATTCACGAAGGTATCGATAACTCTCTACTGTTGCTAGCGCACCGTCTGAAACCCCATTCTGGACAGCCCAACATTGAAATCATTAAAAACTATGGCAAGCTACCCTTAGTAGAATGTTACGCCAGTTCACTGAACCAAGTCTTTTTGAATCTCCTATCGAATGCAATTGATGCTTTAGAGGATGGATGGGGGAATGGAGGTTGGGAAGACAAGGTAAAACCGGGAGAAGCTTCTTCATCCCCCACGATTCGCATTTCTACAGAGATTACAGACCACAAACAAGTAGAAATTCGGATTGCTGACAATGGTCCCGGTATTTCCCTGGAAAATCAACAACGCCTATTTGACCCGTTTTTTACCACTAAACCCGTAGGTAAAGGCACTGGTTTGGGATTATCCATTAGCTATAAAATCATAGTGGAAAAACAGGGTGGGCAATTGTACTGTATTTCCACTCCCGGACAGGGTGCAGAGTTTGTAGTTTCGATTCCCCTGTGCTAGGACGGGTTTTCAGCGTTACTGAATTGGAGTATGAAATTTCCACATTTTTCGGAGTGTCAATGAAGACTCGCTCTACTCTGATTTCTCTGATTTCTCTGTGTCCTCTGTGGTTCATTTTTTAGTTACTTATGCGTAAGTCCTAAAATTGTTTAATACTTTCCTATCAACCTCTCAGCGCTGTTTGCGCTGACTACAAACAAAATAATGTAGCAGTTGCCTCCTGTAAAGGTTTGAGCGTGGATCTAAGTATGGCAACCCTCTCCCTTTGGGAGAAGGGCTGGGGTGAGGGAAATTGATACCATTGAACGCAACTTAGGATAAATTTCCGGGGAGTTACCAAATTTGCTGCAGATGTAGATATTACCGAGTAATCATCATCCAGGATAAATTACACATTCATGATTATTTGTCAATTCTTTTTAAGATTAATACATTATTGTCTATCAGCAGCACTCAGCAGAAATTTGGCACTAACTAATAAATATGATACAACTAATTAAGTATTTATTCTCAAGAAATTACCTAATAAAAATTTCATTTCTGCTAATCTTTTCAGTACTTTTACTTAAGTAAAACCCACAAATGCCAGGAATCGAACTAAAATATAAAAAAAAGATTAACTAGCTTATACTAATGTATTAAATGAAACTTACCTACATGAGAGAAATTATTTAAAATCATAAGTATTTTTATCCTTTTAGTATGCAAAAAGATTGTGACCGAGTAACAAACTTGAAAATGATACAGAATAATAATAATTATTCTGTTTCCCAACTCTGGAGTAAATTTGACAATGTGATGCTCATGAGGTTTAAGCATTGGTTGTCTAGCTTGAGTATCCGACAAAAAATTACCTATGGCTATAGCTTAGCAATTGGTATAGCATTACTTGGTACTACTACTGGTTTATTGATAGGAGAACATTATCGCCACAAAGCGGTAGCAGAACTCAATCAATCTAACAAAGAAAATAAGCTCTTGTCAGAGTTAAAAATTCTGGCAATAGACTCCAAAATGCATAGTTATAAATTGATTAATACTTTGGCTAACCCCCAAAAATTTAACCGGAAAAAATATGCTATAGAATACTACGAATTACTCGATTATCTGGAAAAAACTAATCGTTTGTATAATAATCTTAGGTTAGATGTAGCAGAGGGAAAGATTTTCCGCTCTTCGCCTCAAGAAGCTGCTAATTTAGATAAATTATTGCAGACTTACGATGTCACGCTAGCAGCCTATATCAAGCAACTAGAAAAAGTATTATCTCAAATCCCACCACCAACTTTACAGCCTGCAGATATTCCCAAAGCAGAAAAAATACTGGCGGATTTTAATAGAAGTGAAATAGCAAGTAATTTTGATGATTTAGCAGCGCGGTTGAATCAGCCAATATCAGTTTCTTATGAACAAGAAAGTAATGCGACTCAGATACTAAAACACGCCGAACAACTGAGAATTATAATTATCAGTTGGAGTATGCTGTTGTCGATAGGTATAGCAGCAATCTTAGCCGTTTACACCAGTCAAGCGATCGCTCGTCCGATAGAAGCCACAACTGAATTTGCTCGCTTAGTAACCCAGGAAGCTGATTTTCAACTCCAAGTGAGGGTGACATCAAAAGATGAAGTGGGACAATTAACAGATTCCCTGAATCAAATGCTGCAACGCATTGCCAAATACACCCAAGAACTAGAGAAAAGCCAGAGACAAAATCAAGCCTTATTAAATGCCATTCCTGATTTAATGTTACGGATTAATAAAGATGGCATTTATCTAGATTATAATTCGCCAAAAACCTTGCACAACTTCCAGACAAACCCTGACGTTATCGGCTTAAACATATATGATGTTTTGCCTATCGAACTTGCTAACCAGCGGATACATTATATTAAAAAAGCACTTGCTACGGGAGAATTACAAATATTTGAATATCAATTTTCAGTGAATGACAATATTCGCGAACAAGAAGCACGAATTGTTGTCAGTGGTAAGGATGAAGTCTTAGTGATAGTCCGTGATATTACCAAACGTAAGCAAGCAGAAATGGCTTTACAGGAAAAAGCTAGAGAACTGGAAGTAACTTTGCAAGAACTACAGCATATGCAAGCACAATTAGTGCAAAGTGAAAAAATGTCCAGTTTAGGACAATTGGTAGCTGGTTTAGCACACGAAATTAACAATCCAGTGACTTTTATTTACGGGAATATTCAACACACTGAAGATTATCTGCAAAGCCTATTAAATTTGTTAAAGCTGTATCAACAGGATTATCCTCAGCCAAGTCCGACAATTCAAGCGGAAATTGAAGATATTGATTTAGAATTTTTAGCATCTGATTTACCAAAAATCATCAATTCTATACGCACAGGTGCAGAACGTATTCGTTCTTTAGTGTTGTCTTTGCGGAACTTTGCTCGTCTCGATGAAGGTGAAATTAAAAAAGTTAATCTCCATGAAGGAATTGACAACACTCTGTTAATTTTTTCCAATTACATTGACCAAGGAATTACTATCACTAAACAATATGGCGATTTACCACAAGTCGAGTGCTACCCCGCACAGTTAAATCAAGTGTTCATGAACTTATTGCATAATGCAATAGATGCACTTTTTCTAGCATTTAACCAAAACAATAAACAAATTGTAATTATCACCGAAGTTCTGAAAACCTCAGAAATAAGAGTACGAATTCAAGATAATGGTGATGGAATTCCGCAGAAGATCCAAAATAAAATATTTGACCCATTTTTTACCACCAAACCAGTAGGTGAAGGAACAGGATTAGGACTAGCAATTTCCTATCAAATAATTAAAAAGCATCGCGGGAAAATTACCATGTGTTCTCAAGAAGGTAAAGGATGCGAGTTTGCGATTACTTTACCAGTGAGCCAGAAAAAAATCTTGACTCATGAGTCCTGAGATTTCTTAGAGATAAGCTGCTTTTTTCATCTCTAGATAGGAATATTTTTTAGTTATTTCTTTACTAAAAATTAACCATTACTTACTTACTCGTTAATTATATACCTGTTAATCTTACCCTTAGCTGAAGTTCAATTAAAGCATTGTTTCACAAAACAGGGCTTGGCATTCATTCATGTATTACTTCACCCCCTAAGTTACAAAACCCTCGATTAAAACACTCACTTCTTTTTTCCGGTTGAGAAAGGCATAGGGGGTGTTTTTTTCTTAGTTATTAGTCAGTATGATCGAGTTTCAAAAGTAAGTAGAGAATGCAAACTTAATATCTGCCTAAACCTCCCTGTGATTAGCTATTAGTTATTAAAAACAGTGATATTTATGATATATAAAAATTATAGTTTTGGTATAACAACTTTAATATTACATAATTTAATAGCTTTAGCTGCTCCAGCATTTGCTGATACTAAATCTTTGAACTTTATTCTGAGCGCTGAAGATAATCAAACCTATAAAAGCTTACTTCAACAAGCAGAATTATTGTCAAACCAAGTTATTGAGGAAGGATTTGCTGAGAGTGCTGATCCTACAGAAATTACTGTGACTATTATCGGAGAACGGAAAGGTCAAGAAGTTCCGTTATTGTTTACTAAAGTTTCCCGTTATCAATGGAAACAACAGCCACAAGTTAAAATCTGGAGTCAATATTTTTCTAATTCTGCGACGTTATTAGGTTTTTACGGAACTCCAGGAATACCGGTTGCAAATTCTAGTGTGAATACTAATTATAGTCCTCGCTCATCATCTATCGAGAACGATCCAGCCTTCAGAGATGATTGATTATCGTAGGATGAGTAAATTTTTCTCACCCTAAACAACTATTAACTACTCTT
>Ga0114939_10002957_pt1 | contig 12177 bp, 8 predicted proteins | sample AshMeaCrysSpring_FD_87196 | JGI IMG/M metagenome (GOLD analysis project Ga0114939, IMG submission 87196) | Groundwater microbial communities from Big Spring, Nevada to study Microbial Dark Matter (Phase II) - Ash Meadows Crystal Spring | ecosystem: Environmental > Aquatic > Deep subsurface >... | reverse complement strand
GGCCGAGCAGGCCATGCGCCGGGATTACGAAATCGCGGGCATCCGTCACAAGTTCGACGGCCCGATCGATTGGGAACTCAACCCGACCACCCAAAAGGGCTACGAGGGACCATGGTCGGGGCAGTTCCACACCCAGCTCAATCGCATGCATTATTGGCGCGAGCTGGCCGAGGCCTGGCGTGCGACGGGAAATCCGGCCTACCGCGACGAGTTGCTCGCCCAGATGCGCGACTGGCGGGAAAAGATCGCGCCGGTGCCGCTCGCGGATGTGCCCAAGCACGTGACGCGCTACAAAGCCGGCGGCGGAAACCTGCGCCAATACAAGCTCTGGTTGCCGCTCGACACCGGCCAGCGCACGACAAATACCGTCCGGGTTTTCGAGACCCTCCGCGCGGATCCCGCCTTCGACGACGGACAGCTCGTTGAGACGGTGAAGATGATCGGCGGCCACGCGAGGTTGCTCAGTCAGATGGACATCGACGGAAACCACCTCGCCATCGCGACAGCCGGCCTCGCGGCGGCGGCGGTCATGTTTCCGGAATTCAAAGACTCGGCGGCCTGGCTTCGCGAGGCGGTGGCGCGTGTCGCGGTCGAGATGGACGCCCAAGTGTATCCCGACGGCGCGCAGATGGAACTCACGCCATGGTATCATTTCACGGCGCTCCGCAATTTCGCCGGTGTGCTGGAATTGGCGGCCGCGAACGGGTATGCGATCCCGGAGGATTTGCTCGGCGGTCTCCGCCGCATGTATGAGTACATCGCCAAAGTGGCGGACCCCTCCGGCTTCGCGCCGCCGCTCAACGACTCCGAGTATTTGTCGGCGACCGCCCTCCGGACCGCGCTGGTGTTTTTCCCAGAGGATCCGGTTTACAAATGGTTTGCGGGTGGCGGGAGCGGGGAGGGGACCCCGCCGGCCGAGCTTTCGCTCACCGTCCCCTACGCGGGTCAGGCGGTGATGAGGTCCGGCTGGGAAAAAGACGCCCGGTATTTGCTGATGGAATACGGGCCCTTCGGGACCGGCCACATGCACGAGGACAAACTGGGCCTCACGGTGAACGCGCACGGGCGCAGGTTGCTTGTGGATCCGGCGCGGAACAAATACGAGGCCTCGACGATGCGCGATTATTCGGTCAATGCGAGCGCGCACAGCACGGTGCTTTTCGACGGCCTTTTTCAAGCGCGACGGCTCACCAAAGGGCGGCTCAACAAAGTGGACGCGCCGGTTCCCGTCGAGTGGCAAAGCAGGCCGGAGGCCGATTACCTGGTTGGTTCCTACGGGGCCGACGAGCGCGAGGTCTTCGCCCTGCCGACCGACCCGCCCGGCAATGTCGCGCCCGAGTGGAACAAGATTGTCCTCGACGAACGCTGGCGCGGCGACGACGTGCAAACCACCCGCCGCATGGTCCAGCACCGCCACGTCCTCTTTGTGAAGCCGCATTACTGGGTCGTTGTCGATACCTTTGACCCGCTGGATGCCGCCGCGCACGACTACACAAGCCTCTTCCAAATGGCCGACGGCGCGACATCCGTCGGGGGGACATCCGTGACTCTCGGCAAACCCGGCGAGGCCGGCATGGCCATGGCACTCTCGTCCCCGGCAGGCCCGGGCGAACTCGCCGTGATCCGGGGCCAGAAGGATCCCTTCCTGCTCGGGTGGAGCTTTACGGAAGGCGAGCCGAAGCCGTCGCCGACGGCGGTTTTCCGATTCGCCGCGGCGGGCCCCACCGCCTCCGCCTGCGCGATTGTCCCGCACCCCGCCGGATCTCCCCCCGCCGCGCCGCGGATCGAGTGGCTGCCTGCGGAGGCCGGATTTTACAAGGTGCGCGTCGAGCCGGGAAATGCCATGCCGCCGGTGACATTCACGGTCCCCGCCGACGGGTCGGCTGGATCCCACACGATTGAGGCACCGTCCTCCGCCCAGCCATGAAAGGGAAATTTTCGCGGGGACGCGCCGCACTCCAAGGATCCATGAGGAGCGAACGCGCATGAACCTCACCCTCCTCGATTACGCGATCATCGCGATGCCGTTCCTTGTGGTGCTCGGGGTGAATTTCCTCCAGCGGGGCAGCATGAAATCGGTGGCCGATTTTCTTGCGGCCGGGCGCTGTGCCGGGCGGTATTTGATCGCGACCTCCGCAGGCGAGGCGGCGGCGGGGGTGGTGTTGCTGGTAACCGCTCTGGAGATGTTTCAGCGGACCGGATTTTCGCTGCAATTCTGGGGGAGCATCGCGGGGATTCTTACGATGCTTCTGCCGTTGATCGGCCTTGTCGTCTATCGCTACCGCGAGACGCGCTCGCTCACCTTCCACCAATTTTTTGAAGCGCGCTACAGCAAAGGAATCCGGGTCTATTCGAGCTTCATCAACGTCTTCGCCGGACTCTTCAATTTCGGCATCCAGCCGGCGATCGGAGCGCGGTTCATGGTGTATTTTCTCGGGTTGCCCGAGGAATCGCCCATCGGCGGGATGGCCATTCCGACCTTTGTGCCGATCATGTTGTTTCTGGTGGGATTCGCTTTATGGATGGCGGTGCTGGGCGGGCAGATCACGATCATGGTCTCCGATTTTCTCGAGGGGGTGATTTCGATGGCGCTTTATATCGTGATCGCGGTGGTGGTCCTCTCGGTGATCTCGATCGACCAGGTGCGCGAGGCGATGCTGTCCGGCGGGCCCGGCAAGTCGTTCGTGGACCCCTTCGATATCGGCGGCCAGCCGGATTTCAACGGCATCTACATGGCCATGAGCGTCATCCTCGGCCTGTATATCTACCGGGGATACGCATGGCAGCAGGGCGCGGCCTCGGCCGCCCGCAACGCCCACGAGGGGAAAATGGCGGGCATCCTCGCCGGATGGCGCTCGACCGGCGGGCGGGCGATGATGGCGATCGTCTCGGTGGCGGCGTTCACCGTGCTCAACCACCCCGATTTCGCGCCCCAGCGCGCATCGGTCGAGACCGTGCTCGCGAATATTTCCAACCCGCAACTGCAAACCCAGATGGGCATGCCGGTCGCGCTCGGGATCCTGCTCGGGCCCGGCGTGAAGGGCGCGCTTTGCGCGATCGCGATTTTCGGATTTCTCGTTTCGATGGCGGTCCAATTGCACGGGTTCGGCTCCACCTTCCTGCAGGATGTCGTGCTCCCGTTGAGGAAGACGCATCTGGAGGGAAAGCGGCATGTGCGCTGGCTTCGCGCATCGGTCACGGGCATCGCGCTCTTCGCCTGCTTTTTCAGCATCGTTTACCAGCCGGTCGAATACCTCATCATGCTTACCAGCCTGATCGGCGCGCTCTACCTCGGCGGGATCGGCGCTCTGGTCTGGGGCGGATTGTATTGGAGCCGCGGGACAACCGCCGGCGCGTGGACGGCCATGCTCACCGGCACGATCCTCTCCGCCGCGTTCAACCTCCTCCAGCAATTCTGGAAACCGATCGCCGAATGGGGGCGGTCGGTGATCCCCCCGCTCGCGGAATTTTTCGCCACCAACGCGGACCGCTGCCCGTGGAACGGCATGGCGCTGGCGTGCACGGCGGCCGCGCTTTCGGTTGCGGGCTACGTGGTCGTGTCCCTCCTCACCTGCCGCACGCCCCACGACATGGACAAACTTCTCCACCGCGGAAAATACGCGGTGGAGGGAGAAAAAATGAACGACGACGACGGCAAATTCCGGTGGTCGAAAGTCATCGGGCTCGACGCGAACATGACGCGCGGCGACCGGGGCCTCACCATCTTCACTTTCGCCTATGGGATTTTCTGGAAATGCTTCTCGGTCGGGGTCGTGCTCTGGACAATTTTTGTCGGACGCCTTTCGCCCGGGTGGTGGTTCGGATACGCCGCGCTCACGACCCTCTATCTCCCTCTTGTGATCGGGTCCATCACGACGGTTTGGTTCACATGGGGCGGCACCCGCGATATGATCCACCTCCTCCGCGACCTCAAGGCCAGAAAAACCGACAACCGGACCGAAGCCGACGACGGCACGTCGCCGCGCGAACCCGCCGCAGGCCCGCACTGAGCCGCCCGGTTCCCGGCCCGCTCGCGCAAACCTCCCTCTCGAAAAGTCGTGCCGGGCGGATCCTCTCCGGCCATACTCGGAGGGTTTATGGAATCCCTGCGCAAGGTGGCCTCCGTGATTCCCGACCGGGCGGGAGACAAAGCCCTCGACTACGAAGTGCCGGAGGCATTGCGGTCGGGCGTGGAACCCGGTTCCCGGGTGCGGGTGGCGGTGCGGACGAGGATCGCGACGGGGACGGTTGTCGATGTCCGCGAAGAAGCCCCCGGTCGGGCCCTGCGGCCTGTGGAGGCGGTGATCGGCGGGGGGGCCCTCATTTTGCCGAAGTTGCTCGGCCTTGCGAAATGGATCGCGGATTATTATTGCGCGCCGCTGGAGGCCGCGATGGCGTGCGTCCTCCCCCAGGCGGTGCGGTCCGGCCTTGTGGGTGCCAAGTTGGTGCGGCACGCCGCGCTCGCGCGGGAGGCGGACGCCGACGCGCTCGCCGCCCTTGAGCGCCGCGCCCCGCGTCAGGCCGATATCGTGCGGGCGCTTGCGGGGGCCGGCAGCATCCCCACTGCGTCGATCGCGGGAGCCTCCGACGCGGCGCTCCGTGCGCTCGTGAAAGCCGGATGGATCACCCTCGACGAGCGCCCGGTGGCAAGGGACCCGTATGCGGCGGAGACCTTCCTCGCGACCGAGGATCTTGTATTGAACCCCGACCAGTCGGCGGCGCTCGACGCGGTGAGGGAGGCGATCGCCGGCCCGGCGTCCGCGAAACCGATCCTGCTCCACGGGGTGACCGGCAGCGGAAAGACCGAGGTTTACCTGCAGGCGATCCGCACCGCGCTGGAGGCGGGAAAGTCGGCGCTGGTGCTGGTGCCCGAGATTTCGCTGACCCCGCAGACCGTCGAGCGGTTCAAGGCCCGGTTCGCGGCCAACCGGGGGGATGTGGCGGTGCTGCACAGCCACCTCTCGGACGGCGAGCGCCACGACGAATGGCACAAGATCCGGTCGGGCATGGCACGAATTGTGATCGGGGCGCGCAGCGCGGTCTTCGCCCCCCTCGATTCCCCCGGTATCATCATCGTGGACGAGGAACACGAGGGATCCTACAAGCAGGAGGACGCTCCCAGGTACAATGCCCGGGATATCGCGGTCCTGCGCGCGAGCCGGGAACCCTGCGCGGTGCTACTCGGGAGCGCGACCCCGTCGCTGGAAAGCTGGCACCATGCCCTCACCGGCAAATACCAACTTCTGCGGCTGCCCGCGCGGGTGGACGACCGGCGCATGCCCGCGATCAAGATCCTCGACATGCGCCGCGCCGCGCGCGGAGGCGACGGCATCCTCGCGCCCGCGCTGGTGATGGCCATCGAGGGACGCCTCGCCAAGGGCGAACAAAGCATCCTCTTTCTGAACCGGCGCGGCTTCTCGACATCGATGCAATGCGACGCCTGCGGGAATGTCTGCGAGTGTCCGAATTGCTCGGTGGCTCTCACCTACCACCGGGTGGCCGAACGCCTCGCCTGCCACATTTGCGGCCACAATGAAAAGGCCCACAAGGTTTGCCCGGCCTGCAAGGATCCCGGCATCCGCCACTCGGGGACCGGCACCCAGAAAGTGGAGGAGGCGCTGCGCAAAATTTTCGCGAAGGCGCGGATCGCGCGGATGGACGCCGATGCGATGACGCGCAAAGATTCCTACCGCGAGACCCTCGGGGCCTTCAAACGCGGGGAGACCGATATTCTGGTGGGCACGCAGATGATCGCCAAGGGACTCGACTTCCCGAACGTGACACTCGTGGGGATCGTCAATGCCGACACCGGTCTCCACCTTCCGGACTTCCGGGCCGGCGAGCGGACGTTCCAGTTGCTCACCCAGGTGGCGGGGCGGGCCGGACGCGGCGAGGTCGAGGGCGAGGTTTTCGTGCAGACCTTCACGCCGTTCAGCCCGTCGATCCAGTTCGCCCGGCACCACGATTTCGAGGGCTTCGCCGAGCAGGAACTCGACTTCCGAAAGGCGTTCGGATTTCCGCCATTTGCCCGCATGATCCTCATCACGGTCCGTTCCCAGTCTTTGGAAAAGGCGGAATTTTGCGCGCTCACCCTCGCCCGCAAACTCAAGGCCGGGTTGCCGGAGGGTGCGGTCTGCGGAGACAGCTCGCCGGCCCCGCTTGCTCGCGCCAAGTCGTATCACCGCTTCCAAGTCTCACTGCGCGGACCCGGCGGGCGCGTGCTGGCCGCGCATGTGCGGGCCGTGCTCGCAGCCCTGCCCATGCCCGAGGATGTTTTTGTGGCGGTGGATGTGGACCCCGTCGCTTTGCTATGAAATCGAAGCCGCGCGTTCTCATTGCCTGCGACAAATTCAAGGGCGCGCTCGATGCCGCAGCCGCCTGCGCGGCCGTCGCGGAGCCATTTCAAGACGCCGGGTGGGAGGCGGATGTCTGCCCGCTCACCGACGGCGGCGACGGCTTCGCGCGCATCCTCACGCAGGCGGCGGGCGGACGCTGGATCGCGGCCTCGGTCTGCGGGCCTCTGTGGGAACCCGTGGAGGCCGGGTTCGGTCTGGTGGACGACCTTCCGGCGGCCGTGCGCGCGGAGTCCGATTTTTCCGGTATTGGCGGGCCTTTCGCCATCGTGGAAATGGCGGCCGCGAGCGGGCTGGAACAGGTCCCCGGCGGCAGGCGCGATCCCTGGCGGACAACCAGCCGCGGCACGGGCGAATTGATGCGGAAGGCGGCCGCGGCCGGAGCCCGGGCGGTGCTTCTCGGGGTCGGCGGCAGTGCCACAAACGACATCGGCCTCGGCGCGTTGGTGGCAATGGGACTGGCCGCGCTCGATGGGTCGGGAGCCAGGGTGGACCCGCCATTTCCGGCCGACTGGGCGCGGATCGTGCGGTTCTCGGGCGGACCGCCTCGGGATTTCCCTCCGATTTTCGTGGCTTGTGATGTCACAAACCCGCTCCTTGGTCCGGATGGCTGCACCGAAGTCTTCGGCCCGCAGAAAGGACTCCGGGAAACCGCCCACATGGAATCCGCCATGCGGGGGATGGCGGAACTTCTGGCCGGACACTTCGGGGCCCCGCCCGCTCTGGCTTCGATGCCCGGCATGGGGGCCGCCGGCGGCATCGCATTCGGGCTGGCCTGCGCCACCGGGGCGAAGATCGTATCCGGCAGCCAGCTGGCCGCCATCTGGCTCGCATTGGATGAACGCGTGGCGTCCGCGCGCCTTGTGATCACGGGCGAGGGCCGCCTCGACTGCTCGTCGCTCGCCGGGAAAGGCCCGGGCGACGTGGCCCGGCGCACGGTCGAGGCCGGCCGCGCCTGCGTGGTCCTCGCCGGCTCGCTCGCCGACGGGCTTGTCGTCCCCGAAGGCATCTCCACCGTCTGCATCAACCCGCCGGAGGACTCCGGGCCCGGAGCGATCCCGCACACCCGCGAACGCCTCCGCGCGGCGGCCGCCGCTCTCGCACGCGGAGAATCCGGCCCCGGGCGCGAACCGTCCGGCGACCCGCCGAGCCGGGGCTGAGCCGCCCGTTGCCGGGATATCCCTCATCCACCGGCACGCGTGTCTTGTCATCCGCCCGTTACCGGGCATCTTAGAAGGCTTTGATGGATCCCATGCAGACATTAGTGATCGGACACAGGAACCCGGATATGGACGCGATTTGCTCGGCGATCGGATACGCCGAATTCAAGCGCGCGACCGGGCACAACGACGTTGTCGCCGGACGGTGCGGCAACACAAACGCGCGAGTCGATTACGCGCTCGAGCGCTTCGGCTTCGCCCCCCCGCAATTCTTCAGCGATGTGCGACCCCAGGTGCGAGACGTCATGCGCAGAGAGGTGGTCACCGTGCGCGAGGACGAGCCGGTCAACGACGCCTTCGCGCGCATCGGCCGCGAGCGGGTCCACGGGCTGCCCGTGCTCGACGCCGCCGACCGCTGCATCGGAATGATTTCCGGCTACAAAATTTCCCGACAGGTTTTTCCCGAACTTTCCAATATCGAGCGCTCGCGCGAGGTTCACGCGTCGCTGGACGCCATCCGGCGCACGGTCGGGGCCGAATTGCTCGCGGGTCCTTGCGACAACGTGATTCGCGACCATCTGCTCATCGTCGTGGCCATGCAGACCGATACCTTCCGCGGGCGCCTGCAGGTGATGGACCGCGACCGCGCGGTGCTGATCGTCGGCGACCGGCGCAATATCCAGACCATGGCGGTCGAGGCCGGTGTGCGCGCCCTTTTGATCAGCTCGCATTTGCCGGTGGACCCGGCCCTGCTCCGCGAGGCGGAAGCGCGCGGCACGACCCTGCTTTCCTCCCCTTGGGACACGGCCACGACCGTCCTCCTGGCACGCAGCGCGGTGAGCGCGCGGCATCTTTTCGACGACGAATTCCTCTGGCTCGAGCCCGAGGCGACTCTGGAAGACGCGCGGGCGCGGGTGGCCCTCTCCCCGCAATACGCGTTTCCGGTTTTATCCGACGGCAGGCTGGCGGGCATCCTGTCCAAAAGCGATTTTCTCAAGCCCGTCCCCCGCCAGTTGATCCTGGTGGACCACAACGAGCTGACCCAGGCGGTCGCGGGGGCTTCCGAGCTCGCGATCGCGGAGATCATCGACCACCACCGCATCGGAGCCCCTCCGACAACGCAGCCCATCCTTTTTCTCAACCGTCCGGTGGGCTCGACCTGCTCGATCGTGGCGGATTGTTACGAGCGCGAGGGAATTCCGATTCCGCCCAATGTTGCGGGCCTGCTCATGTGCGGGCTCATTTCCGACACCCTCAACCTCACCTCGCCCACGACCACCGACTTCGACCGCGCCCTCATGCGGCGCCTCTCCGACATCGCGGGCGTCCGGCCCGGCGAATTGAGCGAGAAAATTTTCTCGGTCGGCTCGCCGCTGCTCACCATGCCCCCCTCCCGCGCCATCACCGCCGACTGCAAGGAATACGAGGAACACGGCCGACGTTTCAGTGTCGCGCAGATCGAAGAAATCACGTTCTCGCATTTCCACGAAAAACGCGCCGAGTTGCTCGACGCGCTGGAAGCCTACCGGGCGGGACGCGGCTATGATTTTTCCGCCATGTTGGTGACCGATATCAATACCCAGAATTCTTTCCTTCTCGTGCGCGGCAGCGAATCCCTGCGCTCGCTCATCGATTTTCCCGAGGACGGCGAGAATGTCTGGCGGCTCGATGGCATCGTCTCGCGGAAAAAACAACTCCTGCCCTATCTGAGCTCGCTCGTCGCACGGGTCGGCCCCCAATGATCCGGAAAACCGACGTTTCCTGCCCGCATTGCGGACACGTCCAAAAGGAACCAAGGGGGGTCGTTTCGACATTCTGCCGGGGGTGCGGCGACCACTTCGAGATCCGCCAGGGAACCCGGCCCGCGCCGGCGGGTCCGCCGGTCTTCCGGGAGGGTCCGTCGCGCGAGGTGTTTTGCTACCGCTGCGGGACGCCCCACCGCGTGTCTCCCTTCGCCAAGTCCACGCTCTGCCCGACCTGCGGGGTTGCCATCGAATTCCGGGACCTGGATTTCTCGGCAAACGCCTCCCGCCCGGTCGATATCCGCGGGCGGTTGACCGTCCGCGCGGGGGTCTGTCTCAACCACCCGCGGATTGTGTGTTCCAGCGCGCGGATCGACGGCCGTGTGACCGGTGCCATCCTTTGCGAGGGCAAGCTCGAGTTGTTCGGCAATGCCCGGATGGCCTTCCCTGCGGTCGCCTCCCAAATCCTCATCGGAAAGGGTGCCTCCATTGAATGCGGGCTTCCGCTCGAGTGCTGCGATCTCGAAATCCGCGGCCACCTCGCTGGCGACGTGCTCTGTGGCGGAAAAATCATCGTCCGCAAAGGCGGATGTCTGGAAGGCGCGGTGGACGCACCGGCTCTCACCATCGAAAAAGGAGGATCCTGGCTGGGAGGAGGAAGAGTCGATCCCTCAACCGCCGGAAAATTTCCCTCGATGGACCTGTTCATACCGGACAAACCCGGAGAAGAACAATAGGGCAAGCACCGGGGTCGTCCGATCAGCCAACCGAAAAAGCCCCCGGCCACGACTGGGACCGGAGCCCGCAGGCAGGACCGAGGTTAGGAGGCCGGACGAGCAGGGGTCGGGGTCGGGGTGGGCTCATCACCGCCGGAACCACCACCACCACCGCCGCCGCCGGCACCGGCTCCAAGAGTCCCCACGTTGCCGATGCCTTGATCCCCGGTGAAGAAGGGATCGGTGTCGATGTTTGTGTCATGATTGGGCGGCAGGGGCTCGCCGACCAGATTGGTTTGCTCGGAGGCCTCCGGCGGGAGGTTGGCGGCAAAGTCGTTGTCGAATTCCTGATCGCGAATCGGATCCTCGCTGATGGACATATCCATCTGGAGGTCCGCGATCTCCATGTCGGCGGCGAATCCGTTGCTGAACATGTTGAACGCGGAATCGAAGGCCTGCCGGTTGGCAAAGCGGCCATTGATCGAATACTGCTCGTAATTATTGATAACGAACGGTTTGTTGGGATTGTTGCGCGAGGAGAGCGGACGGAAACGCATGCGGCCGCGCTGCATCGCAATCTGGGCGCTCGCCGTGTTATTCGCGGGATTCGAAACCGAGCGCTGACGCCAGTTCGTTCCTAGGACCTCGCCGACCCCAACGGGCGTGGCCGTGTAGAAATACGACTTTTTACGCAGTTTCAGCACGGACACATACATCGTGCCCTCGCGGAGGAAGATCCGCGTTTTGGAATAAGACGGCTCGACCGCAATCGCGCTCATTGGCACGACCTCGCCGGGAACCGCACTTTTTCCCTCGGACATCACGGACCCCCGCACGTCGAAATTGCCGACCTGCTGGAACTCGTTGATCACAAGCGAGGACTCCGGCATCAAGGAAATCGACGATCCGTTGGCCAGCATCAGAACCGCCTTGCTATTGGCCGCAGTCGTGACGGTCGTGCCCTGACGAATCACCTGCCCGCTGGACAACTGACGGGATCCCCCGCCATGTTCGCTGACACGCACGTCGCCCTGCGCCCGGTAAACATGAATCGGCGCCGGCTGAAATCCCGAGGGAGAACCCTGATCGGAGGCCGCGCACGCCAGACCCGCAGACAAAACAATCGCAAGCCCGAGACCAAGTGAGAAGAATTCTTTCATAAATCAGATTTGACCCCTATTACCTACAGCCACCAGATAACCTTTGTCGAGTAAAAATTTCCCGCATTCCAGTCGAGACATCCACCCCGGGCCGGGTAATAATTCTGTCCCGAAAACCGGAACGGCAGACGCCGGCGTGGCGGAATGGCAGACGCATCGGACTTAAAATAGCTCGCTCGCGGATTTTGAGCCGCTTCAATGCTTTGTTTGCGGGCGGATGGCTCAAAAAGTCACGGATTGCGTAACGGATTTCTGACTTTCAGTCGGGCCGGGTGGCTTGACTTGCGGGGGTGGCGGGGAAAGAGTTGCCGTCATGGGTGCGTTTGTTTCCAACCTCTTGAAGGGCATGGCCGGGGCGGTCTGCATCTTCCCTTCGCGGGAGTATGTGCCGCCCGTGGACTTCGGCGGGCCTTTCGCTGTCGCGGGGGACAGGATCTTCCATGCTCTCGAATGCGAGGGACCGAAGATCCGCGGCGAGGCGAGCCAGATGGAATCCGAGGAACGGGTGACGGCTTGACTTGCGGGATGCCCTGGGAAAGATTTCTCTGCATGCCAATGACTCTCAAGTCCTGCATCTCGGATGTCCTCCGGGGGGGCACCCGCAAGACCATCTCTTTCGTGGAATTCGCTTCTCTTGCCAGGAAGGGATCCCGGCCGCCTTTCGTCGTGGAGGAGATTGTGGTGCCCGATCTCGGGGATCGCTCCTGGGGAAACGTGGTCATCCGTGAGGGGGCCACGCGCTCGCGTCCGAAGTTCCGCAGGTGATGGCGGAGAATTCGCCCACCATTTTCTGCCGTTTTGGCCATAGCGAGAACGTAGCGCATCCGTCCCAAATTTTCCACGATAAATTTATTGACTTGCCTGTGATCGCGTAGAAGTGTAGCACAGTAATCCAACATGAATACGCGATTCTCCACAGAGGTTAGAGCCCGTGTGCCGAAGCACATGAAGGATGCGCTCGAGCAGGAAGCGATCCGCCGCGCACAGAATGTTTCTGCCATTTTCCGTGATGCACTGACCGAATATCTGGGCCGTGTGCGGGTGCC
>Ga0114939_10002956_pt1 | contig 12178 bp, 10 predicted proteins | sample AshMeaCrysSpring_FD_87196 | JGI IMG/M metagenome (GOLD analysis project Ga0114939, IMG submission 87196) | Groundwater microbial communities from Big Spring, Nevada to study Microbial Dark Matter (Phase II) - Ash Meadows Crystal Spring | ecosystem: Environmental > Aquatic > Deep subsurface >... | reverse complement strand
CTCAAGTCTTTTACTGGCAATGGTTTCAGGATATTTAACAAAAGTTAATTTTTAGGTTTTGGGGCTGAATACGATGATGAGCGATCGCTCCTGTTATATATATTCCAGTTTAATAATCGACGGTTGGAAATTTCCTCAAGGCTGTCTGTATTAGTCGTGATAAGTGATAGCTGCTATAAAGTTTAGTTATCACAACTTAAAGAAACTTAAGCTAAAACAGAGCGATCAGGTGTTGACTGCACCATAAAAACTTCAGTAAAATTGAGTAATATTAAGATTTTTGGCTTTTTGCCGAAATTTATCTTGATAATTTTTCTACCATCTGATAATATACTTAAATCAGGTGAAAGCCCTGCCATTTAGTACTTTTTTCTGATTGAAACCTTCTTGATTTCGTTAGCCAAAGGTACAAAGAAATTACAAAAAGGCATGAGCTAACTGCTCTTTACACAGCAAGCTAAGGCAAACGACACCTTCGGGTTGATACTGTGTCGTCACAAGATGACCCTTATATGCCTTACAAACACAGCGCTTCAGGTTTTTACTTAAGTTTAAGTAAGTTTTGCAGAGCGCCACAAATAAAAATACTAAAAATGAAAGTAACTTAGCTCACATCTCGCACATTCTATAAGCCTTATAGAATGTGCGAGATGTGAGTTAGGACTTATGCTGTGCCATATATAAAAGATGGTGGGATTTGCCCAGAGGTAGGGGTGAAGGGCATTAGCCTTGCAATGGCTATTCGCCCCCACTGCTACGTTAAAATTTTATCTCGGAGTACGATAGCCCAGGATATAAAATCGTTGCGTAAGTCCTGTGCCTAAAAATCAAAGTAAATATAGGGCAAGTTATTTTGAGGGGCTAATATCCAAACGGCATAAATAGATAAGGGCACAAATACAACTTTTAAAATCCAGCTTAGCTGTAGCTTCAGTTTACGGTTAAAGATATAGGAAATGGTCATACAGCTAAAGATGCCGACTAAAATAATCCCTATTTGTGATGGACTAGTATTTAATGCCTCGATGTAAACCTTTTCCTTAAACTGGGCGTCTCCCCCATGCCCAAATAGATGTAAAAGGGCTGTGCCTGATTCGCTTAAGTTGGGAAGACGGAAGGTTATCCAGGAAATAAAGACCATTGATTGGGTCAATAACCAGGCGGAAAATATGCCAATGGGATTCTGCCAAAAAAGTTCTAAAGATTCGTATTTATCGCTAACACTATCTGTAAATCTGTGTAGTATCAGAGCCAAACCATGAAGAATGCCCCAAAATACAAAGCCTAATGCAGCACCATGCCATATGCCGCAAATAACCATAACTATCATTAAATTAATGTAGGTGCGTTTTAATCCTTTTCGCGAGCCTCCCAAAGGAAAGTAAAGATAATTTCTTAACCAATCTCCTAAGGTTATATGCCAACGTCGCCAAAAATCGGCAATGTTAGTACTTAAATATGGATAATCAAAGTTTTCTGGTAAACGAATCCCAAATAATAAAGCTGTCCCCCTTGCAATATCTACATAACCGCTAAAGTCAAGGTATAACTGTAAACCATAGGCTATGGTAGCAAGCCAAATATCTCCACTTCCAGCACGTTGTAAATTCTTAAAACAAATATCTACATAAATTCCTAAATTATCCGCTAATATTCCTTTTTTTACGGCTCCACAAGCAATTATCCATAATCCTTCAACGACATTTTCAACGACGGGAAAACTTAAGTTTTTGAGGTGATTTTCCCAACTGTGATATTGGGTAATTGGTCCAGAGATAAATTTTGCAAAAAATAATTTATAGCTGGCAAAATCCAGAAATTTATTGGTGGCAGGGGCACCTCTATAGACATCTATTAAGTAAGATATACACTCAAAAGTAAAAAAGGAAAGCCCTAAAGGGGCTATTATTTTTAATCCATTATTATTTGATGAGGAAATACCAAATATAGGTGGTAAATATTTAAAGCCAAATAACAGTAATATATTTAAACTCATTCCTATCCATAGAAGCTTAAGACGGCGATTATTCCAATCTGCTTGGGCATATTGCCATTGTTCGTTAGATATTTGCCAATTTTCTTTATGCTTACCTGGTGAAGTATTTTCTCCTAATTCTATTCCGATACGATAATTAAGAAAAATAAGTGCTAAAAGTAAGGGTATATATTGGTATTGTAGAGATGAATAAAATACAATACTTGCTATAAGTAACACCCACACTTTTTGATTTGCCTGGTTGACACTCCAGTAAATTCCTAAGCTGCTTAGTAAAAAGAAACAGTAGCTAATTGATAAAAAATTCATCTTATTTTGAATTTTAAATGGGGATTTATTACACGCAAAGGCGCATACCAACGGTTGGCCATAGCCTAGGCGCAAAGGGAGGAAGAAATACTATCTTGTTTGTTTCTAGGTTTTGCCAATTTCTTATTTAACATTCCAGGGAATCATTGGGTCGCTGGCTAGTTTTTTACCGACTTCATAGGCTCCATAGCGGTTAAGATGGCTGGGGTCAGAAAAGTATTCGTCTGTTTTGGGAAATAGTTTACTTAGATTGCGATAAATAAGGTTTCCTTGTGTTGCTACGCGCAACATGTATTCTTCAAATTGTTGTTCGTAAGTGCTACGTGTTTCATCCAGATAATCATCTGTTAGGGGCATGTTAATAAATACGATGGGGACATTACGGGATTTTGTATACTCCACAATAGCTTCTAAGGCTGCGTGTTGTTCCCCAGCTAAACTAAAAAATTTATAGTCATTGTCATAACTTCCTACGACTTTGGGATGTCTTTGGTAATAGGTTGGAGGATGAAAGCGGATAGATAGGGGCAGGAATCCATCAAAGTCAACAGCTTGGTTGGCATTTTCATCTATTTCTTGGGAATTATTGGCTAATTTATCTCCCTGATTTTTGTTTGCTCCTACTATGGATTGTATTTGTTGATTACCAAGGGCTTTTAACTGGTCTCGTTGGGGATAGGTTTGAGATAGCTTGGCAAAAGCCTGATTTAATCCATCATTTAAGGCGTCATAACCATTGATGAACTTTTCATGTTTTGTAATGTGAGGGGAGAGTTTTTCCTCTTGAGATTTTTTACCCGATTTGTTGTGGGATTTTTCGGCTTTAGTTTTTTCTAAGGCTTTTTGAATGGCTTTTTGATAACCAGGGGATTCAGCAATGGCTTTAAAGGTCATATCCTCCCGTCCACTATTAAAAGCGCGGGCGCCGTCAGCCCAAAGAATCATTTTAGGTAGTTCTGATTCTTCTAAAACTTTCCTTAGAATAAAATCTACTACTTGGGCGGTGGCTCCATTTATACCAAAATTAAATACATCCGCATTTGGATATCCTTGCCCCGCTAATCCTTGAACCAATGCTGATGGGTCGATTCCTCTTAGGGCACGGGAAGAACCAATAATTAATATATCGGGTGGGTTCCCGTTTTTTGATAATCTTTGTTTATATAAAGCTAGTTGCTCATCTAGTTGGCGGGCATTAAAGGTGGGGATTTGCGATCGCGCTGCTAGAAGAATTGCAGCAGAAGTCCCATTTTTTCTAGCTGCTGAGGTTTTTGAATCTTTTGAATCTTTTTGTAAGGTTTTTTTGTCATCCCCTGATGAGTGAATAAAGCCAGATGCATTAAATATAGATTCTTCGTCATTTTTGGAATTTGTTTCTGATGAGTTGGTTTCTGATGAGTTGGTATAAAAGGCTGTCCTTTCTTGTTTGCTTTCTGATTTTACAGAGGCTGCATTAGAATTGGAAATCATCGAATTATTAACTATTTGCCCTAATATCCAATCTGTTTGTAGGGTAAGTAATAATCCTAAGGCTCCCCATACTAAAGCTACTTTAATTCCCGAACCATCTGTAATGGTATCGGCTTTACTTCCTTTTTCAGTGAATAAGTGAGTATTTATTAACCACTTTTTTAGTGTTATTCCCCAATCCTTAGCTGCATTTGTAAAAAAGGCTTGAACTTGTTCCGCGGTTAAATCTGGGCGTAGAACTGATTCTTCTTGATTATTTGGTAATAATTCTTCCACGTAGGCAGAAGTGGCTGCAAATTCTGGAGTGGCTTCTGGCACAAAACGCTGTCTTTGTCGGAAGTCTATACCATATTGCCAAGCTGGCTCTTTATTCCCAGCGCGGCGTCCGTATACACGGACTCCTTGAATGCTGGGTATTTGTAAATTGCGTATAAATTCTGCTACTTGTTTTGCCACATGTTTACGAGTCGGGCAAACAGGACCGTCACACATAATATGGAATAGGTCGTCTTTTCTATTTATTAGTGCCCTAATTCCACCAGTAGCTAAGCGCCTATCTAAATCGGGATTTAGCAAACGCTCTAATAAAAAGTTAATTGCTTCTTCGTCTCCAGAAGATGCTAATTCTAAAGGTGATATGGCCAGGATGGGATGTTGACTGGGGGGTAAAGCTAACCATTCTATCCAAGTCGGTTTATTATCATTCTTTTTTTGTCCGTAGATTGTCGCTGCTAGAATTCCTTGGGGGGAGAGGATATCTAATAAGGGTGATATGGCTTCTAAACAAATTGTTTTATCTGGAGCCGGCGCTAATTCTAGGGGGTCATCAGCCGGATTGCAAAACAAATGTATTGTTGATTCTGTTAGGGAGGCTTGTACTGCGATGTTTTTTTCCTGCATGGCGATCGCGCACAATTTGTTGATTGCTTGTAAGTCTCCCCATCTCGCCCAATGCTTAAGCATGGCTTCTATTGAAGTCAAATCAATGCGAACCAACCAATCGGGGGCAGCTTCTCCAATTACCTGGGCTGCGATAATCGCGTCTTTATAACCTGAGAGTTTTAAAGCCCGCAGTCTTTGGGCTATGGGTTCTGCTAATACAGATACATCGGGACTATAGGCTGATTGGCAAAATATCCATAAACGACTATCATTCTCTGAATTTTCCCCAAGTCGTTTTTGCCTCCTGACTTTCACATTTACAGATACCCCAAAATGACTTAGGGTTTCACTCAGGTAGCGGGCGATCGCCTCTGGATGTCCTTGACGTGCCAAACTTTCATTAGAGACAATTAAGGCCCCACCAGGTAGGGTGTGTCTATTGGTCGGTAATTTCTTGAGTAAGGCATTATTTACAGACTCCAGATGTTTGTCCAGTTGATTTAAATGAACTTTATGACACCATTGAGGTCTACTATCACCTTTTTTTCTCCCATAAACAAATATTTGATATATGGATTGAGAACTGTTTGTAAGAGCATCAAGGTTTGTATATTGGAGTGCTTGGAGCAAATCAGATAGAGTTCGCCAACGTAGAGGACACTCTGTTCCTTCACAAAGAATATGAAGGTCATTTCCTCGTAATCGGATTTTCACCCCGAAAGTGTTTATCCCTGTTGCTTGGCTAACCCATTGCACCAAGGACTGTTGGCTATCTTCTAATACTGTTTTCATGGAAAATTAATTTGTTCGGCAAGCTATTATTGGCGATAGTGCTTAGGTGTGATGGAACTGTAAACTATAACCATAGAAATACCACACCTGGAATTTTTTTGACATTTTTGCTATTTCCTTTGCTTGAGAAATACAGGCAAAGACCACTTTTATCTTTTTCTATTACAAGACATGTATAAATGTCATCATTCCCTAAAAAATAGGAGCTATCATGCAAAAACACAATTATTCTGAATTTAATTTGCTATTTTTCACTATTCCCCAGTCATGTGTCTTACAAGTTGGTACAGCGTCTATGTTACTCCTGCTTCTGGCAGAAAAAACTTCTTCTGAAACTCTTAAAGGCTTAGGTGAAGCCAGTGAAGAGATATTTCGCGGTGAACGCCTACCCATTCTTCCTTTCCCTGATATCGAACCAAAATAAGATAAAAAAGATACAGATTTCAAAAAAAATAACAGCAAATATGCTGAGTGTTAACAGAGAAACATAAAATTTTGTAAACAGTACCAGGCATACAGGACAGAGGAAATGAGTTCTGCTTTATACCCGCAATCTCAGGCAGTAGATATCTACCCTGAATCAGATTTGTTTTTAAGTCACCGCCTCCAAATAGTGGAGGAATTGTGGGAGACTGTTCTCCGACAAGAATGTGGTCAACAGATGATAGACCTGTTGAAAAAGTTACGGGACCTTTGTTCCCCAGAAGGACAATCGACTAATGACCAAGCCTCCTCTGTCTTTCAGTTAATTGAGCAATTAGACATTAGCGAAGCATCCCGTGCAGCCCGTGCCTTTGCTTTATATTTTCAGCTTATAAACATCATAGAACAGGATTATGAGCAAAGGCAGCAAATGACCCGCTATGAATCCGAGCCTGATGTCAATCATCATTTCTATGGGGCAAATCTTTATTCTGCCAACCACCAAGAAGCTGATTTTCCCACAAATGGTAATGGCTCCGTAGGAGCGGAGATTCTCGAAAAAAACTTACAGTCATTAACTAATAAACAAAAGGGTACTTTTGCTGGTTTATTCCCTCAATTATACAAACTCAATGTACCTCCCCAACATGTCCAACGTTTAGTATCCCAGTTGGATGTGAAAATGGTATTTACTGCACACCCAACAGAAATTGTTCGCCATACCATTAGAGATAAGCAGAGAAAAATCGTTGATTTATTACAGCATCTAGATACTGTTGAGAAACGGTCTGGAAATATTTTGGCTGGGGGATATCCCTGGGAAACTGATGAAATTAGGGACAAATTATTGGAAGAAATTCGTTTATGGTGGCGAACTGATGAACTACATCAGTTTAAGCCCACTGTTCTCGATGAAGTTGATTATGCTTTACATTACTTTGAGGAAGTGTTATTTGATAGCATTCCCCAATTGTACCAGCGCTTAAAGTATGCTTTAGGCAAAACTTTCCCCCGTTTACAACCTCCCAAGCAAAATTTTTGTACTTTTGGGTCTTGGGTAGGGGGAGATAGAGATGGTAATCCCTCCGTTACTCCTGAGATTACTTGGGAAACAGCTTGTTTCCAGCGTGGTGTTGTTTTAGAAAAGTATATTAAATCTGTTAAGCAGTTAGTTGTTTTGCTTAGCGTCTCTATGCATTGGAGCGATGTGCTTCCTGATTTACTAGAGTCATTAGAGCAAGACCAGGCTCAACTACCTGATGTCTATGAGGCTTTAGCTTTACGTTATCGTCAGGAACCCTATCGTTTGAAGTTGTCTTACATCTTAAAGCGTTTAGAAAATACTCAGAAACGCAATAAGGCGCTTTACAAGCGGGAAATTATCACAAATCCAGAAGCACCGGTGTATTATTCCGGTCAGGAATTTTTAGCTGAACTTCGGTTGATTCAGAGAAATTTGACTGAGACTGGTTTAACTTGTAGCGAATTGGAAAATCTAATTTGTCAGGTAGAAATTTTTGGTTTTTATCTGACTCAGTTAGATATTCGTCAAGAATCATCCCGTCACTCTGATGCGATTAATGAGATTCTTGAGTATTTAGGAATTTTGTCTAAACCGTATAACGAGTTATCTGAAGTAGAAAGAGTTGAGTGGCTTGTTGGGGAGTTACAGACAAGGCGTCCTTTAATTCCTACTCAGCTTCCATTTTCTGATAAGACTAATGATGTTATCAGAACTTTACGGGTTTTGAGGGAACTCCACGAAGAGTTTAGCCCTAGAATCTGTCAAACTTACATTATCAGTATGTCTCGTGAGGTTAGTGATGTATTGGAAGTTCTACTACTAGCTAAAGAAGCCGGTCTTTTTGACCCCGGTACCGCAGTCGGTAGTATTCAAGTAGTACCCCTATTTGAAACTGTTGAAGATTTACAGCGATCGCGCTCCATCATGTGCCAATTATTTGAACTACCTCTGTATCGTGCATTGCTAGCCGGGGGCTATCAACCTACAAATACCTCAACCTCTATCCAACAAGACAATAATACAAAAAAACTTCAGGGCAATTCTACTAGTTCTCCTCTTGTACCTAATCTTCAGGAAGTAATGTTGGGGTATTCCGACAGCAACAAAGATTCTGGCTTCCTTAGCAGTAACTGGGAAATTCATAAAGCACAAAAATCTCTCCAACAAATAGCTGAAGAGTATGGTATAAATTTACGCATTTTTCACGGTCGCGGCGGCTCCGTGGGAAGAGGCGGCGGCCCAGCATACGAAGCTATATTAGCCCAACCAGGACATAGCATTAATGGACGTATAAAAATTACCGAACAGGGTGAAGTCTTAGCCTCAAAATACTCCCTGCGAGATTTGGCATTGTACCATTTAGAGACCATGACCACCGCTGTTATTGAAGCTAGCTTGCTAAGAACCGGGTTTGATAATATTGAACCTTGGAACGATATTATGGAAGAACTAGCAGCAAAATCTCGCGCCCACTATCGCGACCTCATTTACGAACAACCAGATTTTATTGACTTCTTCCATCAAGTTACCCCCATCGAAGAAATCAGCCAGCTACAAATTAGTTCCCGTCCAGCACGTCGCCCTTCCGGAAAAAAAGACCTAACCAGCCTTCGGGCTATTCCCTGGGTCTTTAGTTGGACTCAAACTCGATTCCTATTACCCTCTTGGTATGGTATGGGTTCAGCTTTGCAACAATTCTTAAACGAAGAAGCTGAAGAACATTTGAAGTTATTGCGTTATTTTTATAGAAAGTGGCCTTTTTTCAAAATGGTTATTTCTAAAGCTGAAATGACTTTGGCTAAAGTTGACATTCAAATGGCACATAATTATGTCCATGAATTATCTAAGCCAGAAGATAGGGCGCGTTTTGAGAGAGTTTTTGAGCAAATTGAGCGAGAATACCGCTTAACCAGAGAATTAATTCTCGAAATCACTGACAATAAACACCTTCTAGATGGAGACCCTGTATTACAACGCTCTGTACAGCTCCGCAATCGTACAATAGTTCCACTTGGTTTTATTCAAGTTTCTCTTCTCAAGCGTCTGCGTGAATCTCGCATTCCCACTACCACGGGAGTTATACACTCCCGTTACAGCAAAGGTGAATTACTTCGTGGTGCCCTGTTAACTATTAATGGTATTGCTGCTGGAATGAGAAATACTGGTTGATGGTTAATGGTTAATGGTTAATGGTTAATGGCTAATGGCTAATGGTTAATGGTTAATGGCTAATGGCTAATGGCTAATGGCTAATGGCTAATGGCTAATGGTTAATGGCTAATGGCTAATGGCTAATGGCTAATGGCTAATGGCTAATGGCTAATGGCTAATTGCTACTAGCCATTCAATACTTACTAGCTATAAATAAAATCATGTCCCGACAAAAAGTAATCATCTGTACCTTAGTAGCCTTGACATTTGGACTGATTGGTGGCTATGTTGGCGGGCAGCTAAAGGCTACTGCCCAAATGTCAAAATGTCAAAGCCAAGCTTGGGGGGTCAAACAAGCCTGTCAAGTAATGGTCACTCCTGGAGCAGTGTGGTATGGAAGTACAACTGGCATTTGGACTGGCTCGGTGATTGGAGCCTTTGCTGGTGGTACCCTATCTCGGAAAGTGAAAAGATAAATTTACTTCCGATTTATTTTAGTACAGATGTTTAAGATTAATCCAAGACATAGTGCTGGTGTCAAAACAACGCCAATTATCTTTGCTGATTTCTTGATAACAAAATAAAGTGCGATCGCTGGCATTGTCATCATCTGTTAAACAGTAGACCATGCCACGGAAAGGATGAGTTTTGCGGCTGAGGCGTTTAGCAACAGCCTGGTTCGGGCATTCAACCATAAATGCGGGTTCTCCATCGATGTAAGTAATGGAGAAAATACACATTCGTAAGATTGCCCGTAACCAGCTTTCCGTATATTCAAAATAATCATCGATAATTTTGTTCGTCAGCGCTTTTTGTAATGTACGGTCTTCTGTTTGAGAACTATGGGGTTCATACATAGCGCAACCTATTGCTATACCTTCTGGTAGAGATTAAACTAAAAAGAGATTATTCTGCAAGTGTATTGTAGAAAAAAAATGTACTAAAATTTAAAATTTGAAATCAATAAAATAAAGTTATTGTACCAAATTTTAATTTTTCTAGCGTCCGCAAAAATTGGTAAAATTTTGTTTTAGTGATGATAACAGAATAAACCAGGTTTCGTAAAAGTTACTGGATTTCTAAATTACTAAAAATACTGAAATCTTACTCAAATTAACATGACTAACCAAACTACCGCAGGTGCAGACGCTATAGATGTGGCCATTGCCAAAGGAATAGATTTTGATGGGACTCCCATTCCAGAAGAAAAGTTATCGCTTTATAGTCAAGTAATGGGATTAGAAGCCGGTAGACAGCGCAGTGGAGTGTCTAACACCATGCGATCGCGTATTGTCCGCATTGGTGCTAAACATATTCCCCAGGAAGAACTTGATAAAAAGCTTGTAGATGCTGGTTTTGCTCCTTTGAAAGAAAAAGAAGTTGCTTTTTTCTACGCTGGAAAATAGGCAAATTAATTAATAAATCAATACACCAATTAATCAACAAATCAATACACCAGTAAAATTGAGAATCGATTATTTCTGATGTCTAGGATTTACGTAAAACTTCTCCAAAACCAGATGCTCACTTGGCTGTAATTGATGTTTCTGTAAGCGCTCTCGCTTTATTATTACCGCTACTTTCGGCATATTTTGCGTAACCCATTCATTAGTCTAGTGGTCTGTCACAGTAGCTTTGTATGATAGTGGAACAGGCAGGAAAGCCTGTTTCTGTGAGATAAAAAATCTTCCACCCATTCATCAGCCTAGTGGTTTGTCACAGTAGCTTTGTATGGTATTCGTGGAACAGGCAGGAAAGCCTGTTTCTGTGAGATAAAAAATCTTCCACTAACAGCCATACAAAGATGCTGTGATACTCTACTCACAGGCTAGAAGCCTGTTCCACGGAATCAACATTTCAGCCATACAAAGATGCTGTGACACTCCACTCACAGGCTGGAAGCCTGTTGCACGGAATCAACATTTCAGCCATACAAAGATGCTGTGACACTCCACTCACAGGCTGGAAGCCTGTTGCACGGAATCAACATTTCAGCCATACCAAAGATGCTGTGACAGTCTACTAGCCTAAGCCTAATATTGTAGAGAGTCTTAATTTCCGGTGCCCATATTTTATTTATTTTGTTTTGATTGTGACTGTATGGGGTGGTGTGGAATCAGGAGGGTAAATGACATCGAGTTGTACCAGCAGATTACCTTTGGCAGGAATATTAACTTCTAACAACGGTTCTAATATTTGACCTGTTCGATGCCAGAGATGAACATAACGTGTAACTTTTTTACCTTGGTCGTCGGTATAGCGCAATCTCACAGTACCTCGGAAAAAAGGAAAATCTAGGGATGGTTGACGGAAGCGCAGACTGCCTTTGGATAACTTATCTTCTTTTAAAGGTGTCTCTAAAGTAATGGCAACTGTCTGATTTTTAGTCGTGTTATTACTAAGAGGCATAGTCAAATTATATTCGACGCCGTAGTTACCATGAGCTTCATAGGCAGTATCTGGGTAACGAACCAATAATTTTGCTGTTTGATTTTGCTCCGTGCCCAATCTACCTGCTCTTAAAGTCGCAAGACCATAGGATATAGATTGACCGGATTGAGGAATTGTCAGGGATTTTGTCTTAGTATTACTGTTTATATTGTTTATATCAGTTAAAGTCGCCTTCCATTGTTACCCTTGGGAAACGCCGACGACTCTTCCATAAATTAATTTTCCTCCCGATGCATCAGGAGGAGTTGGGAGTTTATCTCTAGGGGAGGCAAAATTTCCAGTTTCTAATAAAGCTTGCCATTCTTTGAGATTGGGAGGGCGATTAGCGTTCTCCCCAAGGGCGCGGTCTTTGGTAGAAAAAGGAGGCGTATCGCTATTATCTGGATTTGTTGGAGCAAACATAGCCATGCTAGCAACATATATTTTGTCACTAGATTTTAAACGCATAAAAGTAGAGCGACCATTTACAGGCTTTTCTAGATTTTTAACAGGGATTGGATGATTTAATAACATCCTATTTTCCCCAGGTTTAAGAATAATTTTGCTAGGAAAATCTTTTTGACGCACTCCCCTCAACACATCAGCAACAGCTCTAGCGCCAGGGCCGGAAAAAGCCTTACCATCATTATTTTCTATATAGAAGCTATCCCACTATTCTAAAAATGCTTACTTATTAAAGT
>Ga0114939_10002955_pt1 | contig 12178 bp, 17 predicted proteins | sample AshMeaCrysSpring_FD_87196 | JGI IMG/M metagenome (GOLD analysis project Ga0114939, IMG submission 87196) | Groundwater microbial communities from Big Spring, Nevada to study Microbial Dark Matter (Phase II) - Ash Meadows Crystal Spring | ecosystem: Environmental > Aquatic > Deep subsurface >... | reverse complement strand
TGAGGCCGAGTTTTTTGAGTCGGCTAACGGTTTCTTCATCCAATCGGAGTGCCTCCGGCGGCAGTGCCCCCAGGGCTTCGATCTCTTTGCCGCTGGGCAGGACCGTATATCCAATCTGAGATTGAGGCAGTGCAACTTTTGCATCCATCTCCATGCTGTTGAGCTTGACCGACTGGCTATTTCCATATCGCGCCAGGCCCCAGGCCGCGCCGATGCTATCGGCCATGGCTAACTGTACCGTATAGCCGAGGGTTTTCATTTTCTGTTCGATGTCTTTGAGGTAGCTGGCTTCGCCACCCCAGAGGTGGGCGCAGCCCGTTGCGTCCAGAAGGATGCCATCGGGTTCGTCCAGGGAGACCACCGGCGCGTAGCGGATAAACCACTCCCCTATTTTTTCCAGCACTTTGGGGAAATGATCCGGGCGCTCGTCCATCGCTTCTATGCCCGGTACGGCCGCGCGCGCATCGGCCAGCACGCTGCCTTTGAAGATGCCCTTCGCTTCCGCTGCGGCATTGGCTTCAGTAACGATCATCCGGCCGTGTTGCGATGCCGTGAGCAGGAAGGGCTTTCCGGCGTATTGGGGACTGCGTTTGGTCACCCAGTCGGTCTTCAGGTACCGGAACCAAACCGAGACATAACGTTTAGGCATAGACGCGTTTTTCGTGGATATAAAATCCGTGTAAAAGATCGCCGGCAGGGAAGGGCTGGAGGGCGGCGGAACCCGCGAGGGCCCGGGTATCGGGCAGTTCATCGGAGAAATAGAATGGCTCCTCACTAGATACTGCCATCGCCCTAATAGCAGGCATTTCGGCCAGGTCTTGATTGTTCGTAATGGAAGAGAAACCGGTCTTGCATGCAAACTGCCCATCGGCCCAACCGATTTCCCAATTGCCCGGTTTGCCGTGGCGCATATGCCGAAGTTCGACGCCCCATTGGGGACTGCCTACGCCGGGGAGGCCGTCTGTGGTGAGGCTGGGCAGGGAGCGGACCAGCCAGCGACTGCTAGCTGCATTGCTCCGAGGGCGCAAATTACTGGGCAGGACAAATGCCGTAACCCCGCTTTTCTCTGCGTTCAGTTGAAGCCTGCGGCTCTGTTTAAAATCCAATGCCTCCATCTCCCCAACCACTGCCGTCAGGGCATTGCATTGCAGGGCTTCTTCCATCGCCCATTGTTTGTCGGCCTTTTTGCTTGCCTGTATAAAAATCACCCTCGCCGGATCGATCCCCATCTGCCTCAACCCAGGCCCATAGAGCGGTGCCGGTTGCGATGAGACCCATGCAATCAGTCCATCCGTCGGCAGGACCGTCTGCATCAGCGCCAGGCTGAAACCCAGTGTGGCCCATTGATCTGCTCCAGATGCAGCCAGACATTCATGTACAGCACCCAGTGGAAATCTTCCTTGCGGAAAATGCTCTGCAAAGATTGATAGCCCCTCCTGCGGCGCTTCATGCATGGGCTGATGCCGCAAGCCATCAAGCGCTATGATCTCTTTGCGGAGCTGCTGGATGATATCAATTTTAGGAATGCCCATCGGGACATTAAAACTAAATTATTTAGCATTATAATACTAATATTTTCAGTAAATTTATGCTTGATTTAAGGCAAGGATTACCAAATCTGGGTTGTTCATCAAAAAGTTTCAGAAATGGGACATTACACCTTTGTGTCACTGGGTGATTATTTCGAGTCGTTTGCTGACGGTCTTGTTAAGGCCGGTCGCTTCAAGAATGTCAGTGAAGTGATCAGGGCAGGGCTTGTATTCACTCAACGCTATTTCATCTTGTTGTAAAATTTTAATAATTTGTAGAAATGTCAAAAGACGAAATCAAATACGAAATCAACAAGGTGCTTGATTTGTTGCCTGATGAAGCCTTGGCGGAACTGCTTGAATTCCTTCACAAACTTGGCAGAAAGGGTGAATACAGCATCCTTGATGAGGGGGAGTTCAAAAAATTGCTTTTGGAAGAAGAAGAGTTGCTAACCAAGTTAGCTAAATGATCTCCCTCAACGAAGTTTTGAACATTCATCAGGTGCTTATCAGCCGGTTTGGTGGACGCCCGGGTGTCCGTGATATTCAGTTACTTGAGTCTGCACTGCAAAGACCATTTCAGACTTTTGAAGGGAAAGAACTATATCAGACACCTCTGGAGAAAGCTGCTGCATTGACAGAGAGCCTCCTCCGTAATCATCCATTTATTGACGGAAACAAGCGTGTTGCATATACAACTCTTCGATTGTTTTTGAAGTCCGTAGGATATACAATTCTCGCAGATCAAGAGAATAAATATCAGTTCATTATTTCGGTGGCCTCGGGAGAACTAGGATTTGAGGAAATTCACCAGTGGATCTTAACCCACACCAAGGGATAGATTGGGCGCAAGATTTCCCTTATAAAAACTCAGCCCACACGGCGTCAAGCCTTTAAGAATAGGCTGTTGTATATTTGCCAAAAACCAACCCATGCTTAAGAAAATCGCATATATCCTGCTGGCCATATTTGTGGTGATCCAGTTCATCAGGCCGGAACGGAACCAATCGGCCCAGGCCCAGCCTTTTGCCTTATCGGCTAAATACACCGTCCCGCCCGCAGTGGATGGGATCCTGAAAAAGGCATGCAATGACTGCCATTCCAACAACACGGTCTATCCATGGTATGCCAATATTCAGCCCGTGGCCTGGTGGCTGGCGGATCATGTGAAGGAGGGCAAGGGAGAATTGAATTTCGATGAGTTCCTGAACTATTCCCAAAAGAAGGCCCATCATAAAATGGAGGAAGTGATTGAGATGGTCAAAGAGGGCGAGATGCCGCTGAACAGCTATACCATCGTGCATGGAGATGCAAAACTCAGCCAGGAAGAAAAAGTGGCCATCACGGATTGGGCATCGGGTGTGATGAAACAGATTGAAACGGCCAGTCCGGAGGTTTTGATGAAGAAGTGAGTTGTGGGTTGTGTGATGCGCGTAGTAGATTTAAGGAATTGGGATTAAATGCTATTTTTACAGAGATGTTTTCTTTGCATAAATATAATAATGAACTTACTGAGCTTTGTCGCGCTAATCACGTCAAAGAGCTTTTTGTTTTCGGTTCGGCTATTACGGATCGGTTTAATGAAAAGAGCGATGTTGACTTAGTAGTTGAGTTCGAAGCCTTGGAGCCCTTCGCGTATGCAGATAGCTACTTCAGTTTAAAATTTGCGTTGGAAGAATTATTCCAGCGTTCAGTTGATCTTTTGGAAGCCAAAGAAATACGCAATCCTTATTTGCTTAAAGAGATTTCATCAAAGAAGCGTTTACTATATGCAGCTTGAGGTCCAGGTATATTTGAAAGATATACTGAACGCAATTGAGGAAATTGATAGTTATTTTGACGGTTATATTCGGGAGTTCATCTTCTTCGTAAGTGACAAGAAAACTCAAAGAGCCATAGAGCGAAACCTAGAGATCATTGGTGAGGCCGCGAATCGAATTTATAAAATCACTCCAGACATTCAAATTCCCGATATTCGTAAGATAGTTGAAACGCGCAATAGGATTATTCATGGTTATGACAACATTTCCGCAGAAATTATCTGGAGTATTATAGAACGCGATTTACCTCGTCTCCGTGAGGAAATTCAAAAGCTGCTCACGATCTAGCCACTTGTTAGATATTTCTTCCACAAACCAAACACACAAGAAGCTAATCAGCCAATGAGCTAATCAGCTAATGACCAAATCCGTTCATGCGCAATCCGATTCCCATCCGCATCCTTGATCAACAGTGCTGGCTGAGCCCCGAGCGATGTCTGTATTGGGAAGAGGAGCAGATCCTGGTGGTCTCAGACCTGCATTTTGGCAAGACGGGGCATTTCAGGAAAGCGGGCATCGGCGTGCCGCAGGATCTTTATAAAGAAGATCTTTTCAGGCTCTTGCAACAGGCACAGCATTTTCAACCCAAGCGCATCATCCTCACGGGCGATCTGTTTCATAGCAGGGATAACCTGGAAATCGACTGGTTTGGGCATTGGCGCGATGGCATTCCCACCGGCAGCATGGAACTGGTGATGGGCAACCACGACCGCCTCCCCATAAAACGTTACGAAGAGTTGGGACTTGTCTATCATGACACCAGCCTGCGCATCGGACCCTTCCTGTTTGTACATGACCTGGAGCATAGAGCCAGTTTGTCCAGGCAGGAGATCGGTGATTCAACGAAGCGGAGTAAAGATCCTGGACCAGGAAACAGTGTTTCGAAACACGATCTGATAAATGATGTCTCCTTTACATTCTCCGGCCACCTGCACCCGGGCATCCGGATCAGCGGCAGCGGTAAACAATCCCTGCGCTTTCCCTGTTTCTATTTCTCCCATGACCATGCCATCCTGCCCGCGTTCAGCAAATTCACCGGCCTGCACCTGGTCCGGCCTTCCAAAAAAGACCGGGTCTTTGCCGTCCTGCCCGGCGCTGCAACAGGCGGGATGCCATCGCTCGTTCAAATTCAATAAGCCAATCGATATCTCTTGAACAAACAGCGACTGCCCATCGCCTTCGATCCCATCTACGCCCATCCCCTGCCGGAGGGCCATCGCTTCCCGATGATCAAATACGAACTGATCCCGGGACAACTCCTGCACGAAGGACTCATCACGGAAGCGGATCTTTTTTCACCCAAACCCTGTCCGCCGGAAACCATCCTGCTGACCCACGATCATGCCTACCTGCAGAAACTGGAGAACCAGACCTTATCGGACAAAGAGCAACGAGCTATCGGCTTTCCGCAATCGCCCCAGCTCACCCTGAGGGAGAAAATCATCACCCAGGGTACGATCGATTGCTGCCTGTATGCGTTTGGGTATGAACGAATGGACATATCCCGGGGCGGTCGTTGGCAAACGAGGCCACACCATTCCGGCGCGGGAATCGCATTGAACGTAGCCGGCGGCACACACCATGCATTCAGGGATCGTGGCGAAGGGTTCTGCCTACTGAATGATTTTGCCGTAGCTGCCAACTGGCTGCTGGCAGAAGGCTTGCGGGAAAAAATCCTGATCATCGACCTGGACGTGCACCAGGGCAATGGCACGGCTGCCATCTTTCGGCATGACCCCCGGGTCTTCACTTTCAGCATGCACGGGGCGCACAACTATCCCTTTCACAAAGAAGTTTCTGACCTGGACATTCCCCTGCCGGACGGAACAGATACGTCAACCTATCTGGAATTGCTGCACGAAAACCTGGATCGTATCCTGGAAAATTTCAAACCTGATTTCGCCTTCTACCTTTCCGGAGTGGACATCCTGGAAACGGATAAGTTTGGCAAATTAAAAGTGACCATGGAAGGATGCGCCGCGCGCGATCGTTATGTGTTTGAATCCCTGCATCGCCGGAAGATTCCTGTGGTGGTCTCCATGGGCGGCGGCTATTCAGCGGACCACCGGATCATCGTGGAAGCGCATTGCCAGACTTTCCGCATAGCTGGTCAAGTCTTCATTTAAATGGCCCTTAGCTGCAGCTTGAATGCAAAGTCAGTCAATTAGAATTTATTCGGGATATCCATACTTTCATGAAGGATGCGCACAATCTCGATTTCGGTTTCTGAATATCGGTAAAATATCAAATGCGACTTGACCTTGGTACAACGGTATCCTTTTCTAATTTCGGAAAAATCCTTTCCAGAGCCAGGATTTGAGGATAAGTATTCCGTTTCTTTCATGATCAAATGGTAGTATCTATCTGCCTGCTCGAGCGACCAAGTCGTCAATGTGTAAGTCCAAATTTCTTCCAGATCAATGATAGCTTCAACAAGAAAGATAATCTTGAGGGGCTTCATTGATACTTTTTATGTAGCTTTTGCAGGTGGGTTTTGGCATCAAAATCTTCAACTCTACCTGACTTCTCCCCTTTCGTAAGCGCAGTGATCAACGCCTTTTGCTTTTTATCTTCCGCCTCCAGCAAACGCAACGCAGTACGGACAACCTCACTGGCTGAACTATAACTGCCCGACTGAACTTTCTTACTGATATACGCCTCAAAATGCTCGCCCAGAAGGATCGACGTATTTTTTGCCATACTGCCTGATTTATGCATAAATATACCAATTCCTGGTATAATCTCAAAACCCGGAGTTTACCTCTTCGCCCAATGAGCTAATGAGCAAATAAGCCAATCAGTTAATCATTAATTCATCTTCTTCTTCAAGCTACTCACCTGCTCCTGTAAATTACTGACCATGCTGGCCAGCTGGCTCATATCCCAGCGCTGCTGCACTGCTACCTTACTGATTACCATCTGTGCCTGCCAGAGTTCGAGGATATCCTCGGCATTCATATAATAGGGCTGGTAACTGGGATTATCACTCACTAGGGTGAGCTTATTTTTTAACTTGTTATTTTTCACCACGCGCTTGTAGACAATGCCCTCGTTCCGGCTCACCACGATATAAGCATTATTGCTCCGCAGATCCTCAACCCCATCGGTTTTCTGTCCCACAATTACGGACCCGCTGGGCGTGGGCAGCATGCTATCGCCCACAATCTCAAATGCCCTGAACTGCCCGGCACCGAGCATGGGAAGCGTGAAGGTGTTCAACTCGTCAATGAATTCCTCATCGGCGTAGCCCGCCAGGTAACCCGCCGCGGCTTTCACCGGCACAAAATGAATGAGGTTGTTCTCCGAAATCAGTTTCTGCTGCCTTCGCTTGGCCAGGTAACTGCCCTTCACTTCCGTGAGGTCTCGCCTCAACAGGTCATCCAGGCTGATTTTAAACCAATCGCTCACAGATTCGAGGACATCGATCCGGGGTTCTGCCCGCTCCTCTTCATAAGCGCCCAGCAGGGATCGCTTGATTTGCAGTTTTTGTGCGAACTCCTCCTGCGTAAGCCCCCGGAGCTTGCGCAGGTATTTCAGGTTCTGACCGGCGAAAGACTGTGACATACTAATGATTTTGGGGATAAAAATACTAAATTATTTAGTCTGGCCAAATTATTTTTCGGTAACGTCCGTCGCCAATGCCCGGACAGGCATTTTTTTACGGAGTTTTGCGGCATGGCAGCGAAAAAATCAACCAAGGCAAAAAAGGCGAAAAAGGCAGAACCCGTCATCCTCATCACCAATGACGACGGGGTTACGGCGCCGGGTATCCGAAACCTGATTGAAGCCGTGAAGGACCTGGGAAAAATCGTGGTGGTTGCCCCGGACAAGCCCCAGAGCGGCATGGGCCATGCCATCACCATCGGCTACCCCTTACGGTTATACCCCGTCAAACTGATGGAGGGCGTGGAAGTCTGGAGTTGCAGCGGCACCCCGGTGGATTGCGTGAAACTGGCGGTGGACAAGATCCTGTACCGCAAGCCGGATCTCTGCCTCAGTGGCATCAACCACGGCGCCAACCATTCCATCAACGTCATCTATTCCGGCACCATGAGTGCGGCCATCGAAGCCTCCATCGAAAACATCCCCTCCATCGGCTTCTCTTTGCTCAACTACAGCATGGAAGCGGATTTCAGCGGCGCGCGGATCTATGCCCGGAAAATCGTGGAAAAGGTGCTGGCTTCGAAATCAGACAAGCACCTTTGCCTCAACGTCAATATTCCGGCCGTTGACGCTTCGCTGATTGCGGGGGTGAGGGTGTGCCGGCAAAGCTATGCCAAGTACGAAGAGGATTTTGAGGAACGCAAGGATCCCACCGGCAGGAAATATTATTGGCTGACGGGGGAATTTGTCAACTTCGATAAGGGAAAAGATACCGATGTTTGGGCCCTGGAACACAATTTTGTGAGCGTGGTCCCCGTTCAATTTGACCTGACCCATCATACGCTGAAAACCAAACTGGAAAAAACCTTTACCTTCTGATGTTGAAAAAAGACGATTTGAAACTGGGCGTTCTCCTGGGCCTGCTGGCTCCGGTGATCAGTTTTTTTGGATATTATTTCTGGAAATTCCGGCTCTTCTCCTTTGGAGATTTCCTCCATGCCCTGCAAACCAATAAGCCGCTGATCACGGCTATCACCATTCCCATCCTGCTGTTGAACGTGGTCCTGCTGACCTATTTCTTCAACACCAAAAAAGACCAGACCGCCAAGGGCGTATTCGCCGTGACCCTGATCTATGCGTTGGGATCGGTGCTGTTCAAATTTTTTGGATAGTTGTTTCCGGAAGGGTAATCCGTGACGTCCCTTCGCCTCGCTCAGGTGAAATCATGGTGAATCTTTGTAGTTCCGGGAGGGTGACCCCCCGGCTTAAAATGAGCTTATGAGCCAATGAGCTAATCCACTAATGGCCCTATCCCACCACCTCGTAAATCTTAGCGAAGCCCTGTTTGTTTTTCAGCGCCACTTCGCCCACGTACTGGCAATTGAAGGATTCCTTGACTTTATCGTACGTATTCTGCCCGATGATGATCTGTCCGGGCTTGGCCGCGCTCTGCAGTCGCTGCGCCGTATTCACGGTGTCTCCTATAACGGTATAGTCTAACCGCTTCAGGCTGGCGGATCCGATATTCCCGGAAATCATTTCTCCGCTATTGACGCCAATGGAGACATGAGGCGCGAAATTATCCGCCTCCTCTTCCCTCGGGAGTTTATCGATTTCATTGCGGATGGCAATGCTGGCTTCCACGGCCCGGTCGAGGTGAAAATCCCCGCGAAAGACCGCCATGATGGCGTCCCCGATGAATTTGTCCACGTGTCCTTTCAGGTTGATGACCTGTTTGACCATCACGTCGAAATACTTGTTCAGCAGGGTGACCACCGTATCCGGTTTGGCATGTTCACTGATGGAGGTGAAACTGCAGATGTCTATAAAAACCACCGTGGCTTCGATGGTCTCATTGGCCGTGAGGGCGGTCTCCGCTTCCCTGCTTCCCATAAAGTTGAGCACGTTTTCATCCACATACATCCGCAGGATATTGTTTTCCCGGATGGCTTTGATGGTATCCTTGATCTGCTTGAGGTGCCGCATGGTTTTGTCCAGCGTGAGGTCCAGGTCCGTGAAATCAATGGGCTTGGTGAGAAAATCAAAAGCGCCGCGGTTCATGGCGGTCCGGATATTCTCCATATCGCCATAGGCGGAAATGATCACGGTTTTCAGCAGGGGTTTGGTTTCGGAGAGCCTGGTCAGCAGCGTGAGGCCATCCATTTCAGGCATGTTGATATCGCTCAGCACAAGTTCGATGTCTGCCTGGTCCTCCACCATTTTCAGTGCCTGGACACCGTTGGGGGCAAACACGAATTCGTACAGCTGTTCCCGGATTTGCTTTCGGAACTTCTGTTTAATGAGCAGTTCAAGATCCGCTTCATCGTCCGCCACTAAAATCTTTATCATCACGCTAATTTAAGTTTTTCCTTGAGTTGGGTAAAGTCGAGCGGTTTCGTGAGGAAATCATCCGCGCCCAGTTTCATCGCCTGGCTGAAATTCTCTTCATCGCCATAGGCCGTAATCATCATCACCACCGGCGGAGGAGGGGGTTCGGGATGCTGCTTGATTTCCTTGAGCAGTTCCAGGCCGCTCATGCCCGGCATGTTGATATCCGACAGGATCAGCACTGCCTCATGGTGGTGGCTGCCCAGGTATGCGAGCGCCTCGTGTCCGTTGAATGCGAACGCGAATTCCACTTTCTGGTCCCGGATCTCCCGGCGAAATTTCTGCAGGAACAGGGCCTGTACATCCTGCTCATCGTCAACCACCAGAATTTTCATATGTGCAATTTATAAGGTTATGAATGCTGGGTTATGGGAATCCGGATATCAAACCTGGTTCCTTCTCCTTCCTTCGAACTGAAATCAATCTTTCCGCCATGCCCCCGGGTGATGATGTCAAAGCTCAGGGACAGGCCCAGCCCGGTACCTTTGCCCGTGGGCTTGGTGGTAAAGAATGGCTGGAAAATTTTTTCGCCGTCCTCCTTCGATATGCCGGCGCCGTTGTCCTCCACGGAAATATGGATCATGCCGCCCTTCTTTCGGGTAACCAGTTTCACCGTTGGCTTATATTCCGGACCGGCCGTTTTACGCCGCTCATTGACGGCGTAAAAAGCATTGTTCACCAGGTTCAGGATCACCCGGCCCAGGTCCTGCGGAACGGCCATGATCTTTCCTACCGACGGGTCCAGGTCCAGGTCGAAAGTGGCATTGAAAGTCTTGTCTTTGGCTCGTAGTCCATGATAGCTGAGCCGCACATATTCGTCCGCCAGCAGGTTCACGTCGGTTTCCTCCTTCTCCCCCGTGTTGCTGCGGGAATGCTGCAGCATGCTTTTCACTATCGTATCCGCACGCTTGCCGTGGTAGAGGATTTTCTCATGGTTTTGGGCGATATCGGCGGTGATGGCCTGCAGTTCAAGCTTCGTTTTTTCGGGGACTTCCACGGACCGGAGTACCTCGTTGAGTTCATGGGCCAGTTCCACATTGACTTCTGAAAAATTATTCACGAAGTTCAACGGGTTCTGGATTTCATGGGCGATGCCGGCGGTCAGTTCGCCCAGGGAAGCCATTTTCTCTGAATGCACCAGCTGGTCCTGTGTGTCCTTCAGGTTGAGCAGGGCCGCCTCCAGTTCCTCTTTCTGCCGGGTAATCTCTGCCGTTCGTTCCGTGACGAGTTTCTCCAATTCCGCTTTGCGTGCTTCCACGATACGGCGCTCCGCTTCCTCCATTTCCAGCTGCTTCTTCGTTTTGACCAGGGCCTTCCGTTGTTTGTTGGCCATGACCAGCATGGCAATCATCCAGATGACCGCAAAGGCTTCCGCATACTCGAGGCCATCGGCGATCTTTCGGCTCCACGAGGTGTTGATCGCCTCAAAAATGCTGACCACGATATTGAGCAGCATCAGGGGCAGGAAGGCGTACATGAAGTTCCGGATCTCGCGAAACTCTTCCCGCGTGTAAACGACATAGATGGCAAACAGGATCAGCGCATACCATACCCAGCGGGTGACGTCCTCTGCGTTGGCTGCCTGTTCCACGATAAAGAGGATCCCGATGCCCCACATGGAATAGTGCAGCCACTTCTGCCATTCCGGCCGCTCCCCCTTCTTTCGGAGGGTCAGCCAGAACCAGCGTGCCAGGATAAATAACAGAACGGGTTCGAGGACCATACTTCAGTGTACACGGAAAATACGACTTCTGATCCAATTTTCAGTATATTCAAAGTTGTAGTCGCCATTGCGAAAAAACGCCACAGACCAACCATCCATCCATGAAGCGGATCCGGGTCCTTGTATGCAGCCTTTTTTTGATCTGCGTTGATATGCCGGCCGCCGCTCAAACCGGTGAGCCGGGCGGCAGCAATACCCAGCCCGGATCCACCAGGCCGGGCGACCCACCTTCCATTCAGGATATCGCAAAGGCAGTGCAGATCCTGCAAAATGTTGATCTCGTACAGGACCCACTCGAGAAAAAGGCTTTTTTGCAAGAAGCATACGAACTGGCAAAGGCGTCAACCAACGACTCCCTGGTCAATGCGATTATTTTTCAGCTTTCATTCAATGCCAATATCAGCGGGGACTGGGCAAGGGGATTCGAATGGGCCATGTTGGGCATGGACAGGATCAGGTCAGACTCGCAATCTGCTTTCTATCCCTCATTCGCCAACATGCTAGCGCAGAGTTTTGAAAAACAGCGAGACTACCCTAACGCGCTCGCCTGGGCGCTAAAAGCCGTCCGATCCAGTGAACAGGAAAAAAACTTTGACTTTTTCCGGACAAATCGATGGGCCGCCAGGATGGTGGCTTCAAAATATATGGCGATCCTTGGCTATCCGCTGGACAGCTGTTTGCACTATGCACGGGAAAGCATCCGATTGGGTTTATTAGATAGTATTGATACAAACTTTTTTGCGTATTCCTATATCAGTATGGCTATTGCATTTGAGGCGCATCAGCAACCTGATTCAGCGCTCGGCTATTTCCACCGGGCACTTGCCATATTCAGGGAAACAGGAAATGCATTTTCAGCCCAGGAAACCGAACGGGATATGGCGCGACTCTTCCAGCATACCCATCGCCCGGACTCTTCGCAGTACTACGCCCTAAAAGCATATGAAGCAGCTCCGGCGGTGAACAACTGGGATGTGCGTATGGATGCAGCCGGTATTTTATCGAGCCTCTACGAAAATTCCGAGAAAGAGCAGTCGCTTGCCTATCTCAAAGTTTATGTGCATTTGAAAGACAGCCTTTTTAACCGGGATAAGTATAATGCCATCGCGCTGATC
>Ga0114939_10002954_pt1 | contig 12179 bp, 10 predicted proteins | sample AshMeaCrysSpring_FD_87196 | JGI IMG/M metagenome (GOLD analysis project Ga0114939, IMG submission 87196) | Groundwater microbial communities from Big Spring, Nevada to study Microbial Dark Matter (Phase II) - Ash Meadows Crystal Spring | ecosystem: Environmental > Aquatic > Deep subsurface >... | reverse complement strand
GCACCTCGATGTCGGCTCATCACATCCTGGGGCTGTAGTCGGTCCCAAGGGTATGGCTGTTCGCCATTTAAAGTGGTACGCGAGCTGGGTTTAGAACGTCGTGAGACAGTTCGGTCCCTATCTACCGTGGGCGTTGGATGATTGAGGGGGGCTGCTCCTAGTACGAGAGGACCGGAGTGGACGAACCTCTGGTGTTCCGGTTGTCACGCCAGTGGCATTGCCGGGTAGCTAAGTTCGGAAGAGATAACTGCTGAAAGCATCTAAGTAGGAAACTTGCCCCGAGATGAATCATCCCTAAGACTTTAAGTCTTCTAAAGAGCCCTTATAGACCATGAGGTTGATAGGATGGATGTGTAAGTGTAGTAATACATGTAGCTTACCATTACTAATTGCTCGAGAGGCTTAACCATACAACACCAAAAATACTTGTATGGCACTTGTTTGATAACAAGCATGTCTGTATCATAGCGTGAATTTTCCAATTTTTAACTTAGTGTCAGACATTAAAGCAATAAGACATTAAGCAAGCAGTAGCTTGAGCTAAGGAAACTTAGCACAAACCGAGTTCTGCTTGGCGACCATAGCGACGGTGACCCACCTGATCCCTTCTCGAACTCAGAAGTGAAACCCGTCAGCGCCAATGGTAGTGTGGGGCTTCCCCATGTGAGAGTAGGTCATCGCCAGGCATTTAATCCTTAAACCCCGTTCAACTATGAACGGGGTTTTTTATTGTCTGAATGAGACGCTTATTTTCAGGATTGGATAGCCATTTTAATCCAGCTTATTAACTTTTTCGGTTATAGTAAGTACAAAATACTATCTAGGATATTCAAAAAATGTTATCAAACAAGGCTACCCATCAATGGTCGTTTGAACGTATTGGCGGTTTTGATCAAGTGAAACTGGCTAGCGACAGCGATTGGCAACATATCGCTGATTTAGATACTAAGCTTTGGGCTGTGCTCAGTTGTCCGAGTCATCAGTTATCTCTAACTGAAAAAACATTAAAACGATTAGATAAAGATAATGATGGACGTATTCGAGTAAACGAGCTCACACAAGCGATTGAGTGGGTGTGTGAAGCCGTCATTCATCCTAGCTTATTGTTGGCTCGTCAAGCTAAATTACCGATTACTGCGTTTCGTTCGGATACTGAGTTAGGACAAAAACTCTTGGCACTAGCCGAGTTGTTGCTCGGTGAGGCCGAAGATAAGACGCATATTACACTGGATCCTGTTGAAACAGCAATGATACGCTTTTCTCAGCAAGCCTTTAATGGCGATGGTGTTATTACAACCGATGCCATTGAGAATGAGTTACTCTTATCAGCCTTCGAAGAGCTAGTCTCTTGTGTCGGTAGTCGAGAAGATTTAAGTGGCAAACAAGGTGTTGATGCTGATTTGGTTGATGTGTTTACTTCAGCGATTGAGGATAGGCTGACGTGGATATCCTCTGCGAATGACAGCGATGTCATGCTTTTTGGCGACGAGACTCTTCAAGCGATTACTGCGTTTGAAGAAGTGGAAGCTAAAATCAATGATTATTTTGCTCGTTGCTCATTAGTTAGTTTTGATGCTCAGTCTGCACCAGCTTTGAATCCCAATATGGGTGTTTACGAGGCTATGTATGCCGCTAGTTTAACAAAAGACATTGGCGATATTCAATCTTTGCCGTTAGCACAAGTCAATGCGGATGAGTGTTTGTCTTTACTTAAGGGCATTAACCCCGCTTGGCAAGTCCGCATGCAAGCATTTAACATCAGGGTGGTTCAGCCAGTATTGGGTGATGTGGATAGCTTGACTCTTTCAGATTGGAACGAATTAAGTCGTCGTTTACAGTCGGCACGCCAATGGCTAGATCAAGAACAGGGCGTACTAGTCGCCGCACTTTCGCATGAGCGTTTGATGCTCTGGAAAAAGTCTGATTGGGCTAGTTCATTGAATGCGTTAATTGAACAAGATGAAGCCTTATCGCACCAGTTAACTGAATTGGATGATTTGTTAACCTTACTGCTATTTATGCGTGACTTAAATGCGGTGGTGCAGAATACGATTTCAATGCGTGATTTTTATTCGCCCGATCATAAAGGAAGTTTTGAAGCAGGTCAGTTATTTATTGATGGTCGCAGTATGCGATTATCTGTCATCGTTGATGATATTAGCAAACATGCCACTATGGCATATCGTTCGGGTATCTTCTTGCTTTATTGCGACTGTGCGAAGCGTAATGGTACAGATAAGATGAGTATTGTGTCGGCTGTAACCGCAGGTAATGCAGATCACTTAATGGTTGGGCGTCATGGCGTTTTTTACGATAATCAAGGCGATGAATGGGATGCCGTCATTGTCCGTATGGTTGAACATCCGATTAGTGTCGGTGAAGCCTTTTGGTCTCCTTATAAACGTTTAGGACGGATGATCGGAAGCCAATTAGAGAAATTTGCGAGTGCGAAAGAGAAAGAAGTCGCGGCAAAATCTGCTGCGGCACTTGAAAAAACGTCAGAAAAAGCAACGCAAATAGATAGTAAAGTGTCTATGGCTGCACCTTTCGATATTGCTAAGTTTGCGGGTATTTTTGCTGCTATGGGGTTGGCTATTGGTGCTTTAGGCACCGCGTTGGCAACGATTGTGACCGCTATTTTACTGTTGCCTCTTTGGCAAATACCCGTCGTCTTTGTGGCTATTATGCTGTTAATTTCTGGTCCTTCCATGTTGTTAGCCTGGGTTAAGTTGCGAAAACGCAATTTAGGTCCGATTTTGGACGCCAATGGTTGGGCGGTTAATACCCATGCGAGCATTTCGATTTCTTTCGGTGCTACCTTAACGCAGGTGGCTCGTTTACCAGCAGGGGCTAAACGTTCATTGGTTGATCCTTTTGCGCCCAAATCGAATAGGGTTTTTGGGTTTCTATTTTTGCTGTTTTTGTTAATTACCACGAGTCTGTGGTATTGGCAAGACAATAAACCTGTTCAGGTTGCAACAGATAAGGTTGTACCGACTGAAACACATGCTAACAAAGCGATGTCAGCCCCATCGCCTTAAGGACTGCCATTGACTACTCCACTATTAGCCCAAGCGATTTGGCGCAGGCTGTCTTCTCTGGATAGAACCTCCTTAGGAGCGATTGATGTCGTGGATCACTTGGCATCTACACAAGACTATTTGGTCAATCAACCCGCACCACTGCGACGTGAGTGGCGATTGTGTGTAGCAGGTCATCAGTATTCTGGGCATGGGCGTCAAGGACGTGCTTGGCAATCTGGCAAAGGGCAAGTGGCCTTTTCTTGGCGTGGTTGGATAAGACTAGATCCTGATCAAGTGGGTTTGTTGAGTCTAAATGCTGCTTTGGCTGTACAAAGTGCATTAATTGCTTTAGGTGTGACTCAGGTTCAGTTAAAATGGCCGAATGATATCTATGTCGATGGTCGAAAGCTGGCTGGACTTTTGATAACGATTGGTCAACGCAAAGATCGTCAGTTGGATGTGACACTGGGTATCGGTTTGAATCGCTTGGCACTGCCATTGCCTCCTGAGGCGATTGCAGTGCAGTGTCTTGTTCAGCCAACGCCTGAGGTTGCCGATTTGATTGCGGCAATCACACATTATTGGTTAGAAAGCTTGGGCTTATTGTCTAGTTCCGCAGGTGCTCAAGTGATCAAGAATCGTTGGCTTGAGTCTGCTATATGGTTAGGACAACCCGTCACAGTGCTGATGGGCAGCGAGCGCATTGATGGCATTTGGCTAGACATTACCGATCAAGGGGCATTGCGCGTTGCCACGGAAATGGGCGAAAAGATTTATATGGCGAATGAGGTGCAACTTCGTTCGCTCGGTTGATGGAATTCAGGAGGGAGCTTTTACACATTGCGTTTTGCAATTGTGAGCTTCCTAAGATTATTTAACTGGGAGAGTCCGGTTGTTGAGGGAGGCAAAGCGATAGTGAAAAGCCCTACCATCAGACCATCTGCCCAAGGTTATGAAAGATTGTTAGGGATATAAATGAGTAAATTGTTATTAGATGTGGGTAATACTCGCGTCAAGTGGGCTAGTGTGCGTTCGGGTTGTTACGAGTTTTCAGGTGCTGTTGCCTTACAAGGGTTGTCGGTAGAAAGTTTTCTTAATCAAGTCTGGCCAGACGAAGAAAAGCCGACACAAGTGCTGATTTCTTCTGTGACTGATGGGGAATGGATGCGCTTATTACGTTTCTGTATCGCCAGTAGTTGGTCTTCTACTGTGTTGGAAGTGGTTTCAGAGGCGAATAAGTCGGGTTTAAAAAATGGCTATGCTCAACCGCAACGTTTAGGCGTTGATCGTTGGTGTGCTTTACTGGGTGCTTGGCAATTAGAAACCTCGGCAGTTTGCGTGATCGATGCGGGTACAGCTTTGACGATGGATGTCGTTAATAATGGTGGTGAGCATTTAGGTGGTCTGATTGTGCCTGGACTCAGACTGATGCGTGAGTGCTTGCTCAATCGAACCGCTAAGGTTAGCTTACAGTTGAACGAAGATGAACAAGCAGAAACTCAACCAGCTATCGATTTTTTAGGTAAAAATACAGCACAAGCGGTTGCAGGCGGAGCTTTATGGACCTTGGCTGCGGGTGTTGAGCGTTTACATAGTCAAGCGGACGATTTGGTGGGCGGTTCGATGCGTTGCATCATTACGGGTGGCGATGCACAACAATTGCTTCCTCTCTTGTCGGGCGAATGGCAATTAATGCCCGATTTGGTCTTGCGCGGCTTGCAGGCTTATGCCAAATCATAAATCAATGAAGGTTAAGTGATGCTGATAGGAGTGCTGATATGAATCATGAAATCAAATTAAAGCGTGTGTTAACGGCTTGGGATTTGTTTTTTATGGGCATTGGCGCCATTATTGGGACAGGTATTTTTGTGTTAACGGGTATCGCTGCAGCCAATCAAGCGGGTCCTGCGGTGATTGTTTCCTTTGTTGTAGCAGGATTGGCAGCTGGTTTTGCTGCTTTTGCCTATGCAGAACTCGCGGGTATGTTAGGTGGCAGTGGCAGTGCTTATGGTTATGCTAAAACGGCTTTTGGTGATATGGTTGGCTGGCTCATTGGTTGGATTTTAATTTTAGAATATGGCGTGGCTGTTGCAGCCGTATCGACAGGCTGGTCGGGTTACTTTAACAATGGGCTACAAGCGGTAGGCGTGGGTTTGCCAGCAGAGCTAGTGAATCCGCCAGCTCATGGCGGTTTGATTAATCTTCCTGCTTCTCTCATCATTTTAACGATTATGGGTTTATTGTTAGTTGGGGCTAAAGAAGGGGCGCGCTTGAATGCGGTGATGGTCTTTGTCAAGTTACTGACGATTGCTGTGTTTTTGATTGTTGGCGTTGGCTTCGTTAATCCTGATAACTGGTCGCCATTTGCTCCCTTTGGTTGGTTTGGTCATAGCGAAGAAGGTAAGCCTATTGGAATTTTGGCGGCAGCTTCTTTGGTGTTCTTTGCCTATGTCGGCTTTGATGCAGTTTCAACAGCAGCAGAAGAGGCTAAGGATCCTCAAAGAGACCTTCCAAAAGGTCTGTTATGGGCATTGGCAGCTTGTAGCGTCATCTATATTGCGGTAGCGAGCGTCTTAACGGGCATGGTTTCTTTCACCGAATTGAATGTGCCTTCTCCTGTGGCTCATGCCTTACAATTAGTGGGGTTGAACTGGGCGTCTGCTTTAGTGGCGACAGGGGCAATTGCGGGATTAACTACGGTGATGCTGGTGTTGTATTACGGATTAACCCGCATCCTTTATGCTATGTCTAAAGAAGGACACTTACCAAGCCAGTTATCCCGTGTCTCGGAAGGTTACCAAACACCTAGTACGGCTATTGTGATTGCTGGTGTGTTGATGGCACTCATGGCAGGATTTATGCCACTATCGACCTTAGCTGAATTAGTGAATGCAGGGACCTTAACCGCATTTGTCTTAGTCTGTTTGGCGGTGGTGGTGTTGCGACGCTCTCAGCCAGATCGTCCGCGTCCGTTCGTTATTCCAGGTGGGGCGACTATCCCTTTGTTAGGAATCCTTTTCTGTGGCGGTTTAATGGCTTTTCTTCCCGCTGAAACTTGGTGGCGTTTTGGTTTGTGGGTCTTGGCTGGGCTATTAATCTTCGCTTTGTATGCCCGCAAGTTGAAAAGCGATTAATCGGATGTTGGTGAGGATTGAGGCGCGCTAATGCGTGTGGAACTGAGCCAGTTATTGCGTTTGCGTTTGCCTATTCAGGTTGATGCTTTTGAGCCAGTTTTGACGGCTTTTGATGATGCAACTCATGATGTTTATCGTTTGTATGCGCCAGAAGGTGAGTTTGCGTTAAAGCTCTTGCGAGACACTTCTTCGCCCTTTTGGCAAGGGATGCAATCGCTATTTGGTGTCAATTTAGTAGAACAAATAACCTACTCTCAAACACATTATGCTTGTGCGGCGAGGCATGTTTGCTTGCCGATTCCAACATTCGTAGCGTCGTCGCGTGCTGAAGGCGACTTGCCCGCCTACACCTTAACCCAGTGGTTGGTTGGCGAGTCTATTGATCCCAATTGTATTTCAAGTAGCCTGATTGAAAGCTTGGCCATAGCAGATGCTCAACGGCATGAGACAAGTCGTACGACTTGGGGTTGTTGTTCCGAACCTCAGTATTCAGCACAGGATTGGTATGAGCGAATTCAACAACTATTGCCTGATGTCGATTCGGAATCATTAGCCCAAGTCGCTTCGGTGAAGGACTTTGTACCGATGATTATGGATATGCGATGGGATCAGTGTTTACAATATCAAGATAGGCTCAGTGCTTTAGTGGATATTGATGCCTTGGTTTTTGCGCCTAAAGCCTTAGATTTTGTGATGATGGAATATTGGCTGACGCCTGAACAATTGCAACTTTGGTGTCAAACCTATCAAGCTCATGGAGGCGTTATACCCGAATTGCATGGTGTTAGAGGACTTTATCGCCAGTTATTATGGCGTTGGCAACTCTGGGGTGAGTATTCTGAACAAGCGTGGATGATGAAAGGCTCATTTTTTGTTTAAGGTAGAGCTTTCGCCAATACCAATAGCCGTAAGCAGCCAGCGCAGTATAAACTAGGTAAAGCAATGACATGGCTAAGTGCTGACTTTGCCAAAAGAGTAGTGCTGTTGTTATGTCTATGACGATCCAATACAGCCAATTTTCGAGCCGTTGTTTAACGACCAATCCAGTGACGATTAATGCAAAAACGCTGGTTGTCGTGTCTAGCCAAGGTGATTGAGACAATTCATAGTAGTTGAGAAATAAGGCGATGATGAGGGTTAAACTCGCACCCAAGCTAAGGACGAATGAGTGCTGCTTGAGTGTCATGGAGGCTATGCCTTGATGTTGCTGACTGCTTTTCCCTTGCCATTGCTGCCACCCCCATATCGCCATTCCCATATAGGCCAGATGAAGCAAGGCTTGCATGGGGAGTTTGTCTTGCCAGAGAAGCCAGCCATAGATGGCTGCACCCAGAAAAGCAGCAGGCCACGCCCAAGGATTGTGGCGCGCAGCCAGTATGACATAGGCTATTCCTAAGAAGGTTGCTAGCCATTCTAGGTTGATATTGAGGTCGCTGATATTCATTCAGGACGTCTATCATTGCCGATAATTTTGAGCACAAAAATGCTGTGGGGTAATTGTGCGAAGCTGGTAGCCATTTCAGCTTCTAACAAGGTCATCACGTGTTTATAATCACCAAATACCTGTGTGCTGAGTGTATTGCGTACTACTTGAATGCCTTCAATGCCGCTAATGCGGTCGATAAAGTCGAGCACCAAGTCACTAAAGCCAGCATCTAAGGGATAGAGGCTAATATCAACAGAAATATTCATGATTTTTTTTCCTGTGCTTAAAAGAAGAATCGTGTGGTGAGGCCAAATTGCTGACGGTCGCCAAGTCGCAAATAGGTTTCATCGGCATAACCTGTTTGCGGATTGTTGCCGAAATAAAAGCCACGTGTTGCGTACTTCTCGTCTGTCAGGTTGCGTCCCCACAAAAAGGCTTCCCAGTTTTTACTTTGGTAACCAATACGGGCATTTACCAGTGTATAAGGATCTGATTGAATGCTGTGTGAGTTGCTAAAATAGAAACGATCAACACCGTTCACCTCAACTCTCGCAAAGTATCCGCTTGCTGTGCGATATTGTGTACCTAATAGGTATTGATAGTTGGGGGCGTGTGCTTGTTGGCGATCGCTAATGGTACTAGCGATATTTAACGGTGTACCACTAATGTCGGTCATTAGTAACCCTGCATTACCAAACACTTGCCAGCGTGGTTGTGGTTGCCAGTTAAACTCTGCTTCGAGTCCGTAGTTTTTGGCTTTATTCAAGTTTTCGGTAAAAAATACCCAGTTACCATGCGAGACAGGATCATAAGAATAGCCATCAAACTGTGGGTTGCTGCGCTCGGTATAAAATAGGCTCACTTTGGTGTTGAGTTTTTCTTCACTAAGACGAGACTTCAGGCCAATTTCATAATTGAGAGCGGTTTCTGAGCCATAGCGCAGGTATTTGCTATCGCTGCCAGCGGGTAGCCCAGGATTAAACCCGCCAGCTTTGTAGCCTTTTGACAGGCTGGCGTATGCCGTATGGACTTTATTTAAGCGTTCACTTAGGGTTATGTGTCCACCCCATAGCGTTTCTGATGGTTTAAATTTGTCGCCATTAGAGCCAGAAAAGTCGGCATTAACTTGTTCGGTACGTAAGCCACTTGATAGGGTTGTTGTCTGTGTTAAAGCGTGATCAAGTTGTCCAAATAGAGCAAGGTTGTTGCGATTGTAGTCCGTTGTTTTGACTGAAGAAGTGGTTGTGATATTGCTTTCATCTAGTTTTGCGCCATATCCGCCCATTAACCAGTCGGTCGTGCCGTTAAATAATCGTGAAGCAGGTGTTGAAATCAAACGTAACTCTTGGCTAAGGGTGCGACGGTGTTTGTTGTTTTGGTAAACAGAGCTGTATCCATTCACAGGATCAAAGGCAGGATATACCCAATCTTCATCATAACCATATTTCATATCGCTATTAGCCAGCGTGGTTGTGCTAACCAAGGTAAAGTTCGGATTGCCTTTATGGGTGACTTTAACTGCGCCAGCATTGCTCAGTTGAGTATCTTTACCGGGTTTGTCGGAAAGCGTGGTAAAGCTGTTATTGAGCGACCAAGCATCGTAACCGTTATTCAAATCGCTGTGTAAGTAGGTTAAGTCAACGGTGGTGACGCTACTTGGGAAAAAACGGAGTTTGCCACGAATGTTCAGCTCATCTCGACCATTGGTGTCGCTGCGTCCTAAATGTGCATTGTGGCGAAAACCATCACTCTGATGTTTGAACGCTGAAAATCGATACTGTGGGCTATTGGTTTGTTTATTAAAAGCACCACTCGAAACCAAGCCGAGTTCACGCAAGCTATCGCCACCCGCACTGGCTTCGATCATTTGTTCTGATTGTGCAGTAGGCTCGTTAGTTTGGACGTTGATTAAGCCAGCCAATGCGCTTGCGCCATAACGGGTGCTTTGCGGACCACGTAATACTTCAACCTGTTTAACATCGAATAAACTACCCGACATGCCAATGCCACTAAAGTCGATGTCGTCTATGGCATAGCCGACACTGGCATTGGGTGCGCCTGTGTACTCGTCTCGTTCGCCCATGCCACGAATTTGAATATGACGGGGGCGGCTGCTTTGACCAGAATAATTGACGTTTGGCGTTTGTAATAATACATCACCAAAATGCGTTGCGCCTTGATCTTGCAATTGCTGTGTGGTTAAAACCGTGGTGCTGGCGGCTAGATCTTGGTCATTGCTGTTACGCAAATCGGCAGAAACGGTAATGGTGTCCAATGTGTTGGTTTGCTCTGCATAAACAGGCAGTAAACCCGTTATCAGCGAGGCGAGAAGTGAAGTTCTTATCAGCATTTGCATTTTCCTTGAGTGCAAATGGCGAAAAGGAATAAGCAATGAACGATGCAAACAAAAGCAGCAAGTAGATTCAGGCCATTCCCTACGCCAGTATTAACTGGATCAGGTTCAGAGGGTTTATTGCTTTAGTCAGCAAAGTCTCAGGCTTCACGCCACCCCTAGGCTCACAACCGAAGTTGTGCTTAATCATATTAACGCTTTATGTTCTATTTAGCAACCTTCTAACAACATGGCTTCCACTACCCGCTTAAAGGCGGCAATATTGGCACCTGCCACTAAATTATTGGGTTGGTGATAAGCAATCGCAGTGGTTTTAATTTGCTGATAAATGTGACGCATGATTTCATTTAAGCGTTGATCAATTTCGGCATAAGTCCAACGAATCATGCTGGCATTTTGTGCCATTTCTAATTGACTAATGGCAACCCCACCCGCATTGGCAGCTTTGGCGGGCGCAAAAGCGATGGATTGCTGAATGAAAAACTCGATGGCTTCGGGAGTGCAGGGCATATTAGCCGCTTCAACAACCAAACGAGCCCCATTGGCAACCAGAGCTTGTGCATCGCTGAGGGTCAGTTCATTTTGTGTCGCACAAGGAAAAGCCGCATCACAGGTTAACCGCCATACGGCATGTCCCCCTTCTGGGTATTGGCTGGAGGGGATAAACTCAGCATGGTTGTGCTCATGTAGGTAATGGGTCAAGGGTTGGGATTGTGCTTTAATTTGCTTAACCAGCTTTAAATCAATGCCTAGCTCATCATACAAACACCCCTGACTATCACTACAACTAATGACTTTTGCGCCCACTTGCTGTAGTTTTTCAATGGTATGCAAGGCGACATTGCCAGCACCCGAGACGGCGCAAATTTTATTGGCAAGGGTTTCAGCGTAAACATCTTCTAGCAGATGTTGGGCAAAGTAAACCACGCCATAGCCCGTTGCTTCGGGACGCAAAATAGAACCTCCCAGTAACAGAGGCTTACCCGTTAACACACCGCTATATTGGTGAGTGAGTCGTTTATACTCGGCAAATAAATAGCCCAATTCACGATTGCCAACACCAATATCACCAGCAGGTACGTCAACCATGGGACCAATATAGGGATATAGGGCGCGCATAAAGGCTTGGCAAAAACGCATAATTTCAGCGTCACTTTTTTCTTTAGGATCAAAGTCTGAACCGCCCTTAGCACCGCCCAGTGCCAACCCAGTCAGCGCATTTTTAAAAATTTGCTCGAAGGCTAGAAACTTGAGAATGCCAGCATTGACGCTGGGGTGAAACCTGAGTCCACCTTTGTAAGGGCCGAGGCTGTTATTGTATTGAATGCGATAGCCACGATTGACCTGCACTTGTCCATGATCATCGACCCATTCGACTTTAAACTCAATGATGCGATCGGGTAGCAGCAGCCGCTCGAAAATAGCTGATTTGTGCCATTCTGGATGGGTGTCGGCAATGCTGGCGACAGACGAAAAAACCTCTTCCACCGCTTGTATAAAAGGTTGGTCGATATCGCAAGCGCGTTGATGTAACGCATCAAACCAAGGCAGAGACATATAAGACCTCGTTGAAGTTAACCTATTTCGTTTAGCATATCATAAGCGCTTGATTGCTCGCAGTCTTTGTTTTTGTTAGTCTAGGCAGAGAATAAGCAATAAACGCACCTTAAGGAAATCGAAATGATAGGTCAAACCTGTGCCACGATTTTGGTATCGTGCAATGGCGAAAGTTATGCGGTGCATCAGGGAATGATGTTGGATAATTTTTTGCATGAACGTGGTTACTTACTGCAAAATCGCATGGTTTGTGCGATTCAGGGCAAGTTGATACCCAAAGACCAATACGCTCAAACCCAACTGCATAATGGTGACAGACTTGATGTCATTGCGCCAACATAACACCAAAAAGGCTGTTGGGGTTCAGTCATTGAAGCACTAAAAACATGAACCGATTGTGCGGAATTTTAGCATTAGCGGTTGCTGTTAATGTTAATGAGTTTTAAAAATGGGGCTAAGCGTGAGGGTCTTTCTTTTGCTTTTTGTCGTGACAGTATTGCAAAAACGTGGTTTTGCTAACGCCTGCCTGTGCTGCCATGGATTTGACTAGGGTGTCGCTAAAGGGTGACTTGGGGCAGTCTACCGTGACTTTATACAAGTTACCCTTAACCACTTTTGTCCAGTGTTCGTGAGACGTGCCTTGTTGTTTGTGGGCGGTAAAACCCATGTTTTTAAGGGCTGTTTTG
>Ga0114939_10002953_pt1 | contig 12188 bp, 12 predicted proteins | sample AshMeaCrysSpring_FD_87196 | JGI IMG/M metagenome (GOLD analysis project Ga0114939, IMG submission 87196) | Groundwater microbial communities from Big Spring, Nevada to study Microbial Dark Matter (Phase II) - Ash Meadows Crystal Spring | ecosystem: Environmental > Aquatic > Deep subsurface >... | reverse complement strand
GATAAATCCAGTCCCTGGTAGAGGTTCTTCGTCGCCTCTTCATTCATGTACAGACTGACATAATAAGATACCAGGATGGAGCCGGCTTTCACGCAAAGCCCCAGGGCGGCGATCCAGGCCAGTACGTGGATAATTTTCAACAGAAGGTCTGATCTCTTGTTCATATACTTCGATTTGATCGCATAAATATCAATACTTTTTTATTGATTATCAATAATATTTTATTATTTTAAGAAAAATATTTATCGATATCGATGTTCCCGACTGGATTTCAGCGGTTTGGTGGGCCGGTAAGGGTATCAGCCAGTACATTTGTGCCTATGAACCTGACCGACTGGACCGGCTTTGCCGGGGTAACCCTCCTGCTGCTGGCGTTTTTCCTCCAACTCCGCAACATCATTCGCAAGGAAAGTATCAGTTACCTCGCCCTGAACACGGTGGGTGCAGGCCTGGCCTGCCTCGCATCGGTACTGTTAAACTATATGCCCTTCATTGTGCTGGAAGGCTGCTGGACCCTGGTATCCGCCATCGGGCTCATCCAAACCCTCCTCAAACCCCAGGCATGAGCGGAGAAAAAGACTTGCAAGTGTTATTGCAAAAGATGGAACCGGTGCAACAGGCCGGCAGTTATGTATTCATATCAATACCCAGCCTGGATGGCATCCACCCGTCCGTTTCAGTGATGACTTTCCGTGAGGCCGAAGGCTACACCCTGATCCTCGACGCGCAAAAGGCGATCGAATTGGGCTTTACAGATGGTCCCGTAATGGCCTGGATCTCACTTCAGGTGCATTCTTCGCTGGAAGCAGTTGGACTCACCGCCGCATTCTCCCAGGCAATTGCCCGGCAAGGGATTTCCTGCAATGTAGTGGCAGGATTTCATCACGACCATATCTTCGTCCCCCTGAACCAGGCAATACTGGCCATGGATACCCTGCGCGCCTTATCCGCAAGTCACAGAGACGTGATCTGACGCAGGAAAATGATCGCGATGGCATCAAACATAAAAGCATACCCGAAAAAATAATTATCATGAATTGGCACAGCTCCATGCGCATCTGGCATCGTTATCTTGGTTTTTTCCTTGCAGGCATTATGTTCATCTATGCATTAAGCGGTGTTTTAATGATTTTCCGACAAACAGATTTTCTCAAACAGGAGAAAAAAATTGAAAGGACCCTAGCCCCAAATATGCCCATTCCGGAATTGGGAAGAGAAATCGGTATTCGTGACCTTAAAATAGACAATGAGAACGGGGATATTTTATCTTTCAAGCAGGGCACTTATAACAAAACCACAGGCGCGGTGAGCTATACCATTAAAAAGCTTCCCCGAATGCTTGAGCGCATGACTCAAATGCATAAGGCAACCACGAAAGACCCCCTCTATTTCCTGAATATCTTCTTTGGTTTCAGCCTGCTATTCTTTGTGGTGTCCTCCTTTTGGATGTTTCTGCCTAAAACAAGTGTTTTCCGCAAAGGGCTTTACTTTACGCTGGCGGGCCTTGTGCTCACCCTGGTGATGCTGTTTCTTTGAGCGGTATGCTATCAGCAGTTATGCGAAGAGCATGACGGCTACTCCCCCTGTCTGCGTTTAAAATCCGCAAGCACCATAGCAGTTACCGCCTCCAGCACCGGCGAGACACGAAGGGCGATGCATAAGTCGTGCCGCCCGCGAACAGCAAATTCTTCCATAGCGCCGGTTTCCCAGTTCAACGTGGTCTGTTCCTTGGGTGTGGATGAAGTGGGTTTGATGGCGATGCGGAAAACCAGTTCATTGCCGTTTGTAATGCCACCCACGATGCCGCCGGCGTGGTTGGTGCGCGTGGCACCGTCCATATTTTCAATCGCATCATTATGTTCAGAACCAAACATGCGGGCTGCCGCAAATCCGGTTCCGAATTCGATGCCCCGCACAGCCGGGATGGAAAAAACGGCATGTGAGATCAGAGATTCAGCCGATTCAAAAAAGGGCTCACCCCATCCAAGCGGAATGCCGTCTGCCCTGCATTCCACGATGCCACCAACAGAGTCCTTGGCATCAATTCCTTTTTGTAACCCTTTCTCCAAATCCTTCTCTCCTGCAATCTCGGTGATGGCAGCCGTTACGTTTATGGGTGCGATGACTTTCTTCGCTACTACTCCGGCTGCAACCAGGCATAGTGTCAGTCTTCCGCTGAAATGCCCACCACCCCGATAATCTTCAAATCCTTTGTATTTCTGATGGGCTACAAAGTCGGCATGGCCAGGCCGGGGGACGGCGCGTTGTTTTTCATAATCGCCACTTCGCGTGTTCTTGTTCTCAAATAAAAGGGTCAATGGCGCACCGGTTGTCATGCCGTTGAAAACCCCGCTCATGAATTTCGGGAGGTCTTCCTCCTGCCTTGGCGTCACACCTTTCTGTGTGCCGCCTTTACGCCGCATAGTGTCTTCTATGAAGTCCTCCACCGTTAGGGAGATACCGGGTGGCACACCGTCTATGACAACACCTACGCTCTCCCCATGGGATTCGCCAAAAATGCTCACCGAAAATATGGTTCCAAATCTGTTCATGTCTATTAATTGTGTTTCCCCCAATGTCGCCTGAACCAAGTTCGTGGATGTTGCGGACCGAGGGCCTCCTCGCTTCGCTGCGGTGACCCTCCGCGAATTCCCGCAATTTCACCTGAACGAAGTGAAGGGACGTTGCGGCTAAAATTCAACAAGTACTCCCATCCTCTGAAGATCGGCATAAAAATCCGGATAGGATTTGCCGATGGCCTGCGCTTCCTCGATGGTCACCGGTCCTGCCGCATGCAGGCCTGCCACGGCCAGTGCCATGGCAATCCGGTGGTCGTGGCGGGAATGCACTTCGCCACCCTTCAGTTGCTGTCCGCCATGCACCCGCATCTCATCTTCGGCCAACTCAATCCGGACACCCAGTTTCCCAAATTCTTCCTGTAAGGTTCGTGCCCGGTCGCTTTCCTTATGAGTCAGCCTGCCTGCCCCTTTGATCACAGTCACACCACCTGCATAAGCCGCCAAAGCAACCAAGGGTGGAAACAGATCAGGACACTCGGTTGCATCAAACTCGAACGCGCGGATGGACAAATCGTTGCGGACCGAGGGTCTCCTCGCTTCGCTGCGGTGACCCTCAGGTAAATTACCCGCAATATCACCCGAGGTCTGGGAGTGGACGCTGCGCTGACCTTCCGGTAAATTCCCCGCAATGTCACCCGTGCGGAGTCCCGCGGATGCGGGATTGCTGATTGCGGATTCCGGATTGAGAATGGCGGATTGGAGCACGTTCAGGTCATCGCCCTGCCAGGCATATTTTACACCCGCTGCTTCAAGCGCAAGGAGGATGGCTTTATCGGCCTGCGATGAATCCTTCTGCAATCCTTCGATGGTCATATCCCCGCCGATGGCAGCGGCAACAATCAGGAAGGCTGCGCCCGACCAATCACCTTCCACCGCATACTTCAGCACGGGCACCCGGGGCAAAGGCTTGGGGGCAGGAAAATAAAAGGATTCAAAATTCCGGTTCTCCGGCAGGTGCATGCTAAAGGCGCGCATCACATCCAGGGTCAGGCTGATATAGGGCTTGCTCTTCAGATCCCGCACCCGGATCTCCACATCCGCAGCGCCCGCGGCGCTGAAAGCCATGAGCAAACCCGTGAGAAACTGGGAACTGAGCCCGCCATCCACTTCAATACCGGCCGGCTTCAGCGGTCCCTGCACTTTAAGGGGCAGCTTTCCGCCATTGGACTGTATCCGAATCCCCAGCTGGGGAAATATCTCGTCAAAAAAATACATGGGCCTGGTCACCAGACTTCCCCTACCCGTTACCGTGAGTGTCTCATTACTCAGCGCTGCGATGGGCGTAAACATCCGGATACCCAAGCCGCTCTCCCCGCAATCAATCAGGTTATGAAGTGGTTTGACCCCTTCACTCCTCACTTCGAGCAATTGTCCCGCTTCGTCTTCAAGTACGTTGGCACCAAGCTTTTGAATCACATCCATCGCAGCCAGGTCGTCCTGGCTATGGCCTGGAAATTTAATTTCGGTGATGCCATTCCGTAACAATGCCGCTGCACAGGCCCGCTGCATGGAGCTTTTGGAGCGGGGCGAAAGGATCGGTATGCTGCGCAGCGTTTCGGAAAGGGGATATATCCTGGCAATCATGTGTTTTTCAATTTCAGCGGGAAGATAACTGGGTGACCCGCTCAGCAAGCAGGTCCATTGAAATGGGGTGTACCCGGGCCTTGCCAATTTTTTCCAGGAGGATAAAATTCATCTGCTGCCCGGCCCGCTTCTTGTCCATCTTCAGCACTTCCAGCACGCGTTCCGCATCAAACTTCAGAAAGGTGGGCAGTCCATATGCCTGCAGGAGGTTCCGGAGGGACTCATGGTCCCGGAATCCAAGCAGGTCTTCGGAAAGCATACTGGCACAGGTCATGCCAATGGAGATGGCCTGCCCGTGCGAGAGCGCATAAGTGGTCTCAAATGCATGCCCAAGGGTATGCCCAAAATTCAACAGCTTTCGATCGCCCTTTTCAAATTCATCTTTCTGCACCAGTCTCGACTTCAGTCTTGCGTTTCGTTCGATCAGCGCGGCCAGCGCCTTGCGGTTTTTCTGAAGTTTTGCAGGCGTGGTAGATTGCAGGTCCCGGAACATCGGCTTGTCCAGAATGGCGGCATGTTTGATGATCTCTGCAAATCCATTGATCCACTCAGGCTGCGGAAGGGATTTCAGCAGGTCTACATCATAGAGTAGAAATGCCGGTTGCCTGATGGTGCCCACCATGTTTTTATACGGCCCAATGTCAATGCCGTTCTTGCCGCCGATGGAGGCATCCACCATGGCCAGCAGGGTGCTGGGTAAGAACCCGAAGCGGATGCCGCGCATGTATATGGAGGCCGCATAACCCGTCATATCCGTAACCACGCCGCCACCAATGCCCACCAGGGTCCAGCTCCGGTCTGCCTGGAATGCAATCAGCTGGCTGATGATGCTGTCAACAGTAGCCTGCACTTTATAGGCCTCGCCGGGCTTTAGAACGATGGTGTTCCATCCTTTGAAGCGGGCAGAATGTGCTTCAAACACATGCTCGTCCGTGACCAGCACGGTACGGTCCGGGTGGGATAATTTCTTCAGCTTGCCGAGGCCGCCGGAGAAATAATATTCCACCGTATCCCTTGAAAATTTAAGCCTGGTTGGTTTTTCCATAATTCATGCGATCGTTAATGCCTATCCTATTTGAACCTTGTTGAATATTTCCATCTCCGCATCGAAACTCTTCTGCTGGTGATAAGCTTCCTGCCGGTCCAGGTATTCCACTACCTGTTTGACCTGGCTGGGGCTGACGGAATAGGCTGCAAAATCTTCTTCCCAGTCCATTCCACCGGCAATGAGTTGAGTGCCGTTGAGCCAATCGGCACTCTCCGCCTTCAACTGCCTGACCAGCTGCGAGACGTTCTGGGCCGGGTGCAGGTGCAGCAGCACATGGACATGATCTGTACCCCCGTTAACGGACAGGATCCTGGTACCCTTTTCTTCCGCATTCTTCTGAAGATGGGTAAACAGCACCGTCCGGATGGGTCTGCTCAGCAGTTCCTTCTTTTGCTTCACGGTCCAGATAACGTGTACGTATAAGTGAGATTTCTGCATGCCGGGTTCACCTAGGAATTCATGATCCTGTTCTGGTGTGCGATGGACTCCATATGCACGGCGTCCAGGTATTTCATGATGAATTCACGGCTCAGCCCTTCCCGGTCCCCTTTCTGGAAAGCGCGCTCCAAAATCTGGTTCCAGCGGTTGGTCTGCAGAATGGTCACTTCATTGTCTCGCTTGTATTCCCCGATCTTATCTGCAATCTGCATGCGCTGACCCAGCAGGTGCATCAGTTCATCATCGATGTGATTGATCTGCTCCCTCAGTTTCTCCAGGGCCGCATGAAAGGTTTCCGAGGGAACGTCTTCCTTTCTCCAGATGATTCCATCGAGCATTTCCAGCAATCGCTCCGGCGTCACCTGTTGTTTGGCGTCAGACCATGCATTGTCCGGATCAATGTGGGATTCGATCATCAGCCCATCGAAGTCGAGGTCGATGGCTTTCTGGGCCACATCCATGAGAATATCGCGGCGACCGCAGATATGAGAAGGGTCATTGATGATCATCATCTCCGGGGAACGTCTTTTCATTTCGATGGCCAGGTGCCACATGGGAGCATTCCTGAAATGGGTATTGCCATAGGAGGAGAAGCCGCGGTGGATCAGTCCAATCTGTTTGACACCGGCCCTTGCTACCCTCTCCACCGCGCCGGTCCAAAGTTCAAGGTCGGGATTGATGGGATTCTTGATCAACACGGGAATATCCACGCCCCGAAGCGCGTCCGCCACTTCCTGCACGGAGAAGGGGTTCACCGTGGTGCGCGCGCCAATCCAGAGTACATCCACATCAAAGGTGAGGGCGTCCTGCACCTGTTTGCCGGTAGCCACTTCCACCGCCGTGGGAAGACCCGTTAATTTCTTTGCCTGTTGCAACCAGGGAAGGCCCTTCGCCCCGATTCCCTCAAACATGCCCGGCTTGGTACGCGGCTTCCAGATGCCGGCACGGAGCATGTCCACCCGGCCGGTGGCTGCCAGTCGCTGCGCAGTTTGCAATACCTGTTCCTCGGTCTCTGCGCTGCAGGGTCCGGAAATAATCAGTGGCCTTTTGTTCCAGGCGTTTTGGGCGATTGATTGAGCGGTCATGGTGGCTGTTTGCATATGTGTAAAATTAGGCATTGTTTGGTTCCGGGAGGGTCCGCTTCGGGTGAACCTCCCGGGAAAAAGCCGGGTGAACTCCCGGTGTACCCTCTTTCGCGGTTGGTCACTCCGCGAAGCGGAGGACCATCGCGTCCCGGGAGGGTCCGCTTCGGGTGAACCTCCCGGGAAAAAGTCGGGTGACCTCCCGGGAAATTCATCAGAGGGTCACCGCAGCAAAGCGAGGAGACCCTCCGAGTCTATTTAATAATCCTTCTAATCTTGTTTGCATCCCGGATCAGTTCTTCCAGGTATTCCCAGTTTTCCTTTTCCAGGCAGCTTTTGAATTTTCTCAACTGACTGATGTGTTCATTCAGGACGTCGAGCACATTCTCCCGGTTTTGCCGGAAGATGGGCACCCACATGGCCGGATTGGATTTTGCAAGCCTCACCGTGCTCTCAAAACCCGCCGAAGCCATCTCAAAAATCGCGTCATCTTCCCGTTCTTTCTCCAGGACCGTATTGGCCAATGCAAAAGAAGTGATATGCGATATGTGACTGACATAGGCAGCGTGGAGGTCGTGGTCAGTGGCATCCATCTCCAGGATATGCATGCCGATGCCGGCGAACATTTGTCGCGTCCAGTTGGCGGCATCCAGATCGTTTTCATCCAAATTGCAGAGGATCACGGCTTTGTTGTTGAAGGCCCCTTCTACTGCGGCTTGCGGACCGCTATATTCCGTGCCCCACATGGGATGCGCGGCTACATAGCGCGACCGTTTTGGATGCCTGATGACGGACTCCCGCAGGAGCGATTTCGTGGATCCCAGGTCTACTACAATCTGCTGATCTACCCGGTCCAGGATTCCGGGAAGTGCATCCACCATCTGGTCAACGGGTATTGCCAGGAAGACCACATCTGATTTTTCTACAGCCTCATCCATGGGGAGGATTTCATCCACCAGCCCGCGCTCCAGCGCTATTCTACCGTGATCTTCATGTGCATCCACGCCATAAATCCACCGGCTCATGCCCGTTGCACGAAGCTTTAGACCGAGGGATCCTCCAATCAATCCCAATCCGATGATGCCTATATTCCTTGGTTCCATATTCGTTTCGTACATTTTGGGGTTAGTGCGCAATTCCCGCCTGCCTGATGCGTCTAATCGCCTCTTCCATTTTCTCCGATGGGCTGCAGAGACTGATGCGGATGAACCGGTTTCCCGCGTCTCCAAAAATGCCTCCGGGTGTGATGAACACATGGCTGCCATGGAGCACTTCATCGCTCAACGCGTAGCCGCTCTCATAACGATCAGGTATAGCCGCCCAAACAAACATACCTGCCTGGCTGTTATCATAGGTGCAGTGCAGCATGTCCAGGATCTCGAATGCTTTTTCCCGCCGGATCCGGTACACGGCATTGAGCGCCGCATACCAGTCGCCTTCCAGGCTCAAAGCCCTTGCTGCCGCCAGCTGAACCGGCAGAAACATGCCGCTGTCCATATTGCTTTTAAACCTCAAAACTTCGTCTATGCGTTGCCGGTGGCCACAGAGCATCCCGATACGCCAGCCGGCCATATTCTGGCTCTTCGACAGTGAATTCAGCTCCAGTACTCGTTCCATGGCGCCGGGGAGGCTGAGCAGGCTGAGCGGATGATCGTTGAGGATAAAGCTGTAAGGATTATCGTGGATGAGCAGCAGATCGTGTTTTTCCGCGAAAGCAATCAGGGTTTGCAGCATTCCGCGCTCCGGCAACTGGCCCGTGGGCATGTGCGGGTAGTTTACAAAAAGCAGTTTGGGCCTGCATTCCCCGGGCAGGCTGAGGGCGTGCAGCATGGCTTCCATCTCTTCAAAATCCGGGAACCAGTGGTTCTGTTCGCGCAGATGATACTCTACCACCGTACCGCCGGCCAGCTTGACCGCGCTGCGATAAGTGGGATAGCCCGGGTTGGGCACCAGGGCCACATCGCCCGGGTTGAGGTAGGTCATGCAGATGTGCATAATGCCCTCTTTGCTGCCCATCAGGGGAAGGATATGCGCGTCCGGGTCCAGGGAAACTCCATACCAGCGACTGTACCAATTGGCGATGGCCTGCCGCAGCACCGGAGATCCCTTGTATCCCTGGTATGCGTGTACGTTAGGTTTGGCGGATTCTTCCTGCAGGATCCGGATCACATCCGGATGTGGCGGCAGGTCCGGACTGCCGATGCCAAGGTTGATGACATTCCTGCCTTCCTTGTTCATGCCGTCAATTTCCCGCAGTTTCTGCGAGAAGTAGTATTCCCCGATTCCTTCCAATCTGTGTGCGAGCATTAGTTGTTCGGTTTTTTTTTCAGTTCCATACTTTTTGATTAGCTCATTTGCCGATTGACTGATTAGCTCATTAAAATGAGCAAATGAGTTAATGAGCTAATCAGCTAATGATTTCTCCCCGCTTATACACCCCCAGTATCTTCAATCCATCCGTGTGGGGCTTGATGACTTCAATGACATCCTGGAATTGATCCATGCTGTCAAATTCCATATCCGCATGAAAACTGTACCTGAATTCAGAACCCGGGATGGGCATGCTCTGCAGTTTGCTGAGGTTGATGCCGCCTTCCGCGATGCGGGTGAGGACGCGGGCCAGGGAGCCGCGGGAATGATCCGTATGAAAGTTTACCGAAGCTTTATTGGCATCAGCAGGATAGGGTTGATGTTCATCACGCTGAAGGATCAGGAAACGGGTGTAGTTATTGCGCATGGTGTGGATATTGGGGGCGATGACATCCAGCTGGAACAGGTCGGCGGCCAGCTTACTGGCTATCGCCGCAATATGCTTGCTCCTGTGTTGATGGATATGTTTCGCGCTCAATGCTGTGTCTTCGGTCTCTATGAGTTTCCAATTGTATTTGTCCAGGAATTCCAGGCATTGCTGGATGGCCATATGATGGGAATGGACTTCGCGGATATCTTCCAGTTTGACGCCGGGATTGACCAGCAGGTTCTGCCTGATCTGCAGGTATACTTCGCCGTTGACCCGGAGACCGGATTTCTGCAGGAGGTTATAGTTGGGCAGGATGCTTCCGGCGATGGAGTTCTCAATGGCCATGACGCCACCCTCGCTCTGGGTCTTTTTCTCCGCGATCCGCACCACATCCCGGAAAGTGGCGCAGGGAATCACTTCCACGTCTTTCCCAAAAAACTGACGGGCAGCCACCTGGTGAAAACTACCCTCGTAGCCTTGTATGGAAACCCTTGGTGGGCTTGGCTTTACTCCGTTCCGGTTTCCGGGACCCTGGTTTGCTCCGGCACCATGATCTTTCAGCATCTTCTCTTGTTTTAAAAAAAAATCCCGGCTATTTGCCGGGATTTTATGTTGATTTTAAGTGATCGCTTTTTTCAACAATGACATCCCGGTCCACCGGTAAAGTAGAAATAAAAATAAAAGCGGGTAAATGTCTTGTTGCTGGTCATCGGGGACAAATATAAAGCCTTGCAGGGAATAAACAAATTTTTGCTTAGTCTTTCTTGCGGGCGCCCGTCTGCGCATCATTCATGCGAATGGCCCTGCCCTTGAATTTCTTGCCGTCCAGCGACTTGATCATTTTCTGCGCGGCGCTGGCATCGATCTCAACCCAGGTGTTCATTTCCCGCATATCGATTTTTCCCAGCACATCCTTTTTGAGATCGCTCATATCCAGGATAAACTGCAGGAAACTGGCCTTGTAGAAACCATCCTTGGTGCCGAGGTTGACGAAGAGTTTCTGCATCTTACCCGAGCCGGCGGACCAGCTTTTATCCACCTTGCCACCTCTGCCGTCCGCGCGTTCCCGTCTTCCTTCTCCGCGTTCGGGGCGATTGTCCGGTCTGGGGTTCAGATCCGCCGCGTTTTCATAATACTGCAAAAACCTGTCGAATTCCAGGGCCGCCACGCGGGTCAGAATTTCTTCCTTCTCCACGTTTGCGAACTTCTCCCGCAGGAGGGGCAGGTAGGTCTCGTATTCCCCGTGGCTGATATCCGCCTGTAACATGCGGTCTATAAAATGAAAGAACTGCTTTCTGCACACATCCTTACCGGAAGGGATGTCCATCTTGTGAAAGCGGTTGTTGATCATCCGCTCAATTTGTTTGAGACGGTAAGATTCCCTTGCTGTTACAATAGAAATACAGACCCCGCTCCTGCCGGCCCTTCCGGTCCTGCCGCTGCGATGGGTGTACACTTCGGGATCATCAGGCAGTTCATAATTGATGACATGGGTGATGCCGGTGACGTCAATGCCTCGCGCTGCTACGTCCGTGGCAATCAGGATCTGGATGCTTTTATCCCGAAAGCGGCCCATCACTTTATCGCGCTGCTGCTGGGTGAGGTCTCCGTGGAGGGCTTCGATATCATAGCCTTCCCGGATCAGCGATTCCGTGATGCCCTGTGCGTCGTTCTTGGTGCGGGTGAAAATGATGCCGTAGATGCCAGGGTTGAAGTCGATGATCCGCTTCAGGGTTTCATAGCGGTTCACACCTGTGGTAACATAAAACTGGTGGTCGATATTGACGTTGGCTGCATTGACTTTGCCGATGGTGATTTCAAAGGGGTTGGTCATGAAACGCTTGCTCACCTGCTTCACTTCAGAAGGCATGGTGGCGCTGAACAACCAGGCACTGTGTTTATTGGGCGTGTTCTGCAGGATGAATTCGATGTCCTCCCGGAAGCCCATATTCAACATTTCATCGGCCTCGTCCAGGACAATATAGCCGATGTTCTCCAGGTGGATGGCTTTGCGTTCAATCAGGTCGATCAGCCTCCCGGGTGTAGCCACCACAATCTGGGGGCCTTTTTTCAGGTCGCGTATCTGTTCTCCGATGCTGGCGCCGCCGTAGACAGCGGTTACCTGGATGCCGGGTTTACCCTTTTTAAAGGAACCCAGGTCCTTTGTGATCTGCAGGCAGAGTTCCCGGGTAGGACAGACCACCAGGGCCTGCGGGTATTTCTTATCCTTTTCCACCAGTTGGAGTATGGGGAGACCAAAGGCGGCCGTTTTCCCGGTGCCGGTCTGTGCAAGGCCAACAAAATCCCGCGTGCCACTCAGAAGGACGGGGATGGCTTTTTCCTGGATGGGGGTGGGTGTTTCAAAGCCCAGGGCTTCGATGGATTTAAGGAGTTCCGGCTCGAGGCCGAGGGAAGAAAATGACATGCGGAAAATTTAAACGAAGGTAGATTTTTAGGGCCATGCATCCGGAAGAATCCTTCGTTCAGCCCCAGGGAAAAAAAATGGGAAGGTGGAACCGGTCCAGGACCTTGTTTCCAACTTCCCAAAATGGCCAATCGATGCTTTTAAAAAGGAGCCCTCCTGTAGAAACAGGACGGCCTCAACGATTGCTTGCCATATGAAAAAAAGATTACTTCTTGATTGAAGAGTCAATCTTAGCTGCAAGGCTGTCTACCTTGGCTTCTACAACAGCGGCAGTAGAGTCAACAACGGCTTC
>Ga0114939_10002950_pt1 | contig 12197 bp, 11 predicted proteins | sample AshMeaCrysSpring_FD_87196 | JGI IMG/M metagenome (GOLD analysis project Ga0114939, IMG submission 87196) | Groundwater microbial communities from Big Spring, Nevada to study Microbial Dark Matter (Phase II) - Ash Meadows Crystal Spring | ecosystem: Environmental > Aquatic > Deep subsurface >... | reverse complement strand
TATCTCTCGGATCTCACGCGCCGGCGCAAGCCGCTGGTGCTGCTGGGCTACGGGCTCGGGGCGCTGTCCAAGCTCGCATTTCCGCTGGCGGCGACGCTTGGATTCGTCGCCGGCGCGCGCTTCGTTGACCGCATCGGCAAGGGGATCCGCGGTGCGCCGCGCGATGCGCTCGTCGCGGACCTGACGCCGCCGGAAGCGCGCGGCGCGAGCTTCGGACTGCGGCAGGCGCTCGACACGGCGGGCGCCTTGGCGGGACCGCTGCTCGCGCTCGGTGCGATGGCGTGTTTCGCCGGCGACTTTCGCGCAGCGTTCTGGGTCGCGGTCGTCCCGGCGGCGTTGTGCGTGCTGCTGATCGTGCTCGGCGTCGAGGAGCCGCTGCACCCGCCCGGCGGTCCGGCCCCCGCGCGCATCGCGTTCGCGGACGCGCGCCGCCTCGGCCGGCGCTTCGCGATCGTCACCGGCATCGCGGTGCTGCTCACGCTTGCGCGCTTCTCCGAAGCCTTCCTCGTGCTGCGCGCGCAGGACGTCGGCATGTCACTCGCCGCCGTGCCCTGGGTGATGGTGGCGATGACGCTCGTCTACGCGCTGGTCGCGTTTCCCGCCGGGGTGCTCGCCGACCGTGGGCATGCGCCCCGCCTCATCGCCGCCGGCCTCGCGGCGCTTGTCGTATCGGACGTCGTGCTCGCGGGCGCCTCGGGCCCGCTCGCGGCACTTGCCGGCGCGGCGTTTTGGGGACTGCACCTCGCGTTGACGCAGGGCCTTCTGTCGGCGCTGGTCGCGGCGGCGGCGCCTCCGGCGCTGCGCGGCACGGCGTTCGGGGTCTTCAACCTCGCGTGCGGCATCGCGCTGTTCGTGGCGAGCGCGCTCGCCGGGCTGCTTTGGGACGTGGTCGGTCCGCAGGCGACGTTCTATGCCGGCGCAGCGTTCACGCTGCTCGCGATGGCCGGTCTGTGGTGGCGCCGCCGCGACATTCCGGCGCTGTCCCCCGGCGCATAGTCAGACTCCAATTCCCCGAAACTGGGGTCAGACTCCAATTCCCGGCAATGCTGGGCAAGGGAGAGCGCTCACCGGGAATTGGAGTCTGACCCCAGTTTCGGACCCCGGTTTCGGGGAACGGGAATCCGACCCCGATTCAGTTGGCGGACAGAGGGGGCTCGTCCATCAGCGCGACCTGTTCGCGCAACTCCAGGATGCGGTCCTGCCAGTAGCGCTGGGTACCGAACCACGGGAATGCCGCGGGAAAGGCGGGATCGTCCCAGCGCTGGCCGATCCAGGCCGCGTAGTGCAGCAGGCGCAGCGTCCGCAGCGCTTCCACGAGGTTGAGCTCCCGGCGGTCGAAGTCGCGGAACTGCTCGTAGCCGCGGAGCACGTCAGCGAGTTGCCGCTCCATCGACTCGGAGTTTCCGGAGAGGAGCATCCAAAGGTCCTGCACCGGCGGGCCGGTGCGCGTGTCGTCGAAGTCGACGAAGTGCGGGCCGTCGTCGGTCCAGAGGACGTTGCCGGGGTGGCAGTCGCCGTGAAGGCGGATCGCGGCGACGTCGCCCGCGCGATCGAACGCGCGCCGCACGCCGTCGAGTGCCTGCGCACTCACGCCCGCGTAGACGTCGCGCAGGTCCGCCGGCAGCGAGGGGTGCGCGACCAGGTAGTCGCGCGGCAGCTCGCCGAAGCTCGCGACGTCGAGCGCGGGCCGGTTCGTGTAGCGCGCCGTCGCGCCGACCAGGTGGATGCGCGCGAGGAACCGGCCCAGCCACTCCAGCACCTCGCGGCGGTCGAGCTCGGGCGCACGGCCGCCGCGGCGGGGATAGACTGCGAAGCGGAAGCCGTCGTGGACGTTCAGCGTGCGCCCGTCGAAGGCCAGCGCAGCCACCACGGGAATCTCGCGCGCGGCGAGCTCGGTGACGAACGCGTGTTCCTCCGCGATCTGCGCGTCGGTCCAGCGCGCCGGCCGGTAGAACTTGACGACCACCGGCGGGCCATCCTCCTGCCAGACCTGGTAGACGCGGTTCTCGTAGCTGCCGAGCGCGAGCAGGCGCCCGTCGCCGTGCACGCCTACGCCGTCGAGCGCGTCGAGGATGACTTCCGGCGTGAGCGCGTCGTACGGGTGTCGTGCCACCGGGCCATTTTAGCGGCGTCGCGATGCGGGGACCCGGAGCGCAGCCGGTCGGCACCGGCCCGCATCCGCGCGCCGGGCGCGGTGGCGCCCGGGGCGGCACCCGAGACGCCGCTCGCGGAACCCGCCGCGGCGCTACTTCGTCGTCGACGAGGCGTTCTTCACCAGCGCGTCGACGCCCGCCTGCGGCGCGTGGCAGCTCGTGCAGTTGTACTGCGCACCCGAAAGCACTCGCTTGCCTTGCTTCAGCACGTAGTGGTTCGCGGGCGCGGGAGCGGCGGCGCCCTTCGCGAGCTTCTTGCCGATGTCGGCCGGCCGGTCGTGGCAGCCGAGGCAGGCGTTCTTCTCGATCGTGAGCGGCAGGTAGGGTTCGATCGGGTGAGGAATCATCACCGGCATGCCGGGCGGGGGCGGGATCACCTTGCCGGCGCCTTCGCCCTCGAACGTGTAGGGTTTGGGCGTCGGGGTGTCGAACACGCTGCCCTTGCCGAGCCCGAACGCGGTGTCTTCGATCGGCCCGGGCGCGCCCTGGGCGAGCGCGCCGGCGGACAGCGCTGCGAACGCGACAACGATCAGGACATTGGGCTTCATGACGGGAATCCTCGTGACGGGGGAGGGCAAACGCGGACGCGGGTGAGCGGCCGGATGCCGAACGACAGGCTTTCCTCGGGGCAGATCGCGACGCAGCGACCGCAGTTCGTGCACTCGCCGCCGTCGATCACGCCGCGCTCGCCGGCGCGGTTCAGGTTCAGCACGCGCGGCTCGGGGCACGCCTTGACGCAGTCGCCGCAGCGGGTGCAGCTCGCGGCGTCGAAACGGACCTTGACGACGCCCGCGCGTCCCGCCAACGACCAGAACGCGCCGAGCGGGCAGAGGTGCCCGCACCAGCCGTGGCGCAGCACCGCAAGGTCGAGCAGCAGCACGCCCGCGACAGCGACCAGGCCGAAGAGCGAGCCGTAAATCAGCGCCCGGTGCAGCATGCCGATCGGGCTCACCCACTCGAACGCGGCGACGCCGGTCAGCACCGAGAGCCCGATCGCGAGTGCCAGCACCGCGTAGCGGGTCGTCGGCGGGATGTTGAGGAGATCGCGCAGCCCGAGCCGCTCGCGCAGCCACGCCGCGGCGTCGGTGACGACGTTGAGCGGGCAGGCCCATGCGCAGAACGTGCGGCCGCCGAGCATCAGCCAGCCGACTAACACGATCGCCGCCCCGATCCACACCTCGGGCAGCAGCAGATGCCCGGTGGCGAGCATCTGCAGCACGGCGAACGGGTCCGCGAGCGGCACCGTTCCCGCGAGGCTTGCGGCGGAGAGATTGCCTTGCAGCAGCGGCCGGCCGGCGATCGTCCAACCCCAGTGCGCGGTACCGAAGAAGAGCAGCAGCGTGCCGAACTGGGCCACGCGCCGCGCGATCGCGAAGCGAAGGCGGACGAGCCGCGCGACGGCGGTCGCGGGCTTCGCGGCGCGGCGCATCGGTCGGGCGACGTCGGGCATCGGTTACTGGTTGAGGTAATCGACGCCCGGCGCCTTCGCGGGCGCGGCCGGCACCGATTGCGATGGCGCGATGGTCGTCGCCGGTGCGGCGGTCGCCGGCGCCGCCGCGGCAGGTTCGGAGGGCGCCGACTCGTGCTTCCAGCCCAGCCGGTAGTGTGCGCCGATGCGTCCCTGCACGAGCGCCGGCTGCAAGACGCGGACGGCCGCGACCTCGGTCGGACAGGCCTTCTCGCACAGGCCGCAGCCGGTGCAGGCGTCGCTTGACACCACCGGCACGAACACTGCGTGCTTCGAGATCTGCCTCGGGTGGGGGTCGATGCGGATCGCTGTGCCCTTGAGCGGGCAGACGCGGTAGCAGACCTCGCAACGAAGGCCCTGCCACGACAGGCAGTTCTCGGCGTCGATCACCGCGAGGCCCATGCGAGCCTTCGCGATGTCGGTGAGCCTGCGGTCGAGCGCGCCGGTCGGACATGCCTTGACGCACGGGATGTCGGGACACATGGCGCACGGCTCGGCGCGCGGCTCAAAGTAGGGGAGTCCCGTCGCCCCGTGCCCGGCGAGGTCGGCGAGGCGCAGCGTGCCGTAGGGGCACGCGGCAACGCAGCGGCCGCATTTCGCGCAGGCGGCCGCGAAGTCGCGCGCCGGCGCCGCGCCCGGCGGACGCAGCGCGTGCGGCGCGGCTTCGGCCTGCTGCGCGATCAGTCCGTACCAGACCGAGCCGCCGCAGGCGGCCACCGCCGTGCCCTGCAGCGTGCGCGCGAGGAAGCGGCGGCGGTCGACGGCCATCGTCGTGTCGTCGGCGTCAGGGCGCAGTCGCGTCGCGCGCGCCCGTCAGGCCCTCGTCACCTTCACCGCGCACTTCTTGAAGTCGGTTTCACGCGAGATCGGGTCGATGGCGTCGAGCGTCAGCTTGTTGATCTGCACGGCCTCGTCGAAGAAGGCGAGGAACACGCTGCCCTTCGGCATCCGGTTGCGGCCCTTGGTGTCGACCACCGCCTGCACCTTGCCGCGGCGCGACTCGATCACGGCGATGTCGTTGCGCTTGAGGCCGCGCTTCTCGGCGTCCGCCGGATGCATGTACAGCGCGATCGTCGGCGCCGAGCGATGCAACTCGGGCACGCGCCGGGTCATCGAGCCGGTATGCCAGTGCTCGAGGATGCGGCCCGTGGTGAGCCAGAGGTCGTAGCTCGCGTCGGGCTGCTCGACCGGCGCCGCGTACGGACGGAAGAAGATCTTCGCCTTGCCGGGCAGCGGCGTCGGCTTCGGGTCGGTGACGTCGTCGAGGGTACCCGTCGGCAGCGCCTTGAACGCGGCGCCGTAGAAGCGGAAGCCTTCGCCAGGCTTGACATAGGGGTCGTGGCCCTCGACGAAGCGCCACTTGGTCTCCTTACCGTTCACCACCGGCCAGCGCAGGCCGCGCACGTCGTCGCGGTAGTAGACGTCGAATGCCGCGAGGTCGTGCTCGTGGCCGCGGCCGAACGCCGCGTACTCCTCGAACAGCGCCTTCTCGACGAACCACTTCTCGCCGAGCGCCTTCACCGTCGCGTTGTCCTTGCCCCTCGCGACCGGGTCGGGCCAGGCAAACTTGCGGTTGTCGGCGGTGGCGAACAGCGCCTCGTAGAGGGTGGCCTCGGGCGAGTAGCCAATCGCCTGCGCGGCGTCGAGCACCGACGGCAGCCTGTTCTCGGGAAAGCCGTCGACCTTGAGGCCCGGCAACGACTTCTCGCCCCACACTTCCTTCAGCTTGAAGCGCTTGGCGAACTCCAGCATCATCCACACGTCGGTGCGCGCCTCTCCGGGCGGCGCCACCTGCTGGCGCCACATCTGCGTGCGCCGCTCGGCGTTGCCGTAGGCACCCCACTTCTCGAAGATCATCGCCGCGGGCAGGACGAGATCCGCGACCTTGCCCGACAGCGTCGGGTAGCAGTCGGCGACGACGATGAAGTTGTCCATCTCGCGCGCGGCCTTCAGCCAGTGGTTGGCGTTCGGCGAGCTCTGGAAGGGGTTGGTCACCTGCACCCAGAGGAACTTGACGCCACCGTCCTCGAGGTCGCGCAGGATGCCCATGATGTCGCTGCCGACCTTCGGGTTCAGCGTCCTGTCGGGGAGCTTCCACGTCTTCTCGGTGCGGGCGCGGTGCGCCGGGTTGTCGACGACCATGTCGGCCGGCAAGCGGTGGGAGAACGTGCCGACCTCGCGCGCGGTGCCGCAGGCGGACGGCTGGCCCGTGAGCGAGAAGGCGCCGTTGCCGGGCCTCGCGTGCTTGCCGAGCAAGAGGTGCGTGGTGTAGCACTGCTCGTTCACCCAGACACCGCGCTGGTGCTGGTTGAAGCCCATCGTCCAGAACGAGATCACGTTGCGCTTCGGGTCGACGTAGAGGTCGACCAGCGCCTCGAGCTTCGCCTTGAACTTGTCCATCGGCTCGTCGGGATCGCCCTTCGCGACCTCGGCGACGAAGTCGAGCGTGTAGGGCTCCACGCCGCGCTTGAACTCGTCGAAGGTGACGAGCCAGTGGCGGCCGGCGCTGGTGCGGCTCTTCTGCGGCACCTTGTCGCCTTCCTTGCGCCGCTGGCCGATCGCCTCGTACCGGTCCAGCGTGACCTCGTTCTCCTTCGCGAGCACGTCCTTCTCGGACGCGAACGCGAACTTGTCGGTCGCGCGCATGCCGTAGCCGATGTCGTACGGCCCCGTCGCGAACACGCAGTGCCTGTTGACGAAGTCCCAGTTGACGGCGTTGCGGGCGATGATCTCGCGCGCGATGTAGTTCTGGATCGCGAGGTCGGACGAGGGCTTGATCAGGATCTCGACGTCCGCGATGTCCGAGCTCATGTTGCCGTACGTCGTGACGTTGACGATGCGCGTGGTCTTCGCCGTCAGCTTGCGGTCGGTGACGCGCGACCAGAGCACCGGGTGCGCCTCGGCCATGTTCGCGCCCCACAGGATCATCGCGTCGGCGAGCTCGATGTCGTCGTAGTTGTTCGCCGGCTCGTCGATGCCGAACACCTGCATGAACGCCGCGACGGCGCTCGCCATGCAGTGGCGCGCGTTGGGGTCGATGTTGTTGCTGCGGAAGCCCGCCTTCATGAGCTTCGCCGCGGTGTAGCCCTCCTGGATCGTGTACTGGCCGGAGCCGATGATCGCGACTCCCGACGGCCCCTTTTCCTCGTAGGCGCGGCGGAACTGGCGCTCCATCTCGTCCATCGCCTGCTTCCACGTCACCGGCGTGAACGCGCCCTTCTTGTCGAACTTGCCATCCTTCATCCGCATCAGCGGCTGCGTCAGGCGGTCCTGGCCGTAGAGGATCTTGCCGTTGAAGTAGCCCTTGATGCAGTTGAGGCCGCGGTTCACGGGGGCGAGCGGGTCGCCCTTGGTCGCGACCACCTTGCCGTCCTTGGTGGCGACGAGGATGCCGCAGCCGGTGCCGCAGAAGCGGCAGACGGCCTTGTCCCACTGCCAGCCGGCCTCGGCGGCCTTTGCCTGGGCCAGCGCGGCCCTGGACAGCGGCAGGCCGACGGTGGCCGCGGTGGCGGCTGCGATGCCGGACTTGAACAGTTCGCGGCGTGACAGGCTGGTCATGGCTCGGTTTCCCTGAACGATTCGGAGGATGGCGGTGCGGCGGGCCGGGCAGCGGGCGCGCCGGTGGCGTTGCGTGAAGGTTCGGTGGCGGCGGCGTCGGCGAGGACGTGGTAGACGAGGCTCGTGTCGACGACGCCGGGCAGCGTCTGCATGCGGCGCATGCCGTCCATCTCGGCGTTGAGCGTTGCCGCCTCCTGCACGACGACGATGCGCGCCGTCGCGGGGTCGTGATGGTGCACGCTGACGCCTGGCAGCGTCCGAAGGGCCGCGAGGACGTCGTCGAAACGCTCGGGCGTCGTGCGGACGACAAGCCCGGAGAGGTAGGTCGGGGCCGCGAAGGAGCCCATGCGCGTTGCCGGCTGTGCGAACACGAGCATCGTCCGCGCCGTGCCGGATGGCGGACTTGATGCGCGTCAAGGGCGCGCCTGCGCCGGCAGCGCGCGCCGGGCCCCGTTGACCTTCCTCAAATCGCGCGCACGCCGTCCTTGCGCGATGCCGCGGTACGAGTCACTTCCCGAGCACGTGGCAGCTCGTGCAGTTGAAGTGCCCGGCCGCGATCTGGGGCTTCCCCTCGAGGCTCGCGTAGTGGCTCTTCGGCGAGGGTGTCGGCGCGCCCTTCGCGCGCTTCTTGCCGATGTCGCGCGGCTTGTCGTGGCACTCGAGGCAGTTGTTCTCGGCGCGGGTGACGAGGTAGCCGTCGATCGGATGCGTGATCGGCGGCGGCGTCTGCGCGTGCGCAGCAGCGGCGAAGGCGAAGGCGAAGGCGAGCGCGGCGAAGCGGAACATGGCAGGACCTCCTCGCCGCCGACTGTACGCTCGGAGCGCGCGTCGGCGTTGATGCGCGTCAACGCCTGCGTGGCACCCGTCGGGTGGATGGTCGGCGGCGATCGCCAAGGCAGCACCGGACGGCTCGGCACGACTTGCGCGACCACCGGGGGCACGCCTGGCGATGCCGTCAGGCGAACAGCCCATGCAGGAACCACTCGCCGTCGTCGGTGCCGCGGCGGTGGTCGCGGAAGATCCAGGCGAGCTCGCCTGCCGGGCTCTCGGCGACGTAGTAGTCGCGGCGCACGTCGGCGCCGTCCCACCAGCCGGACTCGATGCGCTCGGGACCCTCGCGCAGCACCCAGGGCTGCGCGTCGAGGAGACCGGCGAGGGGCTGCGGGGCCGAGAGCAGCCACAGCGGGCGCGGTACGCGCGGCAGCGCGGCATCCGTCCCGGACCCCGTCGGGTGCTCGCACGATGCGGCCCCGGCTCGCATCGGGGCGCCGGGCGCGCGGGACGCCGGATGCCTGGTTCGCGGCGAATCGGCGGCCGGGGCGATGCGCATCGCGTGCTCGGGGCGATGATCCGCGGCCGGTACCGCGAGCTTCACTGCCTCCTCGCCCAGGCGTGCGCGCAGCCGATCGACCAGCGGCACGTCGACCGCCTCTGCCACGTCGCCGGGCAGCAGGCCGAAGTTGCGCCCGGCGAGCGGGGCGATCGACTCGCTCGCGAGCGCCACGCCCGCGACCGGCGCAGGCAGGACGATCCGCGCCAAGCGCTCGCGCAGCACGAGCGCCAGGTGCGACGGCGTGCGCGACGGGGCTCCCAGTGCGAAGCGCGCGAGCGTCGAGGGCGAATCGCGGTCGCGCACCAGCGCGCGCTCGTGCGCCAGCGCAAGCGACATCTCGACGACGCCGAGGCCGCGCGCGAGCAGCCACGCGGCGAGCTCGTGCACGAGCCGATTGACCGCGAAGGCGAGCGCCTCGACGTCGTGTACCGGCGCGGGCAGCTCGAGCTTCGCGGCGAAGCGCGGCGGTGGCTCGAACGGGATGCGCGGATCGGCGCGGCGGCCGCTCGTCCGGTCGAGGACGTCGACGACGGCCGGACCGAAGCGGCGCGCGAGTCCGGCGCGCGGCAGGCGTTCGGCGTCGCCGAACGTGTGCACGCCCGCGGCGGCGAGCGTCGCAAGGGCATCCTCGGGAAAGTCGAAATGTACGAGCGACAGCGGCGCGAGCGCGGCGGCGAGCTCGTCGAGGCGTTCGACCGCCACGGGCGAGCCGGCGCGGGCGAAGGCGAGCGCGGCCTGCGGTGTCGGCGCGACGCCGAGCCTCGCCGCGAAGCCGCGACGCTCGATGCCGCGCGCGAGGCGCGCAAGCAGCGCGTCGCGGCCGCCGAAGAGCCGGAGGCTCGCGCCGATCTCGGCGACGAAGGCTGCCGGCAGCACCAGGCTCACGGCCGGCGTGAAGCGCAACGCAAAGGTCGCGAGCTGCTCGAGCGCCCGCGTTTCGCCTTCAACGTCGCGCGGCTGGCGCACGAGATCGGGCGCGAGTGCCAACGCCGCTGCGAGCGGCATGCCGGCCCGCACGCCCGCGTCGTTCGCCGCGGCGTTGCGGGCGACGACGCGCGGGTCGCGGCCCCCGCTGTCGACGACGAACGCGCGCGCCTGCGCATCCGCCGGCCACGCACGGGCGTAGACCTCGAGCGGCAGCGAGGGCAGCAGCACCGCGACCCAGAGCATCGTTTCAGGCATCCGGCCGATGGCCGGCAGGGAACCACGCGCGGAGGATGTTCGAGGTGGTTCGGCGCACGGGAACCCGTTGACCGGCCCGGTCGCTACCGGGGTTGCCAGATCGCCGCTTCGGACAGGCCGATCTCGGCGAGCTCGTCGGTGCGCAGGTGCGCCTCGTTCGCGCAGAAGAACTCGTCCAACTGCGGCGGCGCGACCGGGGTGCCTGCGAGCATCGCGTGCGCTTGCCCGCGGTGGTGGATCTGGTGCTGGAAGAGGTGCGCGAGAAGGCGCGTGGCGGGCTCCTGCTGAACGCCGCTGCGACGCGGCACGAGGACGATCCGCCCCAGGTCGGCGTCGGCGAGCGCCGCGCAGAGCGCGACCAGCCGCCGGTCGACCGCGTGCTGGGCGGCGGAGAGCGCGTCGACGGTGTCGAACGGCTCCTCCGGCTCGAAGAAGCGCCACGGCTCGGCGTTCGGCGGCTCGCCTCGCACCGAGCGCTCGAGCGCGTCGACGTAGTACCAGTCGACGGTGAGGATGTGATTGAGGGTCGCCTTGATCGACGGGAAGAAGCCGGTGCGCGGCGCGACGAAATCCTGCTGCGAGAGCTGCTCGCACGCCCGGAGCAGCCGGTGGTTGGCCCACGCGTTGTTGCAGGCCATCGTGTAGAGGTGGTGGGCAAGCATCAGGTATCAGGGATCAGAAGTCAGGGATCAGAAGGGCGACGTTTCCGGTGGCGGCGCTCGGGCGCCGGCAGGCGTTGATGCTGGTAAGTGCTGGGCCGGAAGCGGATGGTCCGGGTAGGGGGCGTCGCGTCGTGGCCGTCAGTTCGCCGCGCCGGCGCGGCGCACGCGGGCGAGCCGGGCTTCGGCGTCCGCGCGACCGGCGCTGCTGCGCGGATCGGGGCGCGGCTCGCGCGGCCGCGGCGGCAGCCGTGGTGCGAAGGCCGGACGGGCGAGCGCCTCGGCGGGGGCGGTCGACCAGCGCGCGGCAAGGTCGACGACGACGGGCTGCGCGAGTTCGCCGCCACGGCGCTTCAACACCGACACCGCGAGCCGGCCGTCGCGTGCCTCGAGGCCGAGCCGCAGGGCGGCGGCGCTCGCACGGGCCGCGACGCCGGGCCGGCGCCACAGCACGCCCCAGGTGCGGCCCTCCCGCGCGGCGAGTACCAGGCGGCGCAGCACGCGCTCGTCGTGCTCGGCGAGCCAGGCGAACGCCGCGCCGCACTCCGGCGCGCGCAGCGCCTGCTCGAACGCCCAGAGCGCCTCGCGGGCGTCGCGGCAGCGCACCAGCGCAAGCCGGGTGAGGTCGATGCCCGCCGCGGCGAGCGCCGGCGCATAGGGACGGTACGGAGGCGCGATCCACGCCACTTGGCGGCCAGCGCGGGTGAGCCGCGCGAGCGCGGGCAGCGCGAGGCGCATTTCGCCGATGCCCTCGCGCGCGAGCAGCACTTCGGCGAGCGCGTTGCCCGGCCAGCCGCCGCCTGGCAGCACGGCATCGAGCGCCGCGAAGCCGGTGGGCAGCGCGGCGGGCTCGGGCGCGCAGTCGCCGCCGCGCCAGATCGCGGGGTGGGAGAGCAGGGCAGCGAGCGCGGGGTTCATGGGGTGAATCGCGTTCCAGCCGCGGCACGGAACGGGGCGACGCTCATCGGGGTCTCCTGCAAGCCTCCGGTGGAGGCCAGTGGCGCGCGAGCACGGGTGCGACGCGCGGGTGCGCTTCGATCGACTGCAGCAGCGCGTGGAACGCGGGACGCGCCGTTTCGAGATGGGCGCGCGTGCCGGCGCGGATGCGCCCGGCGGTGGCCTCGTCGCAGTCGGCGCACCAGCTCTCGGGGTAGTCGATGACGCCGATCGCGGCGTAGCACTGCGCGGCGATGAAGACGAGGCCGCGGATTGCCTGCGCGCGTGCCGACGGATCGGCGGGCAGCAGGCCGCTGCCCGGATGGGCATCGGCGAGGTGGATCAGGATCGCGGCGCTCTCGGTCATCAATCAGGAATCAGAAGTCAGAAGTCAGAAGTCAGGATTCAAGGATCGGAAAAGGCGCGGTCGACGGGACGAGGCCAGTCGGGCACGGCGTCGTGGGACCTCAGCGGCGCCGGGCGCTGCGCCGGTCGTCGTCGAGGGCGAGCAGGAGCCGCGTGCGCTCGGTGCGCGCGACTTCCTGCCAGCCGCGGCCGGTCAAGGCGCCTTCGAGCGCCCAGAGCAGGTTGAGCGAGGCGCCGGGCCAGTGCGCGCGCACCCGCCGCCAGGCCTCGACCGCGCCGAGCCTGCGCAGCGCGGCGACGCTGCCGATGCCGGCCTCGGCGAGCCTGCGCGCCGACACCGCGCCGAGGTTGGGCAGCGCGGCGATTGCCTCGGCTCGCGCCGTGGCCGCCGGCTGCACGCGCTTCGCCGGCGGCGACCCGGGCGGGGTCTTCGCACGCGCGGCCAGCGTGCGCTTGCGCTCGGGGGTGTAGGCCCACCAGGGCTGCGCCGGCGCGCCTTCGACGAAGCGCACCGCCGCGATGAAGGTGTCGAGCACGCAGGG
>Ga0114939_10002949_pt1 | contig 12199 bp, 7 predicted proteins | sample AshMeaCrysSpring_FD_87196 | JGI IMG/M metagenome (GOLD analysis project Ga0114939, IMG submission 87196) | Groundwater microbial communities from Big Spring, Nevada to study Microbial Dark Matter (Phase II) - Ash Meadows Crystal Spring | ecosystem: Environmental > Aquatic > Deep subsurface >... | reverse complement strand
GGAACTCGTGCAGCGGCGGGTCGATCAGGCGGATCGTCACCGGCAGGCCGTCCATCGCGCGGAACAGGCCGGCGAAGTCCTGGCGCTGGATCGGCAGCAGATCGGCGAGGCAGGCGTCGCGCTCGGCGTCGTCCTTCGCGAGGATCATCTTCTGCACGATCGGCAGCCGGTCGGTCTCGAAGAACATGTGCTCGGTGCGCGTGAGCCCGATGCCCTCGGCGCCGTAGCCGCGCGCGCGCTCGGCGTCGCGCGGATAGTCGGCGTTGGCCCACACACCCAGCTTGCGGTAGCCGTCGGCCCACGCGAGCAGCTTGAGCAGGTAGGGGTCGTTGAAGTCGGGCACGACGGTGTCGAGCGCGCCGGCGAACACCTCGCCGGTCGTGCCGTCGAGCGACACCGCGTCGCCTTCGCGGAACACGCGACTGCCGACGGTGAACGTGCGCGACTTCTCGTCGACCTCGAGGGCGGACACGCCCACGACCGCGGGCTTGCCGAACTGGCGCGCGACCAGCGCCGCGTGACTCGTGCGGCCGCCGCGCGAGGTGAGGATGCCGCGCGCCGCGAGCATGCCGTGCACGTCGTCCGGCTTGGTCTCGGGGCGGACCATGATCACCGCCTTCTTCTCGTCGCGCGCCCAGCGCTCCGCGGTGTCCGCGTCGAACGCGAGGACGCCCGACGCCGCGCCGGGCGACACGTTGAGGCCGCTGGCGATGAGGTCGCCGCGCGCCTTGGCTGCCTTGCGCACCGACGCGTCGAACTGCGGGTGCAGGAAGAAGTCGATGTGGTCGGGGGTGACGCGCTGAACGGCCTGCGCGCGCGTGATCTGCTTCTCGTTGGCGAGGTCGACGGCGATCCGCACCGCCGCCTGCGCGGTGCGCTTGGCGTCGCGCGTCTGCAGGATCCACAGCTTGCCGCGCTCGACCGTGAACTCGATGTCCTGGACGTCGCGGTAGTGCTTCTCGAGCTTCCTGCACGCGGCCGCGAACTCGCGCCACACCTTCGGCATCGCCTCGGCGAGCGTGCCGATGCGGTTCGTCGCGCGCGTGCCGGCGACAACGTCCTCGCCCTGCGCGTTGGCGAGCCAGTCGCCCTCGATCTCGGGCTCGCCGTTGGTGACGTTGCGGCTCGTCACCACGCCGGTCGCCGAGCCTTCACCCAGGTTGCCGAACACCATCGTCTGGATGTTGACGGCGGTGCCTAGGTCGTGGGCGATGCCGGCCGCGTTGCGGTAGTCGATCGCACGCTTGCCGTTCCAGGAGCGGAACACGGCCTCGACCGCGAGCCTCAACTGCTCGACCGGGTCCGTCGGGAACGGCTTGCCGGTGCGCTCGCGGACGATCTCCCTGAACTCGTCGGTGATCGCGGCGAGGTCGTCGGCCGCGAGGTCGGCGTCGTTCGCGATGCCGCGCGCGGCGCGGTGGCGGGCGAGCACCTCCTCGAACGGCTCGTCGGGGAGTCCGAGCACCACGGTGCCGAACATCTGCACCAGGCGGCGGTACGCGTCGAAGGCGAAGCGGCGGTCCGACGACAGCGTCGCGAGGCGCGCGGCCACGGTGTCGTTCATGCCGATGTTGAGCACCGTGTCCATCATCCCGGGCATCGAGAACTTCGCGCCCGAACGGCACGACACGAGCAGCGGGTTGCGCGCGTCGCCGAAGCGCTTGCCGGTCTGGCGCTCGACGTCGGCGAGCGCCTTCGTGACCTGGTCCCACAGGCCGGGCGGAAAGCCGTCGGAGGCGAGGTAGGCGTTGCAGGCCTCGGTGGTGACGATGAGGCCCGGAGGCACCGGCAGCCCGAGCTTGGTCATCTCGGCGAGGTTCGCGCCCTTGCCGCCGAGCAGGGCCTTCATCGAGGCGTTGCCCTCGCCGAACAGGTAGACCCACTTCGTGCGCGGCGCGCGCTTCGGGGCGGGACGGACGGACGACTTCGGCGCCGGCTTCTGCAGGCGGGAGCGTTGCGCGGGGCGGGGCATGACGGACCTTCGGAGTGTCGCGAGGCCGTCGGGGGCACCGGAAGCCGGGCCCTGGCCGCCTCCCGCTCGGCCCCGGCACGGGGGCGCCGACGACATTGTCGTCGCGCGCCGTCCGGCTTTCCATGACGGTAGTCAACCCCGGCGCGCGCCGCGCCCGCCGTCGCCGGAAGGGCGCGCGACGCGACCGTCGACCCCTGCCGTCGCGGGGGCCGACGCGCGTCACATGCCGGGGTAGTTCGGGCCGCCGCCGCCCTCGGGCGTCACCCAGCGGATGTTCTGTCGCGGGTCCTTGATGTCGCAGGTCTTGCAGTGGACGCAGTTCTGCGCGTTGATCTGCAGGCGCCTGCCTCCGCCTTCGGCGTCGACGAACTCGTAGACGCCGGCGGGGCAGTAGCGCGCTTCCGGCCCGCCGTACACCGCGAGGTTGACCGCCACCGGCACCGAAGCGTCGCGCAGCGTGAGGTGCGCCGGCTGGTCCTCCTCGTGGTTGGTGTTCGACAGGAACACCGAGGAGAGCTTGTCGAAGGTCAGCACGCCGTCGGGCCTCGGGTAGGCGATGGGCGGCATCTGCGCGGCGGGGCGAAGCGCCTCGTGGTCGGGCCGCGCGTGGCGCAGCGTCCACGGGGCGAGCGCGCCCAGTCCGAGGTCGGCAAGCCACATCTGCGCGCCGCCGTGAACCATGCCGGCCCACAGGCCCCACTTGAGCCCGGGCTTCACGTTGCGCACCTTCCACAGGTCCTCGTAGACCCAGGACGTCCGCCAGGCCTCGTCGTAGGCCGCCAGCGTGTCGCGCTGGCGGCCCTCGCCGAGGGCCGCGAACGCCGCCTCGGCGGCGAGCATGCCGGTCTTCATCGCGTTGTGGCTGCCCTTGATGCGCGGCAGGTTGACGAAGCCCGCGCTGCACCCGACGAGGGCGCCGCCGGGGAAGGCGAGCGACGGCACCGACTGCAGGCCGCCCTCGTTGATCGCGCGCGCACCGTAGGCTACGCGCTTGCCGCGGGCGAACGTGTCCCGGATCGCGGGATGCGTCTTGAAGCGCTGGAACTCGTCGAACGGCGACAGGTGCGGGTTCGAGTAGTCGAGGTGGACGACGAAGCCGACCGACACCAGCCGCTCGTCGAAGTGATAGAGGAACGAGCCGCCGCCGACGTCGCTCGGCAGCGGCCAGCCCTGGCTGTGGATCACGAGGCCCGGGCGATGGCGATCCGGGGCGACTTCCCACAGCTCCTTGATGCCGATGCCGTACTTCTGCGGGTCGACGCCGTCGCGCAGGTTGAAGCGGGCCATCAGCGCCTGCGACAGCGACCCGCGCGCGCCTTCGGCGAACAACGTGTACTTCGCGTGAAGCTCCATGCCGCGCTGGAACGAGTCCTTGCGCGAGCCGTCCTTCGCGATGCCGACGTCGCCGGTGGCCACGCCCCTCACCGCGCCGCGCTCGTCGTGGAGCACCTCGGCGGCCGCGAACCCGGGATAGATCTCGACACCCATCGACTCGGCGACGCCGCCGAGCCAGCGGCAGACGTTGCCCAGGCTCACGACGTAATTGCCGTGGTTGTCCATCAGGCGCGGCAGCGACCAGTTCGGGATGCGCCACGCGCGGTCGGCGGTGAGCACCAGGAAGCGGTCCTCGACGACCGCGGTGCGGATCGGCGCGTCGCGGTCCTTCCAGTCCGGGAGGAGCTCGGTGAGCGCCCGCGGGTCGATCACCGCGCCGGACAGGATGTGGGCGCCGATCTCGGAGCCCTTCTCGATCACGCAGACCGAGACGTCGCGTCCGGCGGCGGCGCCGAGCTGCTTCAGCCGGATCGCGGCGGCGAGCCCGGCCGGGCCGCCGCCGACGACCACGACGTCGTATTCCATCGACTCGCGGGCAATGTCGGGCATTCGAAAGGGGCGCGGGCGCGGCCCTCGTGAAGGGAAGGGACGATTGTATAATCCCGCGAGGTCTGCGGCACCGCGCATTCGGCTGCCTTAGAGCGCGCCCGCGCGCCCATGCCCGTCCCCGACCCCGACCCCTTGGAGTTGCGACGCCCATGAGCCCGACGGGCAGCCCCGAGGGCGAATTCACCCGGAGCGCGTCAGCGCGGAGGGTAGCCCAATGAGCCCGCTCGGCATTACGCTCGCGCTGGTCGCGGCCTTCGGGGGCTTCGCCGCGCTCGCGTGGCGCAAGCTCGCCATCGTCGCGCGCCTCGCGCCCGAGGTGCGCTGGAACGACCCCGCGAAACGCTTCGGGCACGTCTGGCGCAACGGCTTCCTGCAGTCGCGCATGATCCGCGGCGACCGGCGTCCGGGGCTGATGCACGCGGTGCTGTTCCTGGGCTTCCTCGCGCTGCTCGCGCGCAAGGTCCAGCTGATCGCGATCGGCTACGACGAGACGTTCGTCTACCCGGGCCTCGCCGGCGGCGTGTTCGCGGCGTTCAAGGACGCGGTCGAGGTGGCGGTCCTGGTCGCGGTCGCCTACGGCTTCTGGCGGCGCTTCGTGGAGAAGCCTCGCCGTCTCGAGCCCAACCGCGAGGCGATCCTGGTCCTGTCGCTGATCGCCGCGATCATGGTCACCGACTTCGCCTTCGACGGCTTCCGCTTCGCGAGGCTCGCCCCGGTCGACGCCGGCATTGCGCACGAGGCGGCGTTCTCGCCGGTGGGCAGCCTGGCCGCGGCCTGGGCCTCCGCGCTCCCCCCGGCGTTGATCGAGGCGGGCTACCACGGCTTCTACTGGCTGCAGATGCTGACGGTGCTGGCGTTCCTGGTCCTGCTGCCCGTCGGCGAGCACTTCCACATCGTCACCGCGCTGCCGGCGCTCTTCTTCGCGCGCGGCGAGCCGGCCCGCCGCGTGCCGGCCGTCGACCTCGAGAAGGTGATGAACGCCGCCGATGGGGAGGAGGTCGCGGTGGGCATCCGGACCGCGCGCGATCTCTCCTGGAAGGACGGGCTCGACGCGTTCACCTGCACCGAGTGCGGCCGCTGCAAGGACGCGTGCCCGACGTTCCTCACCGGCAAGCCGCTGTCGCAAAAGTGGGTGCACGACTCGATCAAGCACCACCTGCTCGCCAAGCGCGAGGCGATCGTGGCCCCGCGCGCGGCCGGCGACGCGGACCCGCTGCCCGCGATCGTCCCCGGCGTCGTTGGCGAGGACACGCTCTGGGCGTGCACGACCTGCGGGTACTGCGAGTCGGCGTGCCCGATCGAGCTCGAGCACCTGCCGAAGTTCTACAAGCTGCGCCAGCAGCGGGTGATGATGGAGGGCGCGTTCCCGCACGAGATCAAGTCCGTGTTCGACGCCTACGAGTCGCAGGGCAATCCCTGGGGCCTGCCTGCGGACACGCGCGGCGACTGGGCCAGGTCCCACGGCGTCCCCGTGGTGTCGACGCCCGAGGCGATGCGCGCGTTCGAGTGGCTGTACTACGTCGGTTCTGCCGCGTCGTTCGACCCGCGCGGGCAGAAGATCGCCACGGCGTTCGCCACGGTCCTGCGCCGCGCCGGCGTGCGCTTCGCGATCCTGGGCGCGGCGGAGCCCTCGACCGGCGAGTGCGTGCGCCGCCTCGGCAACGAGATGCTGTTCCAGGCGCTGGCCCTGCCGCTGGCCGCGACGCTGAACGGCCTCGGCGTGGCCAGGATCGTCACCACCGACCCTCACGCGTTCAACAGCCTGAAGCACGAGTACCCGGCATTCGGCGGGCACTGGGAGGTCGTCCACCACACGCAGCTCATCGCCCGGCTGATCGAGGAGGGGCGGCTCGCGCCGGCCGCGTCCGCGTCGCGCGTCGTCCTCCACGACCCGTGCTACCTCGGCCGCCACAACGGCGAGTACGAGGCCCCGAGGGCCATCCTCCGGCGCGTGGCGCGCGACGCGCCGCTGTCGGCTCCGCTCGAGCGGGAGCGCGCGATGTGCTGCGGCGCGGGCGGCGGCCGCATGTGGCTCGAGGAGTCCATCGGCACGCGGATCAACGTGGCGCGCGTCGAGCAGCTCCTCGAGGCGCGGCCGGGTATCATCGCTACTGCCTGCCCGTATTGCGCGGTGATGGTCGGCGACGGCCTGAAGGCGCTCGGCCGCGAGGACGCGGTACGCGTCCTCGACGTCGCCGAACTCGTCGCCGCCGCGCTTCCCGGCGACGCGCCGGCGCAGGCAACGCCATGACCGCCCACCTCGCTCACCCGCGCCTGCTCGTGCACACGTCGATCCAGCCGATCCGCTGGGGCGACATGGACGCGCTCGGTCACGTCAACAACACCGTCTACTTCCGTTACATGGAGCAGGCGCGCATCGAGTGGCTGTTCGCCCAGGCGCGCTCCGGCGACGCCTACGCCGCAGGCAGCGGACCCGTGATCGTCAACGCGAGCTGCACGTTCGAGGCGCCGCTCGTCTACCCGGGCGATGTCGAGGTGCGGATGTTCCTCGGCGAGCCCGGCAGGAGCAGCGTCGGCAGCCACTATGAGATCTGGAAGGACGGCCGCCGTCACGCCGAGGGCGCGGCGAAGATCGTGTGGATCGACCTCGCGACCGGGCGCGCGACGCCGCTACCGGAGGCGATCGCCGCGCCGCTGCGTGCGCTCGCGGCCGGGCCCGGAGCCACCGCGCCGTGACGACCGCGCAGCTGTGGGCGCCGACGCGCGAGCGCATCGCGCAAGCCAACATCACCGCGTTCGCGCGCAGGATCGAGGCGCAGCACGGCGTCGGCGTGCCCGACTACGCCGCGCTGTGGCGCTGGTCGATCGACGCGCCCGAGCCGTTCTGGCGCGAAGTGTGGGACGACGGTGGCGTGATCGGCACGCGCGGCGAGCGCGTGCTCGTCGACGGCGACCGCATGCCCGGCGCGAAGTGGTTTCCCGACGCCCGGCTCAACTTCGCGCAGAACCTTCTCGAGCGGCGCGCGCCGGGCGACGACGGCGACGCGCTGGTGTTCTGGGGCGAGGACAAGGTCCGTCGCCGCGTGTCGCACCGGGCGCTGCGCGACGCGGTCTCGCGGGTCGCTTCCGCGCTCGGCGTGCACGGCCTGCGTTCCGGCGACCGGGTCGCCGCGTTCATGCCGAACCTCCCCGAGACGATCGTCGCGATGCTCGGCGCCGCGGCCCGCGGCGCGGTGTTCTCGTCGTGCTCGCCGGACTTCGGCGTGCAGGGCGTGCTCGACCGCTTCGGGCAGATCGGGCCGCGCGTGCTCCTCACGGTCGACGGCTACTGGTACAACGGCAAGCCGATCGGCATCCTCGACAAGGTCGCCGAGATCGTCGAGCGCCTGCCGACGGTCGAGCGCGTCGTGGTGGTGCCCTATCTCGACGCCGACATCGGCCGCGCCAACGAGTTTCCGGTGCTGCGCGGCGGGACCACCTGGGAAGCGTTCCTCGCGCCCTTCGCGCCGGGGGCGATCGACTACGCGCCGCTGCCGTTCGACCATCCGCTGTACGTCCTCTACTCCTCCGGCACGACCGGCGTGCCGAAGTGCATCGTGCACGGCGCCGGCGGCACGCTGCTGCAGCACCTGAAGGAGCACCGGCTGCACGGTGACGTGAAGCCGGGCGACCGGCTGTTCTACTTCACCACCTGCGGCTGGATGATGTGGAACTGGCTCGCGAGCGGCCTCGCCGCCGGGGCCACGCTGCTGCTGTTCGACGGCTCGCCGTTCGTCGCACGCGGTCGGGTGCTGTGGGAGCTCGCCGAGACCGAGCGCATGACGCACTTCGGCACCTCGGCCAAGTACATCGACGCGCTGCGCAAGGTGGCGCTGGTGCCGCGCAAGGACTACGCGCTCGCCGCGCTGCGCACGATGTTCTCCACCGGCAGTCCGCTCGCCCCGGAGAGCTTCGACTACGTCTACGAGGCGGTGAAGCAGGACATCTGCCTTTCGTCGATCTCGGGCGGCACGGACATCGTGAGCTGCTTCGCGCTCGGCAATCCGACGCTGCCGGTGTGGCGCGGCGAGCTGCAGTGCCGGGGGCTCGGCATGGCGGTGGACGCCTGCGATGATCACGGCCGTTCCATTCCGCCCGGCCGGGGCCTGCGCGGGGAGCTCGTTTGCACCCGGCCGTTCCCGTCGATGCCGATCGGCTTCTGGAACGACCCCGACGGCAGCCGGTTCCGGGCCGCCTACTTCGACCGCTTTCCCGGCGCCTGGTGCCACGGCGACTACATCGAGCTCACCTCGCACGACGGCATCGTCATCCACGGGCGGTCGGACGCGACGCTCAATCCGGGAGGCGTGCGCATCGGCACGGCCGAGATCTACCGGCAGGTCGAGCAGCTCCCCGAGGTGATGGAGAGCCTGGTGATCGGCCAGGACTGGCCGCCGGGAGAGGTCGGCGACGTGCGCGTCGTGCTCTTCGTGAAGCTGCGCGAGGGGCTGGCACTCGACCCGGCGCTGGTCGAGCGCATCCAGCGGCACATCCGCAACAACACGACGCCGCGGCACGTGCCGGCGAAGGTGGTGCAGGTCGCCGACATCCCGCGCACCAAGAGCGGCAAGATCGTCGAGCTCGCGGTGCGCGACGTCGTCCACGGTCGCGAGGTGAAGAACCTCGAGGCGCTCGCCAACCCCGAGGCGCTCGAGCACTTCCGCGACCGCGAGGAGCTCAAGAGCTGATGGCGAGGCCCGCGCCGCGACGGGCCGGGGAGCGCCGCTGGTGACCGCGCCGGGCCTCCTCTGCGCCGGGACGTCGACGTTGCTCGTCGTCGACGTGCAGTCGCGACTCGTGCCGGCGATCCACGAGGGTGCGGCGGTGGTCGGGCGCGTCGTCTGGCTCGTGCGGCTCGCGCAGGCGCTCGGCATCCCGGTCGCGGCGACGGAGCAGTACCCGCAGGGCCTCGGGCCGACGGTGCCGGACGTCGCGGCGCTGATGCCGGCCGGGGCGATCGGGAGCAAGGTCCACTTCTCGTGCGCGGCGGCGGGCTGCCTCGACGCCCTGCCCGGGGCCGCGCGGCCGCAGGTGGTCGTCGCGGGGATCGAAGCACACGTCTGCGTGCTGCAGACAGCGTTCGGGCTCGCCGCGCAGGGACGCGAGGTGTTCGTCGTCGCCGATGCGGTCGGCTCGCGCGATCCGGCGAACCGCGCGCTCGCGCTCGAGCGGATGGGGCAGCGCGGCATCGGCATCGTCTCCGGCGAGATGGTGGGCTTCGAGTGGCTGGAGCGCGCCGGCACCGAGCGTTTCCGCGCGCTGTCGCGCGAATACCTGCGTTGAGCGGGCGTCCGCCGCGGTGAGCTTCCTCGCGATCCTGATCGCGCTCGGCCTCGAGCAGTGGCGCGCCTTCCGCTGGCGCGAGACGGCCGCGCGCGCGTACGTGCGGTACGCGCGAAACCTGGAACGGAAGCTCAATGGCGGGCGGCCGGACCAGGCGCTGCTCGCGGTCGTGGCCGCGCTCGCGCCCGCGGTACTCGGCGCGCTCGCCATCCACTTCGCCGCCGCCGCGATCCACCCGCTGCTCGGCTTCGCGTGGAGCGTGCTGGTGCTCTACGGCGTCACGGGATTGCGACGCTTTTCGCACGCGGTGTCCGCATTGGTCGAGGCGATGAACGGCAACGACCTGCCCGCGGCGCGCCGGGCGCTCGCCGCGTGGCGCGGCGGCTACACCGTCGAGCTGTCGTCCCACGAGGTGGCGGGGCTCGCGATCGAGCGCGGGCTCGTCGACGCCTACCGGCACGTGTTCGCGGTGCTGTTCTGGTTCGTCCTGCTTCCCGGTCCCGCGGGCGCGGTGCTGTACTGGTGCACGCACCTGCTCGCGCGCGAGTGGGCGGGCGCCGCACCGGGGGAGGAGGATACGCCGCACGCGCGCGCGCGCGCGCGCTTCGGCGAGCCGGCGCGCGTGCTGCAGGACGCGCTCGACTGGATCCCGGTGCGGCTCACCGCGCTGTCGTTCGCGATCGTCGGCGATTTCGAGGACGCCGCCTACTGCTGGCGCATGCAGCCGGAGACCTGGAAGGACGAGGAGGGCGGCGTGACGATGGGCCTGCTGCTCGCGAGCGGCGCCGGGGCGCTGGGCGTGACCCTCGGCGGTCCGCTCGCGATGCCGATCGGACCGCCGCGGCTGCGGCCGGCGCTCGGCCTGGGCGATGTCGCAGAGCCCGAGCAATTGCCTTCGGCGGTCGGGCTCGTGTGGCGGGCGCTGGTCCTCTGGCTGCTCGTCATCCTGCTCGTCACGCTGGCGAATCTCGCGCCCTAGCGAGGGTGCTTGCCTCGGCGCGCGCAAAAGGCGCCTAATTGGCGGCATGAGCGACCTGCATGGCGAACGCAGGCCGGCGGCGGTGGAGTCCGAGCATTGCCGCTTCTGCGGGCACCCGAACCCTGCTGCCGCGAAGTACTGCAACGACTGCGGCTCGCCGCTCAGCCTTCGGCCGTGCGCCCTCTGCGGCGCGATCAACGGACGCGGTGCGACGCGTTGCCACGCCTGCAACGCGGCGCTGCCCTGTGCGACGGACGCGCGGATTGCGGAGGAAACCGGGCCCTCGGGCACGCCGGCGTCTCCCGCGCCGGATGCGGATTCGCGGGGCCCGCCGGCCCGCGGGCTCGCGGCATCCGGCCGACTGCGGCTGCAGCGTGCCTGGCCTGTCCTTGCCGCCGCGATCGGCGTCGCCGCCGTTGCCGGCTACTACGCCTATGGACCGGCAGGCGAGCGCGAAGCGGGGTCCCTGACTGCCGTCGCGCCGGATAGGGAGGCGCAGCCCGCCACGGTGCCCACGGCCGACGACGCGCCGCGCGACGGCCAGGCTACGGTCGCGTCGCCACGCACCGAACCGGGGGACGCGCCACCGGCGCACGCCTTGTCGGCACCGGACGGCACCGAGGCCGCTACGCCGGCGGCCGCGAACGCGACGGCAGCGGCGGCGACGGCAGCGACGGCAGCCATGGCGGCTGCGGGTACGCCGTCCGGCGTCGAGTCCTCTGCTGCGAAGCAGGGCTCCCCATCGGCGGCCGCGACGAAGCGCACGACCGGCCGATCGACGAAGCCGCCGTCGGCCAAGGCGCGCGGCAAGGGGGCGTCGTCCGCGAAAAAGGACCGCCCGCAGGGCACGAAGCGTGCGCCCCCCTCGAAGCCGCCACGCGCGCCGTCGGCGCCGCGTGAAGGCGCCGCGAAGCCGGCCGCCGGCGCCGGCAATGGATCCGCCGGGCCGGCCGCGGAAGCCGCGGCCCGTTAGGCGCGACCGGCCACCCGGTGCCGCGCGCGCCGTCTTGCGGCTAGCGTCCGGAGGCGCGGAGCGATTGGCTCTCGGCCACCATCGTGCGCATCAACGCGACGCGATGCGGCGCGACCGCGCCGCGCGCGGCAGCGGCCTGCACCGCGCACCCCGGTTCGCGATCGTGCCGGCAGTCGCGAAATCGGCAATGGCCAAGGTGCTCGCGGACTTCTCGAAAGGCCGGCGGGATCGCGTCGGGTACGAGGTGGGCCAATCCGAAAGCCTTCATCCCCGGGGAGTCGACGATCCAGCCGCCGCGCGGGTCCCCGGGAAGGGCGTGGAGCGTCGTCTCGGTGGTGGTGTGGCGCCCGGCGGCGAGCGCGGCCGAGATCGCGCCCGTACGGGCGGCGGCGTGGCGCGCGATCGCGTTGACGATCGTGCTCTTGCCCATGCCGGACTGCCCGACCAGTACCGCGTGCTCGCCTTCGAGTCGGGCGGTGAGCGGCGCGGCGTCGCGCTTCGCCGCGAGTGCCAGCACCTCGTAGCCGAGGCTCCGCCACGGGGCGAGGCGGGCCGAGAATGCCTCGAACCCAGGCAGGTCGGCCTTGTTGGCGACGAGCAGGAATGCGCAGCCTTCGGCCTCGGCGGCGACGCTCCACCGGTCGACGAGCTCGAAGTCGACCGGCAGGTCCGGGGCGACGACGCCGACAAGCAGCGTGACGTTTGCCGCGATCAGCTTCTCCTTGAACGCGTCGGAGCGGTAGACCAGGTTGCGGCGCGGCTCGATCGACTCGATCGACGCGCCGCCGTGCGCGCGCAATAGCGCGACCCGGTCGCCGCAAGCCGGGACGAGGCGCCTGCCCTTGAGCAGCGCGGCCACGGTCGTGCCGTCGTCGAGGCGCACGGCGAAGTGGCGGCGCCGGGCGGCGACGACGGTGCCCGCGTCGCGCGCGCGACGCGGGCCCGCCGGATCCCCCGCCGCGCCAACGTGCTTCGGGGCGGATTCGCCCTCGGGGCGGCCCTTCGGGCTCAATGAACTATCCTCCGCGCTTACGCGCTTCGGGGCGGATTCGCCCTCGGGGCGGCCCTTCGGGCTCAATGAACTACCCTCCGCGCTTACGCGCTTCGG
>Ga0114939_10002947_pt1 | contig 12205 bp, 13 predicted proteins | sample AshMeaCrysSpring_FD_87196 | JGI IMG/M metagenome (GOLD analysis project Ga0114939, IMG submission 87196) | Groundwater microbial communities from Big Spring, Nevada to study Microbial Dark Matter (Phase II) - Ash Meadows Crystal Spring | ecosystem: Environmental > Aquatic > Deep subsurface >... | reverse complement strand
GCCTACAAGGTGGCGCCGCGCGTCCTCACGGATCTCGGTGCCGAGATCATCCCACTCGGGTGCTCTCCGAACGGTCGCAATATCAACCTGCGCTGCGGTTCGACCTCGCCCGGACTGCTGCAGGCGACCGTTTCCGGCGTGCATGCTGACGTCGGCATTGCGCTCGACGGCGACGGCGATCGCCTCGTGATGGTCGACCACCTCGGGCGCATCGCGGACGGCGATCAGTTGCTTTACGTCATCGCCTCGGATCGCAGGCGCACCGGTACGTTGCGGGGGCCCGTGGTCGGCACCGTCATGAGCAACCTGGGCCTTGAGCAGCAACTGGCGTCCGAAGGCATCGAGTTCCTGCGCGCCCGGGTTGGCGATCGCTACGTGCTCGGCATGCTGAAGGAACGCGACGGCGTGCTGGGCGGCGAAACGTCGGGCCACCTGCTTTGCCTCGATCGCACGACGACCGGCGACGGGCTCATCAGCGCCCTAGAGGTGCTGGCGGTGATGAAGCGCACGGAACGGCCGCTGGCGGAGCTGATCGCCGCCATGCCGAAGTTTCCGCAAGTGATGATCAACGTGCGCGTGAAGGAGCGGATCGATCCTGCCACATCGCCCGTGATCCAGGATGCCGTGAGGCAAGTCGAGCAGGCGCTCGGCGCGACGGGACGTGTGGTGCTGCGGGCGTCGGGCACCGAGCCCGTGATCCGCGTCATGATCGAGGCGCGAGAAGAAGCCGTCGCCTCGCGCCATGCCAACGCGCTCGCCGACGTGGTCCGCGACGCGATCTGAGCTGCGTCTGCTCCGCATTGCTTTCACCGGACCCCGCCGCTAAGATCGCGCGCCTTTCGCGGCCGGCCCCTTGGTCCGGCCCCGGCCATCGTTCCCAGGGGTAGTTCAGTCATGCGTCAGCCGCTCGTCGCCGGCAACTGGAAGATGCACGGTTCCCGTGCCGAGAACGCGCAACTCGTGGCTGGACTGCTCGACCTGCTGCAGCCCGGCAAAAGCGCTGAAGTCATGGTCTGCCCGCCGTTCCCCTACCTGATGGAGACCGCCCGCCTGCTCAAGGATTCCGGCGTGGCGCTCGGCGGCCAGTCGGTCTGCGCCGAGGCACAGGGCGCCTTCACGGGCGAGGTTTCGGCCGCCATGCTCAAGGACGTGGGATGCCGGTACGTGCTGGTGGGCCACTCCGAACGGCGCCAGCTGTATGGGGAGAACGACAACCTGGTCGCGCGCAAGTTCGTCGCGGCCCAGGCGCAGGGCCTGATCCCGGTGCTGTGCGTTGGCGAGACGCTGGAAGAGCGTGAGGGTGACCAGACCACTGCCGTGGTGGCCCGCCAGCTCGAGGCCGTCCTGGCGGTGAGCGGCATCCAGTCGCTGGCCCGTGCAGTGATCGCCTACGAGCCGGTCTGGGCGATCGGCACAGGCCGGACCGCGTCGCCGGTGCAGGCCCAGGCCGTCCATGCAATGATTCGTGCCAAGCTGACGGATCGGGATGCTACAATAGGCGGATCGGTCAGGCTCCTGTACGGCGGCAGCGTCAAGGCTTCCAACGCCCAGGAACTGTTCGCGATGCCCGATATCGACGGCGGACTCGTCGGCGGGGCGTCGCTCAAGGCGGACGAATTCGCACGTATCTGCGCAGGCGCAGGTTGACGGCGAAGCGTCGTCCCCCGCAGGCATAAAGGCTCTTTTCGATGAACTGGCTGCAGACCCTCGCCGTCGTTTTCCACGTGCTGCTCGCGGTGGCGATCATCGGCATCGTGCTGCTGCAGCGTGGCAAGGGCGCGGATGCTGGCGCAGGTTTCGGTGCAGGCGCATCGGGCACCGTGTTCGGCGCGCGCGGCTCGGCCAACTTTCTATCGCGCACGACCGCGGTCCTCGCCACGCTGTTCTTCCTGAGCAGCCTTGGCCTCACGTACCTGTTCAGCCAGCAGAAGGCGCCGACCAGCGTGGTCGACACCGTGCAGTCCGTGGAAACCATGCCGGCTCCGGTGACAGCTCCGTCTGCGACGCCGGCCCCGGCGCCCGCATCGGATCCGACCGCACTGCCGGCAACACCGGCCGCAAGCGATGCAGGCGCAGCGCCCGCGCAGCAGTCGGCACCCGGGGACAAGCCGGTGGAAGCCCCAGCGGGCAACTAGGGGCACAACAGGTTTTTCTCGATCGATGTACGAAGCGGATGTGGTGGAATTGGTAGACACGCTATCTTGAGGGGGTAGTGCCGTAAGGCGTGAGAGTTCGAGTCTCTCCATCCGCACCAGATCGAGACGAACGAGGCGAGCCAGGGCTCGCCTTTTTCAATTCCGCCCTTACTGCAGTGCAATTGGTGCTGTTAGAATCATGGGCTAATTGCACCTGCTTCGAGACGTGCTGCTCGAGATGCTCGCCGAATACCTGCCGATCCTGATCTTTCTAGCAGTCGCAGGCGCGCTCGGCGTCCTTCTGCTGGTGCTCGGCTATCTCTTCGCACCGCGCAAGCCCGACGCGGCAAAGCTCTCGCCCTACGAGTGCGGCTTCGAAGCCTTCGAAGATTCGCGCATGAAGTTCGACGTGCGCTACTACCTCGTAGCCATCCTGTTCATCGTGTTCGATCTCGAGATCGCCTTCCTGTTCCCGTGGGCCGTGGCGCTCGATTCGGTCGGTATCGTCGCGCTGGCGGCGATGGGCGTGTTCCTGCTGGTGCTCGTCGTCGGCTTCATCTACGAGTGGAAGAAGGGGGCGCTCGAATGGGACTAGAGGCACCGAGCAGCACGGACGCGCCGGACCGCGGCGTGTTCACGACCTCGGTCGACGCGCTGATGAACTGGGCGCGCACGGGGTCGATGTGGCCGATGACGTTCGGCCTGGCCTGTTGCGCCGTCGAGATGATGCACGCAGGCGCTGCGCGCTACGACCTCGACCGCTTCGGCATCGTTTTCCGCCCGAGCCCGCGCCAGTCCGACGTGATGATCGTGGCCGGCACGCTCGTCAACAAGATGGCTCCCGCGCTGCGCAAGGTCTATGACCAGATGCCGGATCCGCGCTGGGTCATCTCGATGGGCTCGTGCGCGAACGGCGGCGGTTACTACCACTATTCGTACGCCGTGGTGCGCGGCTGCGACCGGATCGTGCCCGTCGACGTGTACGTGCCGGGCTGCCCGCCGTCCGCCGAGGCGCTGATCTACGGCTTGATCCAGCTGCAGAAGAAAATCCACCGCACGCAGACGATTGCGCGCTGAGCACGACCGGACAGGTGGCATGAACCAGGCGTTGGAACAACTCGCCGAGTCGATCTCGGGCCGCTTCACCGGGCAGGTGACGCGAGTGCCGTCGCGCTGCGGTGAGCTCACGTTCGAAGTCGCGCCGGCCGCGCTCGTGGCTGTGTGCACGGCATTGCGCAACGAAGCCGCCTGGAGCTTCGAGCAACTGATCGATCTCTGCGGCGTCGATTATTCGCAGTACGGTATCGACGAATGGAACACGGACACTGCCACGTTCCGCGGTTTCAGTCGTGGGCGCCAGGCTTCGACGGAGCCTCAGATGGAACGGGCGGCGCTGCCGGATGCGGAAGCCCTCACCCCGACCCTCTCCCACGCAAGCGCGGGAGAGGGGGCCGCTGCCCTCACCCGGACTTCGTCCGACCTCTCCCAGCAGGCTGGGAGAGGTGAGAAGCGGTTCGCGGTCGTCTATCACCTGATGTCGGTCAGGCACAATCGCAGGCTGCGCCTGCGCGCGTTCTGCGAGCCGGGCGAGCCGCCGCTGATCGATTCGGTCATCGAGGTGTGGAAGGCGGCAGACTGGTTCGAGCGCGAAGCGTTCGACCTCTTTGGCATCCTGTTCCGTGGCCACCCGGACCTGCGCCGGCTGCTGACGGATTACGGTTTCATCGGCCATCCGTTCCGCAAGGATTTCCCGCTGTCGGGCAATGTCGAGGTCCGGTACGACCCGCTCAAGGGCCGCGTGGTGTACGAACCCGTCAGCATCGAGCCCCGCACGCTCGTGCCGCGCGTCATCCGCGAGGACAACCGCTACGAGGCTGCGCTCAAGGACGCGCCGAAGCAGGGCCCGGGCAATGGCTGAGATCCGCAGCTACACGATGAACTTCGGCCCGCAGCATCCGGCTGCGCATGGCGTACTGCGCCTCGTGCTCGAGATGGACGGCGAGGTCGTGCAGAAGGCCGATCCGCACATCGGGCTGCTGCATCGCGCGACCGAGAAGCTCGCCGAGAACAAGCCTTACAACCAGTCGATCGGTTACATGGACCGCCTCGACTACGTCTCGATGATGTGCAACGAGCACGCCTACGTGCGCGCCATTGAGAAGCTGGCGGGCATCGAGGCGCCTATCCGGGCGCAGTACATCCGCACGATGTTCGACGAGATCACGCGCATCCTGAACCACCTGATGTGGCTCGGCGCGCATGGCCTCGACATCGGCGCGATGACGATGTTCCTCTACTGCTTCCGCGAGCGCGAAGACCTCATGGACTGCTACGAAGCCGTCTCGGGCACGCGCATGCACGCGACGTACTACCGGCCGGGCGGCGTCTACCGCGACCTGCCGGACACCATGCCGCGCTACCAGCCGTCGCGCTTCCGCAGCCGCAAGGAGATCGACCGGCTCAACGACGCGCGCTCGGGCTCGCTGCTCGACTTCATCGACGACTTCACGGCGCGCTTCCCGGCCTGCGTCGACGAGTACGAGACGCTGCTCACCGACAACCGCATCTGGAAACAGCGCACGGTCAATATCGGCGTCGTCACGCCCGAGCGTGCGCTGAACCTGGGCTTCACCGGTCCGGTGCTGCGCGGTTCGGGCGTCGCGTGGGACCTGCGCAAGAAGCAGCCTTATGCGGTCTACGACCAGATGGACTTCGACATTCCCATCGGCGTCAACGGCGACTGCTATGACCGTTACCTGGTCCGCGTCGCGGAGTTGCGGCAGTCGAACCGGATCATCAAGCAGTGCGTCGACTGGCTGAAGCGCAACCCGGGCCCCGTGATGGCCGACGATCACAAGCTCACGCCGCCGAAGCGCGAAGCGATGAAGGGCGACATGGAGTCGCTCATCCATCACTTCAAGCTGTTCACCGAAGGCTACTGCGTGCCGGAAGGCGAGGCGTACTCGGCGGTCGAGGCGCCCAAGGGAGAGTTCGGTATCTACCTCGTCTCGGACGGCGCGAACAAGCCTTATCGGCTCAAGTGCCGCGCGCCGGGCTTTCCGCATCTCGCTGCGCTCGAGGAGATGACGCGCGGCCACATGCTGGCGGACGTCGTCGCGGTGATCGGCACCCTCGATATCGTGTTCGGAGAGATCGACCGGTGAGCGAAAACACGCACCACGCTGCCGTCGCGGGCGAGCCGTTGTCCGCGCACGTGCGCGAAGAAATCGACCACTGGCTGCGGAAGTTCCCGGCGGACCGTAAGCGTTCGGCTGTGATCGCCGCGCTGCACGCTGTGCAGCACGAACATGGTCACCTGCCGCAGGAATCGATGGACGCCGTCGCGGCGTACCTGGGGCTGCCGCCGATCCAGGTGTACGAGGTCGCCACATTCTATTCGATGTTCGAGACCAGCCCGTGCGGCCGCAACCACATCTCGGTGTGCACCAACATCTCGTGCATGCTGCGCGGCGGAGAGGAACTGCTGGCGCACGTCGAGCGCCGGCTGGGCGTCAAGGTCGGTGAAAGCACGCCGGACGGGCGTTTCTACATCAAGCGCGAGGAAGAGTGCCTCGCGGCTTGCAATGGCGCGCCGATGATGATGGTCAACCACCTGTACTTCGAGAACCTGACGCCCGAAAAGGTCGACCAGATTCTCGACGACCACAAGTAAGCCGGTTTCGAGCAGGAGCCCCGCGTGGCCGACTGGACTGATCGCATGAACCTCGTCTGCTTCGAGCCACTCAGGTACGAGCGCTCGTGGGAGCTCGAGACGTACCTGAAGATCGGCGGGTACGAGGCGTGGAAGAAGATTCTCGCCGAGAAGCCGCCGCGCGAGCAGGTGATCGAAGCCGTGAAGGCGTCCGGCCTGCGCGGCCGTGGCGGCGCCGGCTTCCCGACCGGCCTCAAGTGGTCGTTCATGCCGCGCAATTCCGACGTGCAGAAGTACATGGTCTGCAATTCGGACGAGAGCGAGCCCGGCACTTGCCATGATCGCGACATCCTGCGCTACAACCCGCACGCGCTGATCGAAGGCATGGCCATCGGCGGTTACTGTGCGAACGCTACCGTCGGGTACAATTACATCCGCGGCGAATTCATGGCAGAGCCGTTCCCGCGCTTCGACGCGGCGGTGCAGGAAGCCTATGCGGCTGGCCTGCTCGGCAAGAACATCCTGGGCTCGGGCGTCGATTTCGACCTGTACTCGTTCATGGGGGCGGGCGCCTACATTTGCGGCGAAGAAACGGCGCTGCTCGAATCGCTTGAAGGCAAGCAGGGCCGGCCGCGCTTCAAACCACCGTTCCCCGCGAACTTCGGCCTGTACGGCAGGCCCACGACGATCAACAACGCGCAGAGCTACGCGTCCGTGCCAACCATCCTGCGCAAGGGGCCGGACTGGTTCGCGGGCCTCGGCCCCCCCAACTCCGGCGGCACGGTGATCTTCTCGGTGTCGGGCCACGTCGAGAAGCCCGGCAACTTCGAGGTGCCGCTCGGTATTCCGTTCACGGACCTGCTCGAGCTCGCCGGCGGCGTGTGGAAAGGCCGCAAGCTCAAGGCCGTGATCCCGGGCGGCTCGTCCGTACCGGTGCTGAAGGCTGAAGCGATCATGGCCGCCAACATGGATTACGACTCGCTCAAGAAGGCGGGTTCGTCGCTCGGCTCGGCCGCCGTCATCGTGATGGACGAGACCACCTGCATGGTGCGCGTGTTGGAGCGCCTGTCGCGGTTCTATCACGCCGAATCGTGCGGCCAGTGCACGCCGTGCCGCGAAGGCACCGGCTGGCTCAACCGCACGCTGAAGCGGATCCTGGCCGGGCAGGGCCGGCAGGCCGACGTCGACATGCTCGTCGACGTTGCCAACAAGATCGAAGGCCACACGATCTGCGCGCTGGGCGACGCGGCCGCGTGGCCGGTGCAGAGCTTCATCCGTCATTTCCGGCACGAGTTCGAGTATCTCGTCGAGCACGGCCACAGCATCGTCGAGGCGCGCGGTCGCGCGGCGTGATCAGGGCACCATGAGCGAAGAGCTGGTCAACATCGAAGTCGACGGCGTGCCGATGAAGGCGCGCAAGAACGCCATGCTCATCCAGGTGACGGATGCGAATGGCGTGTACGTCCCGCGGTTCTGCTATCACGACAAGCTGAGTATCGCCGCCAATTGCCGCATGTGCCTCGTCGAGGTCGAGAAGGCGCCGAAGCCGCTGCCGGCCTGCGCCACGCCCGTGGCGGAGGGCATGAAGGTGTTCACGAAGTCGCCCAAGGCGATCTCGGCGCAGAAGGCCACGATGGAGTTCCTGCTGATCAATCACCCGCTCGATTGCCCGATCTGCGACCAGGGCGGCGAGTGCGAGCTGCAGGACCTGGCGATGGGTTTCGGGCGCGACGTGTCGCGCTACGCCGAGCGCAAGCGCGTATTCAAGGACGAGAACCTCGGCCCGCTGATTTCCACCGACATGACGCGCTGCATCCACTGCACGCGCTGCGTGCGCTTCGGGCAGGAGATCGCCGGCAACCCGGCGCTCGGCACGATCGGCCGCGGCGAAATGACGCAGATCTCGACCTTCATCGAGCAGAGCATCGAGCACGAGCTCTCCGCCAACATCATCGACCTGTGTCCGGTCGGCGCGCTCAACAACAAGCCGTACCGTTATCGCGCCCGCGCCTGGGAAATGACCCAGGTGCCGCTCGTGTCGCCGCACGACTGCGTCGGCACCAACCTCAACGCGCACGTGCTGCGCGGTCGCGTCATGCGCGTCGTGCCGCGCGCCAACGACGACGTCAACGAGACCTGGATCGCCGATCGCGACCGTTTCTCTTACGAAGGTTTCTACGCCCCGGACCGAGCGATGAGGCCCATGCTCAAGCAGGGCGGCGGGTGGGTCACGGTCGACTGGGAGGTGGCGCTCGAAGCCGCTGCCAAGGGACTGCAGCAGGTAGTTCGCGAAGCCGGCGCCGCGCAGATCGGCATGTTGGCCTCGCCGATCTGTTCGCTCGAAGAACTGTCGCTGACTGCGAAGCTCGCACGCGGTCTTGGTACGTCGAACGTCGATCACCGGCTGCGTCGCGTCGATTTCCGTGACCAGGCCAACGACCCGGCGGTGCCGCTGCTGGGGTGCTCGATCGCCCAGCTCGAGCAGGCCTCGGCCGTGCTGGTCGTGGGCTCGAATCTGCGCAAGGAAGTGCCGCTGATCGCGCACCGCGTGCGCATCGGCGCCGTGCGCCGGGGCACAAGAGTTTCGTTCATCAATCCGCGGGCGTACGAAGTGCGGTTCCCGGCGACAGCCCAGTTGACGAGCAACGGACTCGGCATGGCGCAGCACCTCGCTGCGGTGCTCGCCGCCTCGTTGCGCGCACAGGGCAAGACGGCTCCGGCGCAAGTGACCACCGCGCTCGAGGGCGTTACGCCTTCCACGCAGCACGAATCGGTCGAGGCCTCGCTTGCCGCGGGTGACCTGCGCGTGATCCTGCTGGGCGCCATTGCGCAGCACCATGCCTCGTACTCGGAACTTCGCGCGCTTGCGGCCGCGCTCGCGGCGGCCACGGGTGCAACACTGGGGTATCTGCCCGAGGGTGGCAACCCGGTCGGCGCATCGCTGGCCGGCGTGCTGCCGCACCGATCGGTCGGTGGCCGGGCGCTGGCGCAGTCCGGTCTCAACGTCGCCGAGATGCTGTCGGCACGACTCAAGGCTTACGTGCTCGTCGGTGGCATCGAGAACGCAGACCTCGCGCCTTCCTCGGTCACCGAAGCGGCGCTGAAGAGCGCGGACTGTGTCGTCGCTGTCACGCCGTACGCCAGTGAGGAGATCCTGGCGACTGCGTCCGTGATCCTCCCGAGCGGTGTCTTTGCCGAGACCTCCGGGACCTGGGTCAACGTCGAGGGCCGCTGGCAGAGCGTGGCCGGAGTGGCCAAGCCCGCGGGCGAGGCACGCCCCGCGTGGAAGATCCTGCGCGTGCTCGGCAATCTGCTTGGCCTCGCCGGGTTCGACTACACCAGCACCGAAGAGATTCGCGACGAGCTGCGGCATCAGATCGAGACCGACAAGTCGGGTATCGTCGCCGCGGCTGCGTTCAAACCCGGCCGGCTCGCGTCGGTCGATGTCACGCGCGAGACTCCCATCTATCGCGTCGACGCGATCGTGCGCCGCTCGGCGCCATTGCAGGCGACCGCCGATGGCATCGCGGGCGCCGCGGGAGGCCCGGCATGATCGACTCCATCGCCGCGCTGTGGCTCGCCCAGCCCGAGTGGCTGCGCGCGTCGCTGGTCGCGGTCGCGCAGATCCTCGCGGTCACGATCACGGTCATCCTGTGCGTCGCTTACACCACGCTCGCCGAGCGCAAGGTGATCGGCTTCATGCAGGTGCGCATCGGCCCCAACCGCGTCGGTCCGTATGGCCTGTTGCAGCCGTTCGCGGACGTGATCAAACTGCTGCTCAAGGAAGTGGTCGTGCCGTCACGCTCGAACCGCTACCTGTTCGTCGTGGCGCCGCTCCTGACGCTGACGCCGGCGTTTGCCGCGTGGGCGGTGATGTCGCTGTGGCCGGACTTCTCGATCGCCAACGTCGATGCCGGCGTGCTCTACATCCTCGCGCTGGCTGGCTTCGGTGCGTACGGCATCATCCTTGCCGGCTGGGCGACCAACTCGAAGTACGCGTTCCTGGGCGCGATGCGCTCGGCGGCGCAGATCGTCGCGTACGAAATCGCAATGGGATTCGCGCTGGTCGGGGTCGTGATGGCGGCCGGCACGCTCAACCTCGGCAAGATCGTCGAGGCGCAGTCCGGCGGCCCGTGCAGCTGGTACTGGCTGTGGCTGTTCCCGCTGATGGTGGTCTACTTCATCTCCGGCGTGGCCGAGACCAACCGCGCGCCGTTCGACGTCGCGGAAGGCGAATCCGAGATCGTCGCCGGCTTCCACGTCGAGTACTCCGGCATCGCGTTCGCGCTGTTCTTCCTGGCCGAATACGCCAACATGATCCTGGTGTCGGCGCTCGCTGCCACGTTCTTCCTCGGTGGCTGGCTATCACCCTTCGAGGGCTACCCGGTGGTGGGCGACATCGCGGTACTGGCGGCCCCGGGCCTGCACTGGTTCGTGCTGAAGTCGGGCTTCTTCCTGTTCTGTTTCCTGTGGTTCCGCGCCACGTTCCCGCGCTACCGCTATGACCAGATCATGCGGCTGGGCTGGAAGGTGTTCATCCCGGTCACGCTGGTCTGGCTGTGCGTCGAGGCCGTGATGTGGGTGTTCAAGATCGGGCCGTGGGCCGCGTGAGGTAGCTTCGAGCGTGCGCAGCTTCATCAAGACATTCTTCCTCTGGGAACTGCTGCAGGGCCTGCAGGTGACGCTGCGCGCGTTCTTCGCGCCGAAGTTCACCGTGCACTACCCGGAGGAGAAGACCCCGCAGTCGTTCCGCTACCGCGGTATCCACGCGCTGCGCCGTTACGCCAACGGCCAGGAGCGCTGCATCGCCTGCAAGCTGTGCGAGGCCGTCTGCCCGGCGCTCGCGATCACGATCGAATCCGACGTGAGCGCCGACGGCACCCGCCGCACGACGCGCTACGACATCGACCTGTTCAAGTGCATCTACTGCGGCTTCTGCGAGGAAGCCTGCCCGGTCGATGCGATCGTGGAGACCCGCATCCACGAATACCACATGGAAAACCGCGGCGAGAACATCATGACCAAGGACAAGCTGCTCGCGATGGGCGAGCGCTATGAAGCCATGATCGCGGCCGACAAGGCCGCCGACGCGCGCTACCGCTGACCGAGGCGACACCGGCAATGATGGTCAACCTGCTGTTCTACGTCTTCGGCGCGATCCTCGTGCTGACGGCCGTCGGCGTCATCACCGCGCGCAACCCCGTTCACTGCGCGCTGTTCCTCGTGGCTGCGTTCCTCAACAGCGCCGTGATCTGGTTGCTGCTGCAGGCCGAGTTCCTCGCGCTGACGCTGATCGTGGTCTACGTCGGTGCGGTGATGGTGCTGTGGCTGTTCGTCGTCATGATGCTCGACGTCGACGTCGCGAAGCTGCGCCAGGGCTTCACGCGCTATGCACCGCTGGGGGCGCTGATCGCGCTGATCGTCGTGGCCCAGATCGGGCTCGTCGTCTACGTGCGCAAGCTTGGGCTTGACGAAAACGCGGCCGTGAGCGTGCCGCAGTCGCCCGACCACTCGAATACCCACGAACTGGGCCACCTGCTGTACACGCAGTACCTGTACCCGTTCGAGATCGCGGCCGTCATCCTGCTGGTTGCGATCGTCGCCGCCATCACCCTGACGATGCGCGAGCGGGCCGGGCAGAAAGTGCAGGACGTCGGGGCGCAGGTCGCGGTGCAGGCGAAGGACCGGGTGCGCATCGTCAAGATGGACCCGGAGGCACGGCAATGATCCCGCTGTCCCACGTGCTGCTGCTCTCGGGCATCTTGTTCAGCCTCGCGGTCGCCGGCATCTTCATCAACCGTAAGAACGTCCTGCTGCTGCTGATGTGCATCGAGCTGATGCTGCTCTCGGTGAACTTCAACTTCATCGCGTTCTCGCACTATCTGAACGATCTGGCCGGGCAGGTGTTCGTGTTCTTCATCCTGACCGTGGCGGCAGCGGAATCTGCCATCGGTCTCGCGATCCTGGTCGTGCTGTTCCGCGAGCGACGCAGCATCAACGTCGAAGACCTCGACGCGATGAGGGGCTGAGCCGTGGAACAGACGCTGCTCATCATCGTCCTGGCGCCGCTGCTCGCGTCGATCGTCGCGGGTTTCTTCGGCAATCGCATCGGCCGCGCGGCCACGCACAGCATCACCATCGCCGGCGTGGCGGTCTCGTGCGCGTTGTCGGCCAAGGTGCTGCTCGACCTGCTGAACGGCGGGCCGGTGTTTGACGGCCCGGTCTACACCTGGCTGGTCAGCGACGGACTGCAAATGCAGGTCGGCTTCCTGGTCGACCGCCTGTCCGCGCTGATGATGGTGGTGGTGACCTTCGTCTCGCTGATGGTCCACGTCTACACCATCGGCTACATGGCCGAGGACCCCGGCTACTCGCGGTTCTTCTCCTACATCTCGCTGTTCACCTTCTCGATGCTGAT
>Ga0114939_10002946_pt1 | contig 12207 bp, 12 predicted proteins | sample AshMeaCrysSpring_FD_87196 | JGI IMG/M metagenome (GOLD analysis project Ga0114939, IMG submission 87196) | Groundwater microbial communities from Big Spring, Nevada to study Microbial Dark Matter (Phase II) - Ash Meadows Crystal Spring | ecosystem: Environmental > Aquatic > Deep subsurface >... | reverse complement strand
TGAACTGACAGGCGGTTTAGCGGTTGGTTTCCACGCGGCCGATGTCCTTGCTCCAATGGCGGTTGCTTTGACGGCCGGTATGACGATCGACCAGTTGGGGACCGTGTACGTGGCGCATCCGGCCCTATCCGAACTCATATTTCTGGCCGCCCGATCTGCCTGAGAAATTTTGCGCATAGCTTCCATGCGTGCTAAGCTTGAGAAATGTCTAATATTTACCAAAAAGGGGGTGAATACACTGCCTAAAGTAGTACTACGGTCTGACGAATCTCAAGAGCAACTGCTCCGACGTTTCAGTCGCGAGGTTATCAAAAGTCGTGTTATGACTGATATCCGTCGTAAACGTTGGTTTGTTTCCAAGAGCGAATTGAACCGGATCGCAAAAAAGAAAGCGTCACGACGCACCCGCAAGTCGCAGAAAGAGCAACAACAGGGTGTCTAACGTCAGACCAATCCCCTCTTGTATTCAGCAACCAGCCCCCGTTTAAGTCGAATGGGGGCTTTTTTATTCTTCCAAAATGCCCTATGGTAGAATCAGGGGTGATGGGTTCTTCGAGATGATCCTGGAAAATGCACAAACTTACCTTCCCGTTTTGCTCGGAGTGAGCGCCGGGATTTTGTTATTATTGTGGCTGGCCGTCGTCATCTGGTCCTTTCGCGACATCCGATCGCGCACACGCTCGACGCTGTCCGCAATCATCACCGTCATCCTCGTTATGCTCCTGCCAATACTTGGGCTGGTTATCTACCTGCTTTTGCGGCCAAGAGAAACACTAGTGGCCACCTACGAACGCGCGCTGGAACAGGAAGCCCTGCTGCAACAAATCGAGCAAAAGCCGATATGCCCAACCTGTTCGCGCCCGACGCAGGTCGACTGGTTTCTTTGCCCGGCATGTCACACCCATTTGCGCCAGCCATGTCCGGCGTGTCATTCACCCCTGGAACTATACTGGGACATTTGTCCCTACTGTGGCTACCTATTTCCGCCGGAGGGGGAGCAGAAATCGGAAGAATCAGAAATGGTCGAAGACAGGGTCAACGAGTCGAAAACCTGATGACAACGGATCCGTTTCATTGAAATTGAGACAGATATTCGGCGAAAGTCAGGAGGTAATCTTCCAGGATGACTCGCGCCCGGCCGATGTCGTTGATCATCGGATCGAAGAGCAAAGCATGCAGAGCGAGCCGGCGGTCACCGGACACAGCTGCATCCACCACCAATTCCACCAAAGCCGATTCCCGGCGGCATAGCTCAGCGATGGGTTCAGGCAGCGGGCCGATGTGAATCGGGCGAATCCCGTAAGGTCCCACAAAGGCTGGTATCTCAACGATGGTCTCATCCGGCAAACCGGCGATCGCCCCCCGATTTGGAATATTCACTGTTTCATCGTAATAATCAGAACCTCCGCTGAGGGCGGCCACCAATTCAGTGGCTCCTTCGCTAGTGGCGTCGCGCAAACCATCTACCGGCAAACCGCCATCGGCCATCGATTGCATCATAACATGAAGAACCTCACGAACACCTTCGTTGCCATGCCAATCGTAGAGCGGCAGTTGGTAGGTCTCATGAGGCTTGGTTGCCGGATCGTAGAACCAGGGCAGGTATTCGGCGAGATGAGTATCGCCGGCGATCGGCAAATAACCGAAGATGCGGCACAAATCACGCGAAAGTGGTTCGAGCGATGCGGGCACATCGTCTAGAGAAGCTCTGATTGTTGGGTAAAGATCGATACCATTTTCCCTATCGCGAATATCTATAAGCCAGATGAAGTGATTAAGCCCCGCCGAGGTTATCGAGAAATGCCGGCGCCCCGCCTCGGCGAGTGTATGAACGACACCGACATTCGCCGGATCGGAATGGAGGACAGGATTTTCCGGCAAGGAAATGTTGTACTGCTTATGGAGAAGCGCGGCGGTGAGGGCGTAGCCTACATTTATCTGATGACATTTCCCGACCGCCTTGATTGTCGAGTACTTCCTGATCGCCCTGACGATTCGGGGTAACGGATTACTAAATACGATCATCCAGGCTTCGGGACAGAGCGCTTCCATATCGCGGGCAATGGCCATATGAGGTGGTATCTGCCGTAGCGCGTGGGCCAAGCCACCAGGACCGCCATTTTCAGCGTAAGGTTGTCGGAGTCCATGGCGTAACGGCACTTCCCAATCGAGCTGCCACAACGTCTCGCGAGGACCTACCTCGATGGATACGATCACATGTGTTGCGCCAAGGAGGACTTCGGTCCGATCAGTGCTCGAATTGATCGACATCCCCGCGTTCCATTGGATATTCATTTGTTCAACTACTTGGGTGGCCACTACGAGGGTTTGGGGATTCAGATCGACCAAGGACAATTGGCTGCCGTGTAACGCTTTGTTGCGAATGATGGTAGCGAGGGTCGTCGGTCCAAAACTTGCGCTCCCGGCGCCAATGATAACGATTTTAGGTGTTGTCATGGATATTTCCATTTTACGAATCAGGCTCCGGCAATTATACTTAGAAGACCGAATCCAGGAGAACTAACAAGCTCAACTAAAAATTTGTTGTCCACGGAGGCGCCTATGACGACCGAGAAGAAGATGGTTGGTGAAGTGTATTATCCGGCCCCTGAGATCGTTGCCCATTCCCATATACCCGATTATGACAAAGTGTACGCCGAGTCGATGGCCGATCCGGCGGGATTCTGGGGTCGACTAGCCGCCGAAAACTTTGAGTGGTACTCCCCCTGGGAGTCAGTCCTCAACGAAACGAATGCTCCTTTTTACAAGTGGTTTGAAGGCGCGCAGGTAAATATCATCCATAACGCCCTCGACCGTCATATGCGGACGGCAACCCGTAATAAGGCAGCGCTGATCTTCGAAGGGGAAGCCGGGGATGTTCGCACCTATACCTATCAACAGGTGAATCATGAAGTGTCAAAATTCGCCGGCGTGCTCCACGCTCAGGGGATTCGCAAGGGGGACCGGGTCACCATCTACATGGGGCGCATTCCGGAGCTTGTGATTGCCATGCTGGCATGCGCCAAAATTGGCGCGATTCACTCGGTTGTATATGGCGGTTTCTCCACTGAAGCGCTTTATGACCGTATCCTCGATAGTCAATCAAAGGTGTTGATAACCTGTGATGGTGCCTGGCTCCGCGGCGAGATCGTTGAGCTCAAAAAAATCGCCAACGAAGCGTTGGAAAAAGCGAATCCGGTGCAGTCCGTGATCGTGGTCAAACGAACCGGGCATGAGGTCGAAATGGTCGCGGATCGGGACCACTGGTATCACGATCTGATGTTGTTGCCGATCGCCGATCCTAAGACGCCCACCGAACATATGGATGCCGAAGACCCTTTGTTCATCCTTTATACCTCCGGCACTACCGGACGGCCAAAGGCGATATTACACACCCACGGCGGCTACATGGTCGGAACAGCCACGACGTTAAAATGGGTGTTTGATCTGAGACCGCAAGACATTTACTGGTGCGCGGCCGATCCCGGCTGGATCACTGGTCACAGCTACATCGTATATGCTCCCTTGGTCAATGGAGCGACCAGTTTTATATACGAGGGTGCGCCGACCCATCCTAATCCCGATAGATGGTGGTCGTTGATCGAAAAATATGGCATTACGATCCTCTATACCGCGCCAACGGCGATTCGCGGACTCATGCGTTTTGGCGAAAGCTGGCCCGATCTGCATGACCTTTCGAGTTTAAGGTTGTTGGGATCGGTTGGCGAGCCAATAAACCCCGAAGCCTGGCGCTGGTACCATCAGGTGATCGGCAAGGAGCGCTGCCCGATCATGGATACATGGTGGCAGACCGAGACCGGGATGTTCATGATCACGCCATTGCCGAGTGTGCCATTGAAACCGGGTTCAGGTACTCGACCTTTTCCCGGCGTTAAAGTTGATGTCGTTAACGAAGAAGGAGAGTCTGTCGCCCCCAACGAAGAGGGCTACCTGGTAATCCAGTCACCTTGGCCGGCAATGCTGCGAACCATCTTTGGCGATCCGGATCGCTATGTTCAGCAATATTGGAGCCGGTACGAAGAACAAGGATGGTATTTGCCGGGTGATAGCGCGAGGAAAGACGAGGATGGATATATCTGGATCATCGGGCGTATTGATGACGTCATTAAAGTCTCCGGCTATCGTTTGGGAACGGCTGAGATCGAAAGTGCTCTGGTGAGCCATCCGGCCGTGGCCGAAGCCGCGGCCATCGGGGTTCCCGATCAACTACGCGGCAACGTGATCAAAGCCTATTGCATCCTGCGGCAAGGCTATGAGCCGTCAGATACGCTCAGTCGCCAGCTGATCGATCATGTCAGCCACGAGATGGGACCGATCGCCAAACCATCCTCAGTCGAGTTTGTTGAATCACTACCAAAGACCCGTTCGGGAAAGATCATGCGCCGGGTCCTCAAGGCACAGGCTCTGGGGCAGGAGGTTGGTGATACTTCAACGTTGGAAAAATAGGCTGGCTAGCTACTTCGCCATTTTATTCGCAAAGTCTTCTCTCCGAGGCTATCTTTCAGCCTGCCCCTTAGCGGAATGAGCGATTTGATAAAAATTTATGAAGTCGGTCCAAGGGATGGCTTGCAAAACGAGCCGGCTATCCTGACTTCGGAACAAAAGCTACACATGATTACCGGGCTTATTGCTGCGGGAATTGGTCATTTGGAAGTGACGAGTTTTGTGAATCCGAAGGCTGTCCCGCAAATGGCCGATGCCGACGAGGTAATGGTGGAAACGATTCGTCGGTTCCCTAACGACTTAACAAATTTTACCGGCCTTGTCTTCAACGAGCGCGGTTATGATCGAGCGCTCGCTACCGGTTGCCGTTCAATGGCCTTTGGATCAGCTGTTAGCGAAACGTTCAGCCTCCGCAATACCCGCAATACTCCGCAAGAAGCACTACATACTGCCGGTCAATTAGTACGTCGTGCCCGGGAAGATCGCATCCGCACCCGGTATTACATTATGACGGCATGGGTTTGCCCTTTCGAAGGACCGATCTCCCCCTACAAAACCTTAGACCTGGTGCGAAAGGTTGCCGATATGGGAGTGGACGAAGTTGCCGTGGCCGATACCATTGGCTTCGCTGACCCTGTCGCCGTCGGTCGCTTGTTTGACCAACTGGGACGCTACATCGCAATCGATCGATTGGCGGCTCACCTGCATGATACCCAGGCATTGGGTTTGGCCAATGTGTCGGTCGCTTTGCAAGCTGGGGTACGCATTTTTGATACGAGCATCGGTGGGTTAGGGGGTTGCCCTTTTGCGCCGGGCGCGGCCGGAAATTTAGCTACGGAGGATATGGTGTTCCTTGCGTACAAGGTTGGTATGGGGACAGGGATCGATTTTGCGCGATTGTGGCAGGTTGTTCACGATCTCGAAGGGATGGTCGGTCGTCCGATTGGCGGAAGGATTCGACAGTGGTGGGAAAGCAGCCGTGACCATGATCCCCAGGTTGGTTTCAATTAAGCGCTAGCCGGGTTATCTTTTATTGCCAAACCATCATTCAGATTACAGGGACAAAGCGATGGCAATTGTCACGATCAGCTTGGAACTCAATACGCGAGGAAATGCCGATATCATCGATATCACCGAGAATGTCGGTCAGGCAGTACTTGGTTCGGGGATGACCGCCGGGATCGTTACGGTTTTTTGCCCATCCTCTACGAGCGCACTGACAACTATCGAATATGAATCCGGAGCATTGGCTGATCTGCGCCGTTTATTTGATGAGATCGCTCCATCCAACCGCCATTATGACCATAATGCCCGCTGGGGCGACGGCAATGGTCATAGCCACGTCCGCGCTGCCTTGCTGAAGGCTTCGCTCACCGTCCCATTTACCAGCGGTCGATTAATCCTTGGCACATGGCAGCAGATCGTTTATATCGATTTTGATAACCGGCCGCGCCGGCGCGAACTGGTATTGCAAATCATGGGTGAGTGATTCTGTATTCGAGAAGGCTCACCCCCAGGCTTCGCATGCGTCAAGAAGACGATCGATATCGGCCTGATCATTGTAAAAGTGAAAAGCTAGGCGGACACAGGGTTCTCTTTGCGCGTCGAGATGTTTGATCACGACTATACCGAAGCGTAAAATGATTGAGTTGACAGCTACAATCCTTCTATCCGCCTATGCTCAAGGTGTATTCCCGATGGCTCACGAGGATGGGCTCATCTACTGGCACTCGCCTAACCCCCGCGCGATCTTACCGCTAAACCGCCTTCACGTATCCCAATCACTTCGCCGAGCTATTAATCACCGGCAGTATGAAATCCGGATCGATAGCGCTTTTGGGGCGATCGTTGAGGCTTGTGCCGCTCCGGCCAAGGGTCGCGAGATGACCTGGATCAATGACGAGATCATCGCCGCCTATAATAGCCTTTACCGCCTTGGTTATGCCCACAGTGTCGAGGTGTGGATTGGCTCTAAATTGGCCGGCGGGCTTTACGGTGTCAGCCTGCGCGGTCTTTTCGCCGGTGAAAGCATGTTTAGCCGTAGTCGCGATGCCAGCAAAATTGCGCTTTACCATCTGGTTCAGCGCCTCCACGAGAGAGGTTATCTCTTACTGGATGTTCAATATCTAACCGATCATCTGGCGCGGCTGGGAGCGATCGAAATACCCCGAGATCAATACCTCGATCTGCTTCAGAAAGCTTTGCAGGTTCATTCCAGTTTTCTCTGATCCGATATAGTTGAAACCTTAGGAGGTCATGGGGATAATAACCATATCATTCAGAGTTCCAACTGCGGGCTACCCCACATGATGTTGTGAACCTTTGGAGGAGAGCCGACATGAGCCTGAAAGCCTTGCCCCTTACCCAGAGTGATGTTCGCTTGTTTAGTGGCCGATCAAATCCTGATTTAGCCGCGGCCATTGCCTCTAATCTAAGCATTCGGCTAGAGGAGACTTATTTTTCCCGTTTCAGCAACGACAACCTTTACGTCCAGCTTGGTGCAACAGTCCGGGGACGGGCGGTGTTTATCGTTCAATCTCTTATTCCACCGGTGAGCGACCATCTGATGGAATTACTGATGATGCTCGACATTGCCAAAGGCGCGGCGGCGCGTGAGGTGCACGCCATTATCCCTTATTTTTCCTATGCCCGTTCAGATAAAAAAGATGCCCCGCGCATTTCGATAACTGCCCGGTTAGTCGCCGACTTGCTTCGTACGGCCGGGGCAACCCATGTCATGACGATGACCTTGCATTCGCCGCAGGTGCATGGTTTTTTCGGGATGCCGACCGATCCTCTCACCGCACGGGGTCTGATTGCTGATCATTTTCGGACGCGCCAGTATAACCAAGAGGATACGGTTGTCGTGGCTCCCGATGTGGGCAGCGCGAAATCAGCCGCGCGTTTCGCCGACATGTTAGGATTGCGCGTGGCTTCGGCCAATAAAACGCGAGTAAGCGATATGATGGTCCAAATCGGTGGTCTGATCGGACGGCAAGTAGCCGGATTTAAAAGAGCAGTTATCCATGATGATGAGATCGCGACCGGCGGAACGATCGAAGAGCTATGCCGGTTGCTGATTGATAATGGCCTTCAAGAGATTTACGTTACCTGTACGCATGGGCTTTTTCTGCGCAAGGCACTTGATCGACTGGTTGCCATCGAAGCAATCAAAGAGATCGTCACAACGGATACAGTTCCTCAGCCCAAAGAAGATAGGCCGGATAAATTGATTGTCTTGTCGACCGCAACAGTTTTCTCTGGGGCTATTAGACAAAATTATTACCGGCAATCGATCGGAGAATTATTTGATTTTGGTTCTGATGACCAGGAGGAGTAGTTTATTAGGTATCGGGTACCGGGTTCTGGCACGGCAAATTCAACCCCGTTCGAATCCAACACGCCATGTCTTGCTCCACCCAGGCCATGGCATCCACCCAGATACCGTTGATCAATAGGTCCCAATGTAGGTGATTCCCGGTAGAAAGACCGCTTGTTCCCACACTGCCGAGCACATCACCCGGCTGGACGATTTGACCAGGTTCCGTCGCGATCTCTGACAAGTGGTAATACCCGCTGTAGAGACCTAGCCCGTGGTCGATGATCACCGTCCCGCCCCGGACGTAGAGGGGTTCGGCGACGATGACGGTACCGGCCGCCGGAGCCAGAACCGGTGTGCCGGCATAGGCGCTGAAGTCGACCCCTTCATGGTAGGATTCAAAGGGACCGCCATTATAAGAGCGACGGCCGCCGTAAGTGGCCGACATTTCCAAATAATCCATGATCGGCAATAGAAACGGCGTCTCCCACTGTACTTGATCGGTGATCATTGTCCAGATAGCCCGAAGTCTGGCGCGTTCCTCATCCCGTGCCTGCTGGTCGATTTGCGCTGCTTCGCCGGTCAAGGTTAGTGATTGGAAATCCCACACTTTCTCGGAGAATTGCCAGGGCTGAGTCCATGTCGGCTGGCCGGCCACTTGCAATGAAAGTTCCGGTTGCCCACCCGGATAAAACGCGCCTGTTCCAGCCAGACCAATGAAATTACTCTCTCGCACCGTCGTGACAAATGATATCCCGTCGATGTCGGCAGTCACGGTTGTCATTGGGTTGGATAGACGGCCACGGATACCCAATGGTTGGCCATGGGTTGGGGTGATTTGGGCTACCTCAAGCGATTGTATCCCGACCGGCAGCTCGACCGGCCAACTTCCTTCTGCCGGAATGAAGAGAGCCTCATAAAACGGCGGAAGATAGGGGCTTCGAAGCTGATTAGTGACGGCCAAATGCCAGGGTGCTTGATTCTCGATAACGGCTCTCGCTAATAACCCACCTCCATCTGGCCGAACGAGCCGACCGGTTCGTTCAATTGCGTCCATCGGAAGCGGCATACTCGTCCCAATGGCTGGTTCGCGCGCTTGATTCATATGCCCTGAGTTCAGGCGAAGTTCAGTGGCATCCAGACCAAAGCGCATTCCCAATGCGGTCCACGTATCGCCCGGTTGTACTTCGAGAATTTGCCCGGCGGGAGTTGTTTGAGCCGAGAGAGGCTTTGCTAGCAAAAATGCCAGTGCACACGCCGCTAAGAGGAGGATGCATAGATTACGCACAATTATTATTTTATCGTTTCAGGCTGTGGATGACGATTACGCAACTCGCAGCCAATATTCCCAAGGCGTTGACACCTATGACGCACCGTGTTATAAATATGCACAATAATGCAGTGCGTCATGTTAGGCGCATTAAACAGTTAATATCAAATTGGGGAGCAAAATAACCATGAGCCTGATGTACCTGAGCCTGGGGTCAAATCTTAATGATCGCTACGCCAATCTTCGCCGGGCGGTGGCGATGTTGCAAGATAAGGTTGCGGTAACAGCGGTTTCACCCGTTTTTGCGACTGAACCTTGGGGGGTACGCGAACAACCACCTTTTCTAAATATTTGCGTCGCGGCTGTCACAACCCTAACCCCGCATGAAGTGCTGCATTTCATCAAATTCATCGAACAGCAAATGGGCCGGAAAACCACAAGCCATTGGGGACCTCGACTAATCGATATAGATATCCTCTTTTATGATTCACTCGTCATCGAAGATGAGGAGCTAACGATTCCTCATCCGCATATTGCCGAACGGGCTTTCGTGTTAGCCCCGCTGGCAACGATTATCCCTAGCTTCAAGCATCCAATTTCACGACTGACTGTCCAGCAGATGCTGGAAAATGTAGGAACTGAAGGGGTTGAGCGTTTATTTGAAATGCCGTTTCCACCCAATGGCTCGAATGTTACGATCCATCGCCCGGAAGCGACACAATAAGCCTGGTAGCAGTGGGGTGCGAGACCATGACTTTTGATTGGGGTCAACGCACCTATATCATGGGAATCATTAACGTCACACCGGACAGTTTTTCCGGAGATGGCTTATTGGTGGGCGATAATATTGCCGCTGCGGTCAGCCAGGCCCGGCAAATGGTCGCGGATGGGGCCGATATCCTGGACCTTGGGGGCGAAAGCACTCGGCCGGGCAGTGTGCCGGTAACACCGGAAAGCGAATTGGCTCGCATTATTCCAGCGATCAGAGCGATCAGGGAAGCACTTCCGGAGGTTACAATCTCGGTTGATACCTATCGGGCGAAGGTTGCCTCAGCCGCATTAGGTGCCGGGGCAAGTTGGATCAACGATATTTGGGGCTTGCGGATGGATGATGCGATGGTCCATCTAGTAGCCGAATGTGGCTGCCCTGTCGTGATAATGCACAACCGGAGTAAGCCTAAAGATGTTGAACAGGAACAACGCCTGGGTGGCCGCTACATTGGCGTTCACTATGACGATCTTATCCCCGATATCCGTGAGGAATTAGCCCGGCAAATTGAAACCGGGTTAGCTGCCGGAATCAAAAATGAACAGATCATCATCGATCCGGGGATAGGATTTGGCAAGACCGTTGACCAGAACCTGGAAATCATCAACCGTTTGAATGAATTCAAAACGATGGGTTTTCCAATTCTGATAGGACCTTCGCGCAAGTCATTCATTGGTTACACATTGGACTTGCCCCCACAAGATCGCGTCGAGGGTACGGCGGCGACTGTGGCCATCGGCATCGAGCGTGGCGCAGATATCATCCGGGTGCATGATGTGCGGGCTATGAAGCGAGTGGCCATGATGACAGATAGTATCGTCCGGCGAGCCGTTTCTGGGCAAACAGCGGCTGTTGAGTCATCAAATTGATCAAGGTTTTCACACGTCTGTGTTATTGGAGGAATTACCATGTTGGATTTTCGTCCTGATGAAGAACAGAAAATGCTAATGGACACCATTGCCCGCTTCGCCAAGGAGCGGATTCGCAAGGTTTACCGGGATGCTGAGGAAGAAGGAAAGACACCCGAGCCGGTTGTTCAGGCAGGGTGGGAGATCGGCCTTCTGCCGACAGCCATTCCTGAAGCTTATGGCGGTCTTGGTGAATATTCCAGTGTGACCGGCGCACTAGCGATGGAAGAATTCGCCTATGGCGACTTGGCAATCGGCCTGGCGATCATGACGCCCAACCTTGTGGCGATCCCGATCATGTTATGTGGAACTGATGCCCAGAAAGCGCAATACTTGCCCATATTCAGCGGTGAGCAACCACCCGATATGACCGGCGCATTGATTGAACCTGTAGTCCAGTTTAATCCCTACCGTCTCAAGACAACGGCGACGCGTGATGGGGATGCCTACATTTTGCAAGGAACTAAAAACTTTGTACCTTTGGCCGATGAAGCAGAAATGATCCTGGTCTATGCCCAGGAAGAGGGACAAACGCAGGCTTTTCTCGTGCCGGTCGATTCTCCGGGATTGACGATTGCCGGACGTGACAAACTGATGGGCATCAAAGCTCTACCAACCAATATGATCACCCTGGCGGATTGCCGTATTCCCGCTGAAAATCGGCTGGGTGGAGATTCGGGCATCGACTTTAGTCTTATCCTGAATCACAGTCGGGTCGCGCTAGGCGCCGCTGCCGTTGGTGTCGCACGCGCTGGATATGAGTACGCCCTGGATTACGCCAAGCAGCGGGTCCAATTTGGCGAACCGATCGCGCATCGCCAGTCAATCGCTTTCATGTTGGCTGATATGGCCACGGAGATCGATGAAGCTCGATTGTTGGTCTGGGAAACAGCCTGGATGTTGGACAAAGGTAAGAACGCGACGGCCGAGGCGACGATCATGAAACAGCAGGTTGACCGGATGGTTGTGCTGGTTTCCGATCGGGCAGTGCAAATTCTCGGTGGTTACGGTTATATTCGGGAATATCCGGTTGAGCTTTGGTTACGAAATGCTCGCGGCTTTGCCAGCTTTGACGGCCTGGCCATTCTTTAACTGGCCGCATTGATTCGCAACAAGAGGAGATATTTTCCATGATAAACTTTGAGATTCCCCCCTTCATCCAGAATCAGCTCCAGTTGATTCGGATGGTTGCCGAACAAGCCATGCGGCCCTATTCGCGGCAACTGGATGAACACGAGCATGAAAGGCCGCAGGCCTTTGTCCAAATGACTTGGCCGTTTACCCAGGAATTGGTCAAGCGTTCCCTCAAACCCCTGATGGAACAACCCAACGGCACAAACGGCAGCAATGGCAGCGCCAAACCGAAACGTGAGGGACCGGATTACGGCATGCTGGCTTTCATCATGATGATCGAACAGCTTAGCTGGGGCGATGCCGGACAGTATCTTTGCTTGCCACACCCGATGCTTGGCGGCGC
>Ga0114939_10002945_pt1 | contig 12208 bp, 12 predicted proteins | sample AshMeaCrysSpring_FD_87196 | JGI IMG/M metagenome (GOLD analysis project Ga0114939, IMG submission 87196) | Groundwater microbial communities from Big Spring, Nevada to study Microbial Dark Matter (Phase II) - Ash Meadows Crystal Spring | ecosystem: Environmental > Aquatic > Deep subsurface >... | reverse complement strand
GCCGCCGCAGTTGATCTCGCAGCACGAGGTCGACAGGTGCACGCGGTTGGGCATCTCCTCGCGGCGGAACTCGTGGATCAGGTCGTCCATCAGCGCCTTGACCGCCCCCGAGGCGTCGGTGCCGGGGATGTCGCAGTGCAGCCAGCCCTGCGTGTGGGCGATCATCGACACCGAGTTGCCGGTGCCGCCGACCGGGAAGCCTGCCGATTCGAGCGCGCTGATCAGCGGCTCGACCTTCTCCCACTTCGACACGCCGATCTCGACGTTGCTGCGGATCGTGAAGCGGACATGGCCCTCGCCGAACCTGTCGATGATGTCGGCGAGCTTGCGGATGGTCCACACGTCCATCTGCCGCTGCGTGCCGGCCTTGACCGTCCACAGCTCGTCGCCGGAATGCGCCACGTGGCGCAGCACGCCCGGCCGCGGGCGGTCGTGGTACTTCCACTTGCCGTGGTTTTTCTTCATCAACGGGTGCAGGAACTGCGTGTGGTCCGGCACGCCGCTTTCGACCGCCCGCCGCGGCGTCTTCGCGGCCGCGGGTTTCACTGGTGCTTCGACTTGCGCCATCGTCATGCCCTCTTTATGCGACCTTCTTCTGCGCCTTCATCCTGGCGACCTCGTCGTCCCAGCCGTCGGTGCGGACGTACGGATTGGTGCGCGGCGCCGCCACCATGTTCGCATCGACCGGCAGCTCCACGCCTTCGAGGAAGTTGACCAGGCCGATCCGTTCGATGGTCTCGCCGATGCGCTCGTGCTCGAGCGCGTTCTCGGCGAAGAAGTCGACGATCCGCTTGCCCAGGTCGACCAGCGCCTCGCGGTCCTCGTCGGTCGCGAGCTTCATGAAGGGCACGATCACCGTGCCCATCAGGTCGCCGATCTTCAGCGTCCGCTTGCCGCCGCACAGGATCGTCGCCCCGGTGTCGTCGCCATGCGCCAGGGCGCCGGTCATCACGTTGATGCAGTGCATGCAGCGGACGCAGTCGCGGTTGTCGATTTCCAGCGCCTGCGCGTCGTTCACCGCCACGCTGGAGATCGAGTCGCCCTTGCGGACGTCCTTGATCTCCTTGATCTGGATCGCCTTGGTCGGGCAGCGCGCGACGACGTCGTTGACGAGCTCGGTCATGCCGTGCTTGGCGAACCACTTCCTGGCCAGCACCTCGTCGGTCTTGATGTTGTCGCGCCAGGTGCCGATCACCGCGAGGTCCGCCCGCTGCACCGAGTTCATGCAGTCGTTCGGGCAGCCGGAGAACTTGAACTTGAACTTGTACGGCAGCGCCGGGCGGTGGATGTCGTCGAGGAAGTTGTTGATCACCGTACGGTGCGCCTTGCCCTCGTCGTAGCACGACTGCTCGCAGCGCGTCGCGCCGACGCACGACATCGACGTGCGCACCGCCGGCCCCGCGCCGCCGAGGTCGAAGCCCAGTTCGTTGATGGCGTCGAAGGCGTCCTGCACCTTGTCGGTCTTCACGCCCTGGAACATGATGTCGCCGCTCTGGCCATGGAAGGCGATCAGGCCCGAGCCGTGCTCCTCCCAGATGTCGCACATCTTGCGCAGCACGTCGGTCGTGTAGTGCATGCCCGGCGGCGGCATCACGCGCAGCGTGTGGAACTCGGCCGCGTCGGGGAACATCGGCTTGCCGTTCTCGTCCTTCAGCTCGGTGAAGCGCGGGATCACGCCGCCGCCGTAGCCGAAGACGCTGACCGTGCCGCCCTTCCAGTAGCCCTTGCGGGTCTTGTACGAAGTCTCCAGCTGGCCGAGCACGTCGACCATGTAGTCCTTGTCCTTGGCCAGGCGCTTAAGCCCGGTCACGAAGCTCGGCCACGGTCCGCTTTCCAGCTCGTCGAGCATCGGCGTTTCGTGCATCGGCTTTGCCATCTGTTTCCGCCTCCTGGTGGTCGTCGTCCGGAACCGGGCCGTGGGGCCCGGGCACGCAGACCCCTGCGCGGGACGAGGTCCGATTGCTGGCGGGCATGCTACGGGGGGCATCCTGCGCCAGCCATCACCCTCGATGATTACCGACATAACCCAAAGGGAGGGGGTTTGCCGCCGGCCCGAACAATGGCCGGTAGCATCGGTGAGCCCTGTCACTGCGCTGCGCCTTGCAGGAGCGTGCGCGGTCCCAGTAACCACGCCCTGGTCTCCGCCTTCATGGACGACAAACTCACCGTCACCGCCGTGGCCCGACTGCGCGCGCCGATCGGCGGCCAGGAGATCGAACTGCAGCAGCTCGACTACGTGCACGGCGGGCTGAGCCTGCTGCGCGTTCGCATCCGCGAGGGCAAGCGCTTCACGGTGTTCGACATCGATGCGGCCACGGCGGCCGAGTGGGGCCGGCAGATGCAGGACTGGGCGCGCGAGCATCCGGCGGCGCCGGGTGCGCACGGATGAGCGCCGTGCGCCGCTGCCAACCGATACCCCCGGCGGGTTTCCGGGCGACCCGGCGATGACACGCTGGCTGGACTGCGCCTTCGCCGTCGGCGGCAGCAGCGTCGCGCGCGACTATCCGGCGGCGCTGTACGAGGCGCTGCGGCTCGCCGCGCCGTGGCTGGACGACGAGCCGCTCGCGGGCGTGCATCCGCTCAAGGGCCTGACGCCCTCTGCCGGCGTGCTGCTCGTCGGTGGCCGCAGCCGCCTGCTGCTGCGGGTTCCGCAGGCGCGGCTCGAGGAATGCGAGCGGCTCCAGGGCCACCGCCTCGACCTGCCGGCGCCGCTGCAGCTCGGGCAGTCCAGCCGGCGCGAACTGCTGGCGCATCCCGTGCTGCACGCCAGGCTCGTGGTCACTGGCGCCGAAGACGAAGGCGGGTTCGTCGCCGACGTCGGCCGCGGCATCGCCGAGCTCGGTCTGGACTGCGAGGTCATCGTCGGCCGCCATGGCGAACTCGCCGTCGGCGAACAGGTGCTGGGCGGGTTCAGCCTGATGCTGCACGGGCTCTCGCCCGAGGACTCGTTGACCGCGCAGACGCATGGGCTCGGTCGGCACCGCAAGCTGGGCTGCGGCGTGTTCGTGCCGCACAAGTCGGTCGCCGCGGTGGCGCTGTGACCGGGCCGCAGCCGACCGGGGAGCCCAGATGAGCGCGAGCCCGCTGCGTCTGGACATGACCGGGCTGGCCTGCCCGCTGCCGCTGCTCGGTGCCAAGAAGATGCTCGACGACCTTCCCGACGGACAGTCGCTGGTGTTGATCTCCGACTGCCCCGGCACCGGCGATGACCTGCGGGCCTGGGCCGCGGAGACCGGGCATGACATCGTGCACACCGAGCCGTTGAACGGGCGCCGCTTCGCCTACACGATCCGACGCCGGCCGACGCAGGCACCCAGCCACGGCAGCCTCGTGCTCGACCTGCGCGGCCTGACCTGCCCCGGCCCGATCGTCGAGGCGCGCCGGCTGCTGCGCGGCATGCGGTCGGGCGAGGTGCTGGTGCTGATCACCAATTGTCCCGGCGCGCCGGACGACATCGCGGCGTGGACCGCCGACAGCTCGGTGCGGCTGCACGACCGATTCGAAACGGCGCCGGGCGTCTACGAGTTCTACCTGAGCGCGCCGAGCGCAGAGTGAAACCCGAGAGGAGACCGATGAACTACGAAGTCAACGGCATGACCCTGGAGGCGGACGAAGAGGGGTACCTGCTGGAGCCGAACTACACCGACGAAGCGAGCGCGGCCATCGCCCAGGCCGAGGGCATCGCGCTGACCGACGATCACCGCGCCGTCATCGACTATCTGCGCGACCAGTATCGCGAGCACGGCCAGACGCCCAACTACCGCAACATGCTGAAGGACCTCGCCGAAGTCCTGCCCCACCACGACAGCAAGACCCTGTACGACCTGTTTCCCGGCGGCCCGGCCAAGCAGGGCGTGCGCGTGGCGGGATTGCCGAAGCCGTTCGGCAAGGGCGGGTACTGAGCGCCGTGAGCACGCCGCTGCGGCGGACCAAGAGCCGCTTCTTCAACAAGGACAAGGCGCGCGAACCGGCCACACTGGCCAGCGTCGCGGCCTTCACCGCGTGGCGGCTTGGCCTGGCGACGATCAAGCAGATGCGCAGCGCGCAGTTCGAGATCGAGGCCAGCCCGCAGTACTTCGAGGTGCTGCGCGAGTACCTGGTGTTCCTGGTCCAGGTCGCCGACCGGCTGGCCCTGGCACGACTGTCGCTGCCCGAGCGGCGTCAGTTCACCGTGGCCATGGTCAAGCGGCTTGCCGAGCTGGTGGCCGAGAACCAGTCGCGCCTGCTCGGCGAGGAAGACGAACCGATCCGGCGCGGCTTCATCGACCTGTTCAACCAGCGCGCCGACGACTACGCGACGCTCGACTTCGGCGAGGAGGAAGGCCAGGACGTGGCCTTCATGCGGCTGGCCAGCGTCGCGCTGACGGCGTCGGTGGCGCCGCAGGACCGCGCCTGGGTGGCCGACCAGGTGATGAGCTTCGAGGCGCCGGCGGCAGTGAAGGCGCTGCGCAAGGTGCTCGACAACCTCGTCGGCACGGCCGGCGCGATCGTCGCGCCGGCGGACGAGGACACCGTCGACGGTCCGCTGCCGGAGATGCCCGGCGTCGAAGCGCCGGTCGACGATCCGATTCCGCCCGAGTAGCCGTGAGCGCCGGCGATCCTTTCGATCTCGACGACGACGCCGCCTATCGCCGCTGGCGCGAGCGCAAGCTCGCCACCGTCGCGCGCTCGCCGGCGGAGCTGCTGGTCGAAGTCGCCGACCCGCTGAATCTGACCGCCGCCGAGCGCGACGCTCTGCTCGACCGCTGTGCGCGCACCAACATGGCGGTTTACGTCTCGGCGCCGCGCGACGAGGCTGACAGCGAAATCCCCCGCCGCATCGGCGCCCAGCTCGGCCTGCGCACGCTCGACGTCAACTACCTCGCCGACGAAGACGGCATCACGCCGCTGGCGGTCGCCGAGTCCGGCGCTCGCACCGCGTACATCCCCTACACCAACCGGCCGATCCGCTGGCACACCGACGGCTACTACAACCCGCCGCAGCGGCAGATCCGGGCGATGATCCTGCACTGCGTGCAGCGGGCCGGGTCCGGCGGCGAGAACCGCCTGCTCGACCACGAGCTGGCCTACATCGCGCTGCGCGATGCCGACCCGGCGCACATCCGCGCCCTGATGCAGGCCGATGCGATGACGATCCCTTCACGCTCCGAGGAAGGCGAGGTCGCGCGCGGCGACCAGGCCGGACCGGTGTTCTCGGTCGACGCCGACGGCCGGCTGCACATGCGCTACACGGCGCGCACGCGCAGCATCGCCTGGAAAGACGACTCCGCCGTGCGCGCGGCGACCGAGGCGCTGCAGCGCCTCCTCGAATCGGACCCGCAGGTGCTGACGCTGCGGCAGGAACCGGGAATGGGCATCGTCTGCAACAACGTGCTGCACGACCGCGCCGCGTTCACCGATTCGCCGCAGCGGCGGCGGCTGGTGCTGCGGGCCCGGTACTACGAGCGGATCGTGGCGCCGACCTCGACGACGGCGTCGGCCTGACGGCCGCGGCCACCGGCCCCCGTGCGCGGATCTGCGCCCGCTCGGGGGCCGGTCCAGTCGACATCCGCGGCAGCGGCCGTCGGCGCCGGGCCGAGCAACGGGTCGTCGTCATCCCGCAGCGGATCGACCACCCGCCGGCACTGCAGCGCCGAACGCGGAGGCGACATCGGTCGACCGGTGGCGAAGGATTGCCCGCCGCATCGGTCGGCCATGGTGGCTTCGAGCCGGGATACGACACGCGGCCGGCGGGCCCGGCCGGACCGGTCCGCCGATCGCGGCCAGCGTCGCGCCGCGGCCCGCACTACCACTGACCGAAGAACACGCCCGCCTTCTTGTAGGCACCGGTGCCGCGCTCGACCGACGCGTCGGTCACCGTGCTGCGGTGGCGCCGACGGGCGAGGAAGTCGAGCAGCCGCTCGCGCAGCCCGGCGCGCACCGTCGCCGTCGAAGCGTCACGCCCGAGGTCATTGAACTCCTGCGGGTCGGCGTCGAGGTCGAACAGCTGCTCCGGCTCGTCGAGCCAGTACACGTAGCGCCAGCGCGAGGTGCGCAGGCTGAAGGCACGGCACTGGTGCACGTGCTTGCCGAGCGTCAGGCGGGCGATCCGGTAGCTGTAGTCGAGCTCGCTGTAGGTGAAGTCGCGCCAGCCGCCGAGGTCATGCCCGTGCAGCAGAGGCAGCAGGCTCGTGCCTTCGAGGCGGTGGCCGGGCGCGGCAACGCCGAGCGCCTCGAGCACCGTCGGCACGATGTCCACCGATTCGACGAAGCGCGACTCGACCCGGCCGCGCGTCGGCTCCGCCTCGCGGCGCGGATCGACGATCACCAGCGGCACCTTCTGCACGGCGTCGTAGAACAGCTCCTTCTCGCCCAGCCAGTGGTCGCCGAGGAAGTCGCCGTGGTCGGAGGCGAAGATGATCAGCGTGTCGTCGAGCTGGCCGCTGGCCGCCATGTGGTCGAACAGGCGGCCGAGGTGATGGTCGAGCTGCGCGATCAGGCCCTGGTAGGCGGGCCGCACCAGGCGGATGCAGTCGTCGCGCTGGAAGCTCACGCACTCTTCCTGCTGCCGGTAGGCGGCGAGCACCGGATGCGCGTTGCGCAGTTCCTCGTCGCTGCGCACGACCGGCAGGCACTGGTCGGCCGAGTACCTGGCGTGGTACGGCGCCGGCACCATGTACGGCCAGTGCGGCTTCACGTAGCTCAGGTGCAGCACCCACGGCCGGCTGCCCATCCGGCGCAGGTAGCCGATCGCCTCGTCGGTCATGAAGGCGGTTTCCGAGTGCTCCTCGCGCACGCGCGCCGGCAGGTGCACGTTGCGCATGTGCCAGCCGCTGACCACGCGACCGTCGGCATCGACGGCGGAGATGACGTGCCCGGTCCAGGGATCGTCGCCGTCGTAGCCGTGCGCGCGCAGGAACGCCGGATAGACGGACTCCTCGCCGGGCCGATGATGGCCGTCGTAGCGCTCGATCTCCTCGAAGCCGCCGCGTTCGAGCAGCGTGGCCAGCTCGCTGCCGCCTTCGAGCTGCAGGCGCTGCAGGCCGTCACGGTCCGGCACCACGTGCGTCTTGCCGGCCAGCGCCAGCGACCGCCCGGCCCCGCGCAGCATCTCGCCCAGCGTGACCTCGCCCACCGACAGCGGCACGCGGTTCCAGGTGGCGCCATGGGTGATCGGATAGCGGCCGGTGTAGAAGCTCATCCGGCTCGGCCCGCACACGCCGCTGTTGACGAAGGCGTTGTCGAAGCGCAGCCCGCGCCGCGCCAGCGCGTCGATGTTCGGCGTCTTCAGGTACGGGTGGCCGCTGCAGCCGAGGTGGTCCCAGCGCAGCTGGTCGGCCATGATGAACAGGACATTGCGGACCCCCGGACTCACTGCCCGAACTCGCGCTCGTGCAGGAACGCCGCGTGCTTCGGCGCCCGCTTGGTGCGGCTCCACTCCTCGAGCATCTCCCACTTGACCGCGTCGAGCCGCTTCAGCGTTGCCGCCTCGTCCGGGTCCGGGCAGGCCAGCTCGATGCGGTGGCCGCTCGGATCGAAGAAATAGATCGAGTGGAAGGCGCCATGGTCGGTCACGCCGAGCACCTCGACCCCGTGCGCCTCCAGGTGCGCGCGATATTCGAGCAGCGTGGCGCGGTCCTTGACCTTGAAGGCGATGTGCTGCACCCAGGCCGGCGTGTTCGGGTCGCGGCCCATTTCCGGCTTGGTCGGCAGCTCGAAGAAGGCCAGCACGTTGCCGCCGCCGGCATCGAGAAAGACGTGCATGTACGGGTCGGGCTCCTTCGTCGACGGCACCCGGTCCTCGGCGATGGCGAGCACGAAGTCCATCTTCAGCATCTTCTGGTACCAGAGCACGGTCTCCCTGGCGTCCTTGCAGCGGTAGGCAACGTGGTGGATGCGGTCGATGGCCAGGGTCATGGCAGGTCTCCGGTGGGTGTCAGGCTTCGGCCTTGATCGCGCCTCGGCGAAGCTGGTCGCGCTCCATGCTCTCGAACAGCGCCTTGAAGTTGCCCTCGCCGAAGCCTTCGTCGTTCTTGCGCTGGATGAACTCGAAGAACACCGGCCCGAGCAGCGTCTGGCTGAAGATCTGCAGCAGCAGGCGCTTCTCGCCGCCGGCGGTGCTGCCGTCGACGAGGATGCCACGGGCCTGCAGTTCGCGCACCGGCTCGCCATGGCCGGGCAGGCGCTCCTCGAGCATCTCGTAGTACACCTCGTTGGGCGCGCTCATCAGCGGGATGCCGGCCATCTGCAGCGCGTCGACACTGGCCGGCAGGTCGTCGGTCAGCAGCGCCACGTGCTGGATGCCCTCGCCGTTGAACTGCATCAGGAACTCCTCGATCTGCCCGCTACCGGCACGGCCCGCCTCCTCGTTCAGCGGGATGCGGATCAGGCCGTCGGGCGCCGTCATCGCCCGGCTGGTCAGCCCCGTGTACTCGCCCTTGATGTCGAAGTAGCGGATCTCGCGGAAGTTGAAGATGCGCTCGTAGAACGCGCCCCAGTACGCCATCCGCCCGCGGTAGACGTTGTGCGTCAGGTGGTCGATCCTGCGGAAACCGTGGCCGCGCGGACGGCGATCGACGCCCTCGATGAACGCGAAGTCGATGTCGTAGATGCTGCGGCCGTCCTCGAAGCGGTCGATCAGGTACAGCGGCGCGCCGCCGATGCCCTTGATCGCCGGCAGCCGCAGTTCCATCGGCCCGGTGGGAATGTCGATCGGCTGCGCGCCGAGCTCGAGCGCCCGCGCGTAGGCCCGGTGCGAGTCACGCACCCGGAACGCCAGCCCGCACGCGCTTGGCCCGTGCTCGGCGGCGAAGTACGCAGCCTGGCTCTTCGGCTCGCGGTTGACGATGAAGTTGATCTCGCCCTGCCGGTACAGCAGCACGTCCTTGCTGCGGTGGCGCGCGACGAGCGTGAAGCCCATCTTCTCGAACAGCGGCTCGAGCACGCCGGCCCGCGGCGAGGCGAACTCGACGAACTCGAAGCCCATCAGGCCCATCGGGTTGTCGAACAGATCCTGGGTCATTTCGCTGGCTCCGTGGCTGGCCGCGCCGCCGGCCCCGCGGCCCGGGTGCGACCGGCGCGTCCGGCGAAGGGTAAATCGCCGGCGCCTTGCCAGCCACTGGGCCGGCAAGGCCTGCCGGGGACGCCGCGCGGCGCAGGCGCCTGCAGCGCTGCCCTCCGGCACACCCGCTGCCCCAAGGCCTCCGTTGGTAGTCGACGATCTCGACGCCTCCGGCGCACCCGTCGGCGACGCGGACCCGCGCGCGCCACCGATCGTTGATGCGGGCGCGCGGGCAGTCGCAGACAAGGTCGCGCGTCGTCCTTCGGCCCTTGATCAAGCGGGCGCCGGTCGGGCCAATCCGGCAAGCGCCCGCATCAGCTTGCGGCGCTCCGCGACGGTCTCGCGCGTGCCCGGCAGCACGTGCTTCAGGTGCGGCCGGCGGTCGAGCCAGAACTCCCCGCTGACCTGGCCGGCCTCGGTGGCGGCCGCCAGCCAGACGATGGTGTCCGCGCCCTCCTCCGGCGTACGCAGCACCTTCTCGGTCAGGCGATGAAACGCGGGCAATGCCGAAACCACGCCCGGCGTATCGACCCAGCCCGGGTGCATCGCATTGACGACGATGCCATCCTTCGCCCAGCGCCGCGCCCATTCCTCGGTGACGATCAGCAGTCCACGCTTGGCGCGCGCATACGCCACCGCGCCGGAGTAGCCGCCTTTCTCGCTCTGCAAATCCTCGACGTCGATCTTCTGCGTGTACATGCCGCCGGAGAGCACGTTGACCACGCGTGCGACGCCGCGCGTGGCGGCTGACTGCTTCAGCAGGGGCCGCAGGCCCTCCGTGAGCACGTACGGGCCGGCGAGCAGCAGCGCGAAGCTCTTCTCCAGCCCCTCGGCCGTCAGCTCGCGCGGATTGATCAGCGCTCCGGCGTTGTTGACCAGCACGCCGATCGGCCGCCCCTTCTCCAGCAGCCGCGCCACCAGCCGGCGGACGTCCTCGAGCAGGCTCAGGTCGGCAATCTCGACGTGGACCCTGGGGTTGCCGAAACGCCGCTTCAGGTCCTGCGCCACGCCTTTCGCTTTCGCGCGGTCACGCCCGACCAGCGTGAGCTCCGCCCCGCGGGCGGCCAGCGTCGCCGCCGTCGCGAGGCCGAGGCCGGAGGTCGCTCCGGTGATCACGACATGGCGGTCCCCCAGGTAAGCGGACACCGGGTTCCAGTGCCTTCGCGCGGCGCGGTAGCCGAAGCGGGTGAAGCACACCATGCCGGGCACGACCAGGCGGTCGGCGAGCGCCGTCCAGGCGTCCGCGGCAGGCGGCTCGAAGCGGTCCTCCAGGGCGCGACGCATCCCCGCCATGGCGCTCCTGCCGACCCGGTCCATCAAGCCAGGGAATGTCTTCAGGAGGCGCGCCAGCGGCGCGACGAAGCTGAAGGTCGCGACGTAGCGGACCCGCGTGCCGGCGGCGGTTCGGGTGAAGAAGATCTCCTCGCGCGCGGTGAACGGGCTCGAATCGACCGTCATGAGTAGGTGCCGTTCCCGCTCCCACGCGATGACCGTGTAGCGCAGCGAGAAGCCGGCCTTCATGTCGATGCGGAACTGGCTGCCGACGCCGAGCGGGCCCTCGGTCAGGCGCAGGCCGCGCGCCACGGCCGGGTCCCACTCCTCGATGCGGGAGAACTCCGAGATGTACGCGAACACCTCGTGCAGGGGACGCTCGACGGTGATGGTCTCGTCGAGGCGGATCGTGTCTGTCATGGTCGCTGTGTCACCGTGGGTCGACCTGTCCGGCAGGCGCCGGACCGATCCTTCTCGCAGGCCAACGGCTCGGCCGACCTGCCGAGATCGATGCGCGTCCCGCGCTCGATCGCGGTCGGTCGGCGAAGGATCACCGCGCCACGATGCATACCGGGGTGTGCCCGCTGACGCTCATGCAGCCACTGGCGCGCGCCGGTTCCCGTCACTTGACCAACGGCCGCACCGAGGTGAAGCCACCGTCGACGGCAAGCACCTGGCCGGTGATCCGAGCGGCTGCGTCCGACAGCAGCCAGGCCATCACCTCGGCCACCTGGGCCGACGTCTGGACGCCGCCCAACGGGTATTGCCGGCCCGCGGCCTCGCGCATCGCCTCGACGCGCAGCATGCCCGCCGTCATCGGCGTCTCGGTCATTCCGGGCGCCACGGCGTTGATGCGCAGGCCCAGCGGTGCGTAGGTTGCCGCGGCACTGCGGGCGAGGGCCTCGATGCCGCCCTTGGCGGCGGCGATGGCCTCGTGGTTGGCCACACCGATGCGTGCGACCACGCTGGACGCCAGCACAGCAGCGCCCGGCTGAGCGGTCGCCCGCAGGCCCTCGACCCACGCTTGCAGCACGAACAGCGCGCTGTCGAGGTTGACGCGCAGCACCTCGCGGATCTGCGCGGCGCTGGTGCGGTGCAAGGGCGCGATCAGCGTGCTGCCCACGCAGTGCGCCAGCAGCGACGGCGGGTTGCCGAGCTGGTCGCGGCAGGCCGCCATCGCCGCCGCGGCGCCTTCGCCGGTGGTGGTGTCTTCAGCGATGTGGGCGTCGGCGGGCACGTCGGCCAACGCCTTGCTGTCTCGCCCCACGGCCGCCACGCGGTGACCGCTTGAACGCAGGCGGGCCACCAGCTCGCGGCCGATGCCGCCGCGGGCACCGGTCACGAGGGCGATGCGCTGGGAGGAAAGGGGTGTGCTCACGGGCGGACCTCGCTGGAAGGGGACTGCACAGACGCGGCGGCCACAGGATCGGCCGGTGGCCCGGCCGCGCCGCGCGCCGACAGCGCAGCCAGGCCGGGCAGGTCGTTGAGCCGTCGCATGCCGCGCGTGCTGCGGCTCCACCAGGTGGAGAACGATTCGCAGACGCGGTCCACCGCCGGAAACAGGTGCGGCGACTCGCGCTGCTCGACGAACGGCGGCAGCAGCGGGCCGACATGCCTGTCGGCCGTCGTCTGCACCGTGCGCGCCGACGCCAGCGCCTGCAGCAGCTGCTGGCGGCTGCCTTGCCACTGCAGCTCGGCCAGGGCCGACAGGCGCGCACCGACGAAGGCCCAGCGCGCCGCGCTCCAGGGCCAGGCGGCGTGATGCTCGGTCGGCCACCAGCCCACGCGCAGACACCCGGCGGGAAGGTCGGCCGGCGGCTCGCCCAGCGCCCAGGGATGGATCAGCCAGACGTCGCGGCCGGCGACATCGGCAGCCTGCGCAGTGCCGGCCCGCTG
>Ga0114939_10002944_pt1 | contig 12214 bp, 10 predicted proteins | sample AshMeaCrysSpring_FD_87196 | JGI IMG/M metagenome (GOLD analysis project Ga0114939, IMG submission 87196) | Groundwater microbial communities from Big Spring, Nevada to study Microbial Dark Matter (Phase II) - Ash Meadows Crystal Spring | ecosystem: Environmental > Aquatic > Deep subsurface >... | reverse complement strand
GGCGCAGGGAAATAGTAGGATACCAGACCAACCTACAAATACGAAGCGATCGCGCTTCAGCCAGTCGTCTAAGACGTCAAACCACCCTCTGGTACTGGGGGCACGTCCTACTGCGATGGTCATTGCAGCAAATCTCCAAATGTTTATTAGTGCAAGTATTGAATCTTTTGCCTGTAGACTTGTATTTTACAACAGCCCATAGACAGGTATGTACACAGGATGTCAACCTTGTTTACGATTCTTTACTATCTTTCATCATGTTAAAAGCAAATCTCTAATTTTTCCAGCGAATTTTTAAAGAAACTTAATTTTTTAATCATTAGTCATTATTCATTAGTTCCCCATGCCCAATGCCCCATGCCCCATGCTAGGTGTCCTATGCCCGATTCCACATTCCCAATGCCCCATTCCCCATTCCCCATTCCCCATGTCCTAAAATGAACCTAGAGTTAAATTTTTTAACGCTTCATGTACACTATCAACTTGACTATCAAGAACACTCCCTTCCCAGTATCGGTAGAGCGTAAGACAGAAGAGGACGCTGAAGCCTTGTACCAGCAAATTTTGGCAGCAATGCGTACTGGAGACCCTGACATCTTAGAACTGACCAGCGAAGGCAAGGTTGAAAAAAAAATGGCTGTGCGTGCTAGTGAAATCTCTGGAGTCCAACTTTCGCAGAAAGATGGTGCAGCCTCGACTGGTAGACCTCCGGGTTTCTTCGCCTTGACTGAGTAACTCTACTGATTGGTATAAAAATGACAGATTTGGGCATCCAGGTAAGGGATTTGAATTTTAGCTGGTCTAACGGAGCTTCGGTCTTAAAGTCCTGCTCCTTAGAAGTACCTAGGGGTGAATTTTGGATGCTCTTAGGTACAAATGGTAGCGGCAAATCAACATTACTCCGACTACTGGCTGGGCTTTTGGCTCCCCAGTCGGGGGAAATTAGGATTTTGCATCCTGTTGGCTTTGTCTTCCAAAATCCCGATCATCAACTGGTAATGCCCACTGTTGGAGCCGATGTGGCTTTTGGGCTGGTGGAGGAAAAACTGCCACCAGCCACAGTTAAAAGTCGGGTCGAAGAGGCGCTCTCATCGGTGAATTTGTTGGCGCTACAACGCCGTCCTATTTATGCTCTCAGTGGGGGACAAAAACAGCGAGTAGCAATCGCTGGTGCGATCGCTCGTCGTTGCGAAGTGTTACTTTTAGATGAACCCACTGCCTTACTCGATCCAGATAGCCAATTGGACTTAGTAGCCCAAGTCCGCCGTTTAGTCAAAAGTCGCGGAATTACAGCTTTGTGGGTAACTCATCGTTTAGACGAGTTGAATTACTGCGACGGTGCTTTCTTGTTGGAGAGCGGTTCTGTTGTGGATAAAGGTGAGGCACAACGTCTTAAACAACGGATGATGCAAGCCAAGGATGTCGGGTCTTAGTACCAAAAATTTCAGCGTTTAACAATCTCATAAAAGTAGTCATTGTTCATAGGTCATTAGTCTTAAGTTCTCAATGCCCTATACCCAATGACTATTTATTTTGATTTATTTTTATATTTATATATTGTAACACATAGTTACAAAGACTACTTGCATTACTATAAACTCATGCATCAATTTTGTTAACTTTAGAAACTTGTGATTCAGAACCATGTCCCGTGTTTCAGCCCCAGCCGTTCTGCTTGTGGACGGCTACAATATGATAGGCGCTTGGCCTTACTTGAAGAGAACCCGTGATACTGCTGGATTAGAGGCATCTCGCGCTTTACTGATAGAAGCTCTGACGAATTATAGTGCCTTTCAAGGATTTGCTACCCAGGTTGTATTTGACGCTCACTATCAAAACTGCTGTAGCAATCAAGAAACCGTTACGGAAAATTTATTAGTTCATTACACCGATTTCGGGCAGACAGCAGACACTTATATAGAAAAGCTCTGTGCATCGTTGCGCCAGCAATTAGCCCAAAACTTAATCTATCGCTTTATTGTTGCTACATCCGACCGGGCACAGCAGCTGATGGTCCAAGGTTATGGTGCAGAGTGGATGTCGGCTCACCAATTATATTACGACGTGGAAGCTAGCTCTTTTCGAGCCAGGCAAAAGCATAAACAGGGTAAACAATCGGCAGGGAGGTTCCTTGCCAATGCCATTGATGCTAAAGCACGCCAGCGGCTATCAGAGTTGCGGATGGGAGTGAAAAAATCATAACTCATAACCCTAGTACTTGTCGCAGCGCAGTAAATTTGGCTAGGAAACACCTGCTTTTTTGACATTCGAGGCATCTTAAAAAAAAATCGCAAAAATTTTTGCCAAAGTACTTGCCAAACCCTGCCCTTTAGCTTTAATATTATTAATTGTGCGCGGCATTCCTCAGTAGCTCAGCGGTAGAGCGATCGGCTGTTAACCGATTGGTCGCAGGTTCGAATCCTGCCTGGGGAGTTTAAAAATCTGAAAAAATCATGCTAAAAAATACCAGGCTCACTAGCACAGCCGCTAACTGGTCAAAGTTTTGGTTACTGGAGCCAGATGTGACGTTTCTCAATCACGGCTCGTTTGGTGCTTGTCCTCTGGCAGTTCTGGAAGTCCAAGCACAGTTGCGAAACCAGTTAGAGAGGCAACCACTACGTTTTGTGATGCGCGAATGGGAAGCTTTGCTAGACAATGCCAGAAATAAGTTGGCGGCGTTTGTGGGTGCAAATTCTCAGGACTTGGTATTTGTTCCCAATGCCACCACGGGTGTAAATGCAGTTTTGCGTTCTTTACAGTTTAATCCAGAAGACGAATTACTGACAACTAACCACGAGTATAACGCTTGCCGCAATGCCTTGAATTTCATTGCTAGTCGCACAGGAGCGCAGGTAATAGTGGCGAAGATTCCTTTCCCGATTCAGTCACCACAACAGGTAGTCGAAGCGGTGCTAGATAAAGTGTCGTCGAGAACGCGACTAGCTCTACTGGATCATGTTACTAGTCAGACGGGGTTGATTTTTCCCCTCCAGCAGTTAGTGGAGAAGTTGCGTGAATGTGGTGTCGATACACTCATAGATGGTGCCCATGCGCCAGGAATGATACCGTTAAATTTACAAGCAATTGGTGCGACTTACTATACAGGGAATTGCCACAAATGGTTGTGCGCTCCCAAGGGTGCAGCATTTTTGTATGTCCGTCGGGAAAAGCAATCAGAAATTCGTCCCCTGACCATTAGTCACGGTGCAAACTCTAATAGAACCGATAGGTCACGATTTCAGCTAGAGTTTGACTGGACAGGTACCGACGACCCCACTGCTTGGATGTGTGTACCACAAGCGATCGCGTTTATGGAGAGGCTGCTACCAGGTGGCTGGAATGAGTTGATGGCAACAAATAACTCCCTAGTATTGCAGGCTAGACATTTACTTTGTGAAGCCTTGGGTGTGCAACCACCCTGTCCGGATGAGATGATTGGTTCTATGGCAGTAATACCTATGCCAGAGGAGCTAGAAAACAAAAATTTCCTGGCTTTACATGATGAATTATTGGATAGGTTTAGCATTGAGGTGCCGTTTATTCCCTGGGAGGAAAAGCCGAAGTTACTGATGCGGGTTTCGGCGCAGATTTATAATACATTGGAGCAGTATGAATATTTGGCGAGGGTGCTAGGAAAGTTGAGTAAGAATTAATTACCGAGCGGTTGGGATTAAGCGCCCCTACAGACTCAGAACTACTTAATTGTATCACTTTGTTGTTCGCACCACTGCAAAACCCGATTCCAAGCCCACCAAGGGTCTGGGTCTCCTGCTTGCTGCTGGGAAACTTTGCTGCTGATATAGCCAACATGACCACCATGCGGCGTTAGTATTAAGTCAATAGCCCGGTTATTGGCGGCTGCAGCTTGCAAATCCGGGATAATTGTCGGGTCAAATAAGGGGTCATCAGCAGCATAGATAATCAGCGTCGGTTTTTCCAGACAGGGGAGGATATGTAACCCACTGCTAGCTTCATAATAGGCTTCAACGGAGGGAAAACCCAAGGGTCCGATTACCAGTTCGTGGTCAAAACCCCAGATGCTATTAGCTCGTTCCACTGCTGCTAGGTCAATATCCTGGGGATGGAGTTTATGGAGAGTAAGTGCTAGTTTTTTCAATTCTTTGGCGATCGCTTGTTCTAAATATTTACCCAAGGGGTGGTTAACTAAATAACTGAGCGATCGCACTGAATCCAAACTCGGACAAATTACTGCTGTCCCAGCTATTTCTGTGCTGTGTAACCCTAAATTTTTCTCCTGCTTAGTTATGCTTTGGGCTGCTTTTCCTGCCCACAGGGCTAATTGTCCCCCCAAAGAAAACCCCATAAACCAAAATTTCGCGGGACATCCCATAGCTTTTGCTTTTGCGGCTATGTGGACAAAATCTTCACCTTCGTATAAACCATCAGAAGTTAACGTTGGGGATAACTCTGCTGTCCTACCGTGTGCCCGCCAATCAAATAACACTACAGCATAGCCTTGAGCGTAGGCTTTTCGCCCCAGTAATTTTAGAAACCATTGGTTATTTAAATCACCTGTGATACCATAAGTTGCAATTATCGTACTGTGAGCATTTTCAGGAATTGCTAGTTTGCCATAAATTGGCACATCTTGCGCCCCCGAAAAAATTATCTCTTGATAAGCTGGTTCTGTGAGCGTAGTAGTGCTTTGCCAGTATGAGCTTGCTTGCAGTGCTGTATCGACAGTCATTGCTAGACCATTGTGCAAAAACCAAGGAGGAGTGTAAGCTGGATAATTCATGAACGGACGCATTTATTACATTTTAGTTAAAAAACTTAATTTAACATTGAATTCACAATCCTTTAATTTTGACGTTTAGATAATATTTACAATCCTTCTTATAATCGGTACAGCAATCTTTGTATTTCCCAAGGATTCTTATAAATCGTTAATATCTAGTAAAACTTTTTTAAAATGCCTAGGATACTGGTAATCGACGACGACCCCGCAATTTCTGAACTTGTAGCCGTTAATCTAGAGATGGCTGGTTACGATGTCAGCCAAGCAGAAGATGGTATCAAAGGTCAAGCGCTAGCACTCCAGTTGCAGCCAGACTTAATAATGCTTGACCTGATGCTACCTAGAGTAGATGGATTTACCGTTTGCCAACGCTTGCGGAGAGATGAACGCACGGCAGAAATTCCCGTATTGATGCTGACAGCTTTAAGTCAAACCCAGGACAAGGTAGAAGGCTTTAATGCAGGGGCTGATGACTACCTTACCAAACCGTTTGAAGTTGAGGAAATGCTTGCGAGGGTACGAGCGTTGCTACGACGTACTGACCGCATTCCTCAAGCAGCAAAGCACAGCGAGATTCTCAACTATGGACCGCTGACCCTGGTTCCAGAAAGGTTTGAAGCCATTTGGTTCCGACAAACAGTGAAACTAACGCACCTAGAATTTGAACTGCTACACTGCTTGCTACAAAGACACGGACAGACGGTTTCCCCAAGTGAAATCCTCAAAGAAGTCTGGGGTTACGACCCGGATGATGATATTGAAACTATTCGGGTGCATATCCGTCATCTGCGAACCAAGCTAGAGCCAGATCCACGTCATCCCCGCTATATCAAAACTGTATATGGGGCTGGTTACTGTTTGGAGTTACCTAACACCAGTCCTGCTACCGAGGAAGGTTCCGCAGCAGCAGCAAGTGAATAAATCTCTGGCATAAAGATTTTGGGGTTGTCAAAAAAACTAATAGACCCCTGGGATTCATTAAAATTCTATACCCTTCTCCGACGGCAGTTAAGTATTTAATTTTGCGGTCGGGAGTGAAAGAAGCTTAATGATTCCAAGAGGTCTAATAAAAAAAACAGGCAAAAAAAGGCACTCTCTATTGGTAAAAGAGGGTGCCATTGTTGTCTGCTGGATTCACGGAGGAAAAACTTACTTGTTTGCCGGGGAAGACTTTTTACGAAGTATCACATAACCACCTAGCAAGGATATACCAGCTAGGGTACCTGGTTCTGGCACTTTTTCTGGTGGGTTCCCGGGGTCTGACGGTTTTACTTGACTAATTTTGCCATATAGGGCTGCTGTAGTTTGCGCTCCCTCCAAAACGCGAAATTCTTTGAGGTTGGAGCTACCACCATCTTGACTAAAGCCAGTTAACTCTAGAGTGAATTCTTTATCCGCTAAGAAGAAACTTCTTCTACCAGGGTCATCCAAAATAAACACAGAATCAGCGCTTTCCTGTGGTGTTCCCTGATTTGGTCGGCTCACAAGTTGAAAATCAAAACTAAAAGTTTGGTCAGGAATGTTACTAAAGTTGAGGAGAATATTCAAAGGAACAAAATCAACGTTTGTACCTGGTATTACCGAGCCATTAAAGTAAGTTAAATCTCCCACCCGAAACAAAGAATGAGTCTCGGTAACAAAAGATGTATTCCCTGCAAAAAAAAGTTTATTTTGTCCAGTACCAAATGTACTTGGATCTCCCCAAGAAAAGACATTGGTTCCACTACCACTAAATACAGGAGTTGGATTACTTGCTCCTAGAGCCACAGGATCTCCCCAGGTGCCACTGGAGCTACCGCTAAAAATATCAGCTTTAGCGGGGCTAGCAGGAGTAATTGCAGCCAATGCGGTAACAACAATAGTAGATATAGTAGTGGCAAAAATTGTTGGTAATTTCATCCTAGGGGTGACTACTTGATTACAAGGGTTTACTCCTTAAGCGTTCGATTCCACCTTAGTAAAATCACCCAATTAATGCCAAGTCTTTATCCACTTATTCATTCAATCTTCATTTAGGGTTTATCTGCCCTTGATTGAAACTAATTAAATCTTTTTTCTTTAATCAGACTTCATTAAAGCTTTAATTTTACAAGGCGGATTCTATGTTGCTAAAACTGTAAATATTAAATGCGGGTTATAACTGACAATTGCTATGGCGTTGTATTTGCATCTAGAGTAAAAGCAACTCCAAGCCAGCAATCCAGGGAATAAAGCCTAGAGCTTATGAGTATTAGCTCATAAATCGCTGATAATTTTCCCAAATCAAAAATTTGAGGCCGCATCCTTAGCTTATAGGAACTCCGATTTCTAATAATTCCTTATCTGCCATTAGAAATCGATGTACAAATAAACAGATGTATCTCCTAATGTTGGCTACGGATGTTTTAAATACAAACTGAGTATCCCCTCACTCATAAATAAAAAAGCTAGGATATGTTGCTGACAAATATCATAAAATATCAAACAAAGAAAACCAAAGATAAAAAAACTAGGTGATTTTTCCTTAACCTCCCTAAATTAAGTGAAACAAAGGGGAAATATGCCGAATATTTTTTTATCAAAATCAACATCGTTATATGTTTTTTTGCTATGTATAGCTGCAATTTCATAAAAAAAATAAAAAAGGGAGAAAAATATTTTTCTCCCTCTCACTTGTTCTACCAGAGAAGATTTTGATAACCAATTTATGTTGAAAAAGCTGTTTTATGGATTCCTGTAGCCATCGTAGTCTAACCCAACCTGTATGCCAACTCCATGCAGTTGTTGTCTACCAGTTATATGCTGTGCTTGTAGAACAGCAAGTTCTGATTTAGATATGTAAAGATTCCAGCGAGTAGCCATATACAATCCGATGACAAATAAACCAGCTACTGTGATCGGTTCTGGTACGGGAGTAGGGTGAGGTAAGCGGGTAATTCTAGCGTATAAAGATGCTCTAGAAATAGTTTCTTCTGCTGCATTGAACTCTGAGGTGATGCTTATACCTCCATCACTAGAGAAGCCAATTAGCTGGAGGGTGTAGTTGGTATCATTAAATCTCAGAGCCTGATTAGATAACCCATTTGCAGACAAGCGCAGTTTATCACCATCAAGAACAGGATCGCCAGTGTTGTTATCAGTGTTCAGGATATTGAAACTAAAGCTAAAAGCTTGAGTATTGCCTAAAGGATTAGACAAAGATAAAACTACTGTTAAGGGAAAATCTCCGTTAAAAAAATCAGTTGTTCTCCCGTTACGATAACTTAAATTACCAACTACGAATGGATTATTTAAATCAGTATTAAAATCTAAGCCATCATACTGTACGTAGTTATTAAAGCTATTTAATACAGGTACTCCCCAAGATAAACGATTTTTTATACCGCCATTTTCATTAGAAAGAAAGGTGCTGCTACTAGGATTGCTAGGTAGTCCCCAACTACCACTAGATGTACCTGTAAAAGTAATAGCTTGAGCTTTATTGCTGAAGCATAGCAAGGAACTAATGATCAGGGCTGCTGTGGTAAATTTTTCCCCAATATAAAAATAAAGCATTAAATTATACAAATATCTGACAAGATAAATGTAATGAATTTTGTCTTATTTGTCTCGTAAATTGGCGTGTTTTTACTGAAGTTTTATATAGTACTTTACATAATCAAGATAAGTTAAAGAAGCGAGTATTTCTACGTAGTAAATACAAAAAATCAGTAATTATACTATTTAGTCGGGAGAAGAGAAGGCGATAAATAAAGATAAGTTCTCTGCAACTCCCCCAATTCCTCATCCCAAAACTGGCGGATATAGCAAACAAAAAAGTCAGCGTTAAACATCTTCAATGCTTAACGCTGACGACTTAACAGCTAGTTAGCTGCTGGCTGATTAGCTTGTAAAATTTAATTTTTGTTGTCAGACCACTAACCTAATTAGGGTGCTAGAGCGTTACCGCGAATTAGACTACCAATGGTCTTAGCAGTAATTTTCAGTTGGGTGATGGGGTTAGCGGGGACGACAGTCTTGTACAGATAGCTGTCAAAGGTCAGCCGCTGGACATCCAAGTCAGCACACATTTCTACGAAGGCTTCGCGGGTTGCGTCAGAACGATAGAATACGTTTTGCAGGATGTCCAACACCTTGTAGGTGAGTCCGTATTTCTTATCCCAACGCTTGATGTAGACCTTGAGGTCGTCTTCGCTGGGAATACGGGCGCCGCCATTGGAAAGTTCTACAATGGTTTCTGCACACATGCGTCCAGACTTAGCAGCAAAGTAAATGCCTTCCCCAGAAGATTTGGTGACGTAACCAGCAGCATCACCTACCAAAGCTATCCTACCGACAACCCGACGGGGACGGGGATGTTCGGGAATGGGGTGGGCTTCAACTTTGATGATTTTACCGCCTTCCAGTTTTTTGGCAGCACGAGCGCGAATACCAGCTTGCAATTGCTTGATGCTGGCTTTGTTTACGTGCATGGTGCCGGTACCAACGGCTACGTGGTCGTATTTGGGGAATACCCAAGCGTAGAAGTCGGTGGAAACATCGTCGCCAACGTACATTTCGGCTAGGTCGTTGTAAAATGCCATTTTGTCTTCAGGTAGACGAATGCGCTCTTGGAAGGCGATCGCATAGTTATAATCCCCTGCATCCATTTCTTTAGCGATGCGGGAGTTTGCACCATCTGCCCCAATAATGACATCTACTTTCAGGGTTTTGGCAATACCTTGAGCGCCGCCTTCTGTATGATCCACGTAGTGGATGGTGTAGGGGTCGGTGCTGTTGGTGGGAATATCTAGTTTATGAACAGTGGCATTAATTAAATTTGCGCCTAGTTTTGCCGCGCGGTTCCGCAGATAGCCATCCAGGACTTCCCGACGGCACATACCGATATATTCTTCTTCATTTATCAGATTGATATCGACCTCACGATTCGAGGGCGAGATCATTTTCATTTTCCGTACCCGACGGTCAATAATTTCCGGCGGAAGGTCAAACTCACCCACCATACATAGGGGAATCGCACCGCCACAGGGCTTGGCATTGTCCAGCTTCCGCTCAAATAGGTAGGTTTCAATCCCAGCTTTGGCAAGAGTTTCAGCGGCGCAGGAGCCAGCTGGGCCTGACCCAACAACAGCAACCCGTAGTGTCAAAGGTCTTCTCCCAATCTTTATCTTTAACGAAAGCATCGTATCACGGTCTTTTTGCTCGTTTCTTATTGCATATGGGAGATGTGACTGAAATGAAACAGAGCTTAATATTTCGACACAAAATATTTATATTTTTTGTGCGAACTATTCTACTGGTAAGTCGATGGTAAATTTTTTCAGTATTTTCCCTCCTTTTTTTCCCTAGTTGTTAATTTTTAGGTAGCTATTTATGCTATAAGGCTATATTAAAGCGGTAATCCGATAAACAAACCGTGGATTAGTTGCAGAGGTTAAGTTTCCGTGGGCATAGTAGTAGAAAACGTATGCAAGCAGTTCGGTAGTTTCCAGGCAGTCGATAATGTCAGCCTCCAAATTAAGAGTGGCTCACTTGTGGCTTTGCTAGGACCGTCGGGGTCTGGGAAATCCACCTTACTGCGACTAATTGCGGGTTTGGAGATGCCAGACAGTGGGAAAATCTTGCTGACTGGTAAGGATGCGACCTATCAAAGCGTGCAAGAGCGGAATATTGGCTTTGTATTTCAGCACTATGCACTGTTTAAGCACTTGACAGTGCGGCAAAATATCGCCTTTGGGATGGAGATTCGCAAAGCACAGAAAGCCAAAATTAAGGCAAGGGTGGAAGAGTTGCTGGAGTTGGTGCAACTCAGCGGACTGGGAAATAGATATCCCTCGCAACTTTCCGGAGGTCAAAGACAACGGGTTGCCTTAGCAAGGGCTTTAGCTGTAGAACCGAAGGTGTTGCTCTTGGATGAACCGTTTGGTGCCCTAGATGCTAAAGTCCGCAAAGACCTGCGGGCCTGGTTGCGTCGCCTGCACGACGAAGTACATGTTACCACCGTTTTCGTCACCCACGACCAAGAGGAAGCGATGGAAGTGTCTGATGAAATTGTGGTGATGAATAAAGGACGGGTGGAACAGATAGGTACGCCAGCAGAAATTTATGACCATCCGGCATCCGCATTTGTCATGAGTTTCATCGGTCCGGTGAACGTATTGCCTAGCTCCTCGAATATCTTCCAAGGTAATGGGTTTGATTCGGCACATCCAGAAATGTTCCTGCGTCCGCAAGATGTGATTGTAGAAACATCACCTAACGGGACTACAGTACCGGCGCGGGTGAGTCGATTGATACATCTCGGCTGGGAAATTCAGGTGGAGTTAACGTTAGATGATGGACAAGTGGTGACAGCAAACCTATCCCGGGAGAAGTTTGATGAGTTGCATTTGGAAGCCCAACAGAAGGTTTATGTGAAGCCGAAGGATGTCAAGTCGTTCGCGTTGGATTATTCGATTTGACCATGCCGATTTGGTTCGCGATCGCCTGAGATTCAAATCCCAGGTTGATAGTAAAATTCCTCTAAAAGAGGACTAATCAGAGTAGCGATGATTGTGCGGACGCGAGTTTTTTATCCCACAATTGTGAAAGGGCAAAATCTAAAATCCAAAATTTGCAGGCGTTAATGTTATCCTAGTTCCCAGGCTCAGCCTGGGAACTAGGATAACAAAAGGCAGAGCCTTCTGGAAGATGACGTGAGGCAGAGCCTCTGTAGAGGTATTCCCAGCCAGAGTCTGGGAACGATATCTGGGGTAATAGTTAAGTACTTTCCTTGGGAAATGAACACTCAACGGTAATTTTCATATTGCTTTTAGCGGTGCCTTTTGTAACGTAAGGAACCCCCGCTTCTCCACTTAGTTCGATACCGAATTCTAGGGTAACTTTATTGACATTGGCTACAGGTACTTGTTTAAAGGCATTTAAGGTATAAACAGTGTAGGCACGTATTACGCTGGGAATTGTTTGACTATATTGGGTTTTTAGCGACGAGTGATGTTAACCCTGACTTAGGTAACTGGGGTATTCGTTTAAAATGGCTGCGGGAATTATTACAAGAAAGTCCAGTCCGACAACAAATCATTATTCTCGATTGTTGTTACAGCGGAGAGTTGCTGAATTTTGACGAAGCAGATCCAGGGGATAGGGGCAAAGGAAGAGACAGGTGTTTCATCGCGGCTTCACGAGAGTTTGAAGTAGCTTATGAGGGGATTGGTAATCACCATAGCGTCCTGAGTGAGGCTCTTTTACAAGGACTTGACCCGAAAAACAAGTTTGGCGATTGGATAACTAACTATTCCGTCATTGAAACCATCAAGCAGCATTTACCAAAATTTCCCCAGCGTCCGATATTTGGGAATTCTGGGGGATGGATAAATCTGACAAGGATTCAGCAAGTAGTACAAATGGACTCTAGCGCTAGCCTTTTTGGTGTCCAAGAACCCAGAATAGTACAAATGGACTCTAGCGCTAGCCTTT